>Ga0182016_10003224_pt1 | contig 18750 bp, 21 predicted proteins | sample 712S2MmetaG_FD_120491 | JGI IMG/M metagenome (GOLD analysis project Ga0182016, IMG submission 120491) | Permafrost microbial communities from Stordalen Mire, Sweden - 712S2M metaG | ecosystem: Environmental > Terrestrial > Soil > Wetlands > Permafrost | place: Sweden: Stordalen | collected...
ATCAACGACGCCCTGACCCAGATCGGCTTTCGGCGCTCCCAGAACATCGCCTATCGGCCCGCCTGCGAGACCTGCGACGCCTGCATATCCGCCCGGCTTCCGGCCGGCGACTATCCCTTCAGTCGCTCCGAGCGGCGGGTGCTGGACCGCAACGGCGACCTGTCGCGCCATCTGGTGGAGGCGGAAGCGACCATGGAGCAGTTCGACCTGCTCCGCCGTTATCTGCTCACCCGCCACGCCCACGGCGGCATGGCCGACATGACCTGGCCCGATTATGTGGCCATGGTTGAGGACACCGCCGTTCGCACCCACCTGATTGAGTATCGCCTGCCTTCGGACGACCGTGGTCCCGGCGATCTGGCGGCCTGCGTGCTGGTGGATATTCTCGGGGACGGCCTCTCCCTCGTCTACAGCTTCTACGACCCGACCATAGCCAAGCGTAGTCTGGGCTCCTTCGTCATCCTGGACCATGTGATCCAGGCCCGTCTGGCTGAACTGGCCTATGTCTATCTGGGCTATTGGGTGCCGGGCAGCGTGAAGATGGACTACAAGGCGCGGTTTCGGCCGATCGAGCTGTTGAAGCCAAGCGGCTGGATGCGGCTTAGAGACGGGGAATAGGGCTCCCGGTCGCACCCGTTCATCCCGACGGCGCGTCCGCTGGCGACGGCTTGAACATGACAAGCCGCTTCGCGACACCCCTTGTCAGGACCCAAACTTGCCGCTCACATCGGCCCGCCCCATCGCAGGATGGCAACCCGAGCAGAGCAACCCATGAAAGCCCTACTGATCACGACCGCCTGTCTTCTCGCCCTGGCCACGGCGGCCCAGGCCCAGCCGCCTGCGCCGCCGGCCGGCGCTCCCGCAGGCGCCCCTCTGCCGCCGCGCACGCCGCGCGCCAAAGGCCCGGCCCTGACCCCCGCCGTCCAGGCCGCCCAGGCCGCGGTCGCCGATTGCGCCGCCAAGGGCTACAAGGTCACAGCCCTGATCGTGGACAGCGCAGGCGACCCGGTGGTTCTGCTCTCGGGCGACGGCGCCTTCCTCGGCACCCAAATGATCGCCAGAAGCAAGGCCGCCGCGGTGATCAAGTACAAGATCTCCTCCGGCGAGGTGGCGGCCAAGGCCAAGGCCGATCCGCAACTGGCCGCCGAGATCAAGGCTGATCCCAATATCGGCGTGGCCCGCCAGGGCGCCGTTCCGCTCCTGGTGGGCGGCGAGTTCGTCGGCGCCTTCGCCGTGTCCGGCGCGCCCGGCGGCGAAAAGGACGAAGCTTGCGCCGTGGCCGCCCTGGCTAAGGTCGCCTTGAACTAGATTTCCCTGAACTGGATTGCCCTGACCCCGGCGCGGGCGGCGGTTTTCCGTCCGCGCCTATTTGGGTCGGAAGCGCTTGCTCGTCGGGAAACCCTTGGGCGCGAGCTTGCCCGAGCCGGTGCGGCGACCGAGCCAATCGCGCCATTCCGGCCAGGCCCGCGTGCGCCCCGCCGCATCGATCCACGCCGGTCCTTCGGCTGCGGAAAAGCTTAAGGCGTCGCGCAAGCCGCCTTCACGATAAGCCTGTAATTTCACACCCTTACCGCGCAGCATTTCAGGTAATTCTTCAAGCGGGAAAATCAGGATCTTGCCGTTGTCGCCTATCACCGCCAGGTGGTCGCCGACCGCCTCCAGGCACAGGGCCGCGCCGGCCTGATCCACGCTCAATACCTGCTTGCCGCCGCGCTTGGAGGCCAGGGCCTCGTCCTCGGGCAGGATAAAGCCGTAGCCCGCCTTGGAAGCAAGCACGCGCTTGCGGCCGACTTTGTGCGTGAACACCGCTGCGATGCCCACCTTGTCGTCTAGTTCGATCATCAGGCGCACCGGCTCGCCCATGCCGCGGCCGGACGGCAGCTTGTCGCACGGCAGGGTGAAGAAACGTCCGTCCGAGGCGAAGATCAGAAGCTTGTCCGTGGTCTCCGCCGCAACCAGGAAGGCCAGCTTGTCACCTTCCTTGAATTTCAGCTCGGATGGATCGTCGACCTTGCCCTTCTGGGCCCTGATCCATCCGCGTTCGGACAAGATCACCGTGATCGGCTCGCGCACGATCATGGCCTCAGCGGCGGCGGCGGCGTCCACCACCGGCGCCTCGGCGAAGGTCGAGCGGCGACGGCCCAGCACCGTCCCCTGTCCGATCATCTTCTGCACGCCGCGCAGGCCCACGCCCACCAGCTTCCACTGCTCCTTGTCGGAATCGAGCACAGCCTGGATCCCATCGCGCTCCTCAGCGAGGGCGGCGTGTTCGCGGCGGATCTCCATCTCCTCCAGCCTGGCCAGCTGGCGCAGGCGGGTGTTGAGGATGGCCTCGGCCTGAATCTCCGTCAGGTCGAAGGCGGCGATCAGCTTGGCCTTGGGCTCCTCCTCGAAGCGAACGATGCGGATCACCTCGTCCAGATTCAGGAAGACGATCAGCAGGCCGTCGAGGATGTGCAGGCGGGCCTCGATCTTGGCTAGTCTGTGACGGGCCCGGCGCACCAGCACCTCGCGCCGGTGGGCCAGGAACGCCAGCAGCAGGGCCTTCAGGCCCATGACCCCCGGCGTGCCGCGCGCATCCAGCACGTTCATATTGACGGGAAAGCGCGTCTCCAAGTCCGACAGCCGGAACAGGCTCTCCATCAGCACCTCGGCTTCGACGTTGCGCGACTTAGGCTCCAGCACGAGACGCACATCCTCGGCGGACTCGTCGCGCACATCGCCCAGCAACACCGCCTTCTTGGTCTCGATCAGCCCGGCCAGTTGCTCCACCAGATCGGCCTTGCGCACCTGATAGGGGATCTCGGTGACGACGATGAGATAGCCGCCCCGCCCGGTGTCCTCCACGCTCCAGCGCGCCCGCGCGCGAACCCCGCCCCGGCCAGTCTCATAGATTTCGTACAGCGACGCGTTGGGTTCGACGATCACCCCGCCGGTGGGGAAATCCGGACCCGGCACATGGGCCATCAGCTCGGCCGTGGTCGCGTCGGGCTTGCTGAGCAGCAGCAGGCAGGCGTCGATCAACTCGCCGGCGTTATGCGGCGGGATGGAGGTGGCCATGCCCACGGCGATGCCCGAGGCGCCATTGGCCAGCAGGTTGGGGAAACCGGCGGGCAGGACGATCGGCTCGTGATCCTCGCCGTCATATGTCGTGCGAAAATCGACCGCGTCCTCGTCGATGCCGTCCAGCAGCAGCTGCGCCGCATTGGTCAGGCGGCACTCGGTGTAGCGCATGGCCGCGGCGTTATCGCCGTCGATGTTGCCGAAGTTGCCCTGGCCGTCGACCAGGGGATAGCGCTGGGCGAAGTCCTGGGCCAGGCGCACCATGGCGTCGTACACGGCCACGTCGCCGTGGGGGTGAAAGCGGCCGATCACATCGCCCACCACCCGCGCGCACTTCTTGGCCGCGCCGGCGGGGTCCAGCCGCATCAGGCTCATGGAATACATCAGCCGCCGGTGCACGGGCTTGAGCCCATCGCGCGCGTCCGGCAGCGCCCGGTTGGTGATGGTCGACAGGGCGTAGGCCAGATAGCGCCGCGACAGCGCCTCGCTCAGCGGCTCGTCGATTATGCGGTCGTTGTCGCCACCGTCGCCGGGCGGATTGAGGGGCTTGTTCATGGGGGACACAGAATCAGATTCTGCGGGGGGGCTCCAGCGTCATCGGCGAATAGCCAAGGGTGGTATCTGCAATGGGGGAAATGCTACCTTCATCGAAGGCCTGCAAACTGCTGATCTCGGAAAGCTTCAGGGCAGTGGCATGTGGAAGCGTCGGCTTTCAGTCGTGGTCGCCTCTATCGCGGTTCTAGCAAGCGCTACTGGCTACTTCATCTACTCGGATGGCGTAGAGCGTCCTCCTGATATGGCGTTGCTGCAGAAGTTTGGCAGCCACACTGGCGCTTTTCAGAATGCGACTTGTAGGCTTGGCACACCGACGACCATTCCGAGCGAACTGTCGAAGCTGGGCGTTGATTTTATGTCGTGCGATTATGATGGGACCCTCCGGCTAGGGTTTAGTGGGAGCCACCTCGGGCTCGCGATAGGCCCTGGCTGGATAAAGGGCATCACGCGCTTCACAGGCAGCCCCTCGCGGCACGGTCAGGTCGTTTCGTCCACTGATAATGCGAGCAAGCTTCCCGCCAATATCTATCTCCGGTCCATCCAGGAGGATTGGTACATCTTCTATCAGCGGGATGAGGACTGAAAGGCGCCCCCCCAAGGTCCGAGATGGGTCTTTAGCGCCTCCCGCCATCGGTCCACGCCCCTAAACCCTCCCCGCCTCCCGCAGCTTATCGATCATCCACACCCGCGCCGGCGGTAGCGGCCGATTGAGCGGCCCAAACACGAACTGTTCCAGGAAATGCCCGGTGAGGTTCAACCCTGCCGCCACATCGCCCGGCCCCAGACCCGCCTGGGCGCCCAGCAGGAAGGGCGGCAGGGGCAGAAGCTTGTCCTTGTAGGGTTCGCCGGCCTGACGGCTGACGGCGCGGCCGGTGCGGGGGGAGACCCACACCAGATCGTCCACCGTCCCGGTGGCGGCGCAGCGGCTAAGGTCCAGGCCGAAGCCCAGGTCCTGCAGCAGACCCGCCTCGAAGCGCACCAGGACCGCGGGCCAGGCCTCGATGGCCGCGAGCGCCGCGATGAAGGCCTCAAGGCCATAGAAGGCGCCGGGATGGGGCTCGCGCTCGGGCAGGGCGCCGGAGGCCACGGCGGCGGCGGCCGACAGGCCCATCAGGGCCAGGGCGTCGTCGAACAGGGCCGAGGGCCCCTCGCCCACCGGCTCCAGGGTCGCGGCGCCCAGCTGCTCGGACACCCGCGAACGGTAGCGCACGATCACCCGCGCGCCGGCCTGCAGGAAGGGCTTCATGCGCCGCGAGGCGCCGCCGGCCACATGGGCGGCGTGGCGGCCGTGCTCGGCGGTCAACAGCTCGATGATCGCGCCGGTTTCCCCGTGGGCGCGGGCGGTCAGGACGAAGGCGTCGTCCTCCCATTCCATTAGCCGACCCTAGACATCGAAATCCAGCCCCAGGTCGCTGTACAGCCCCCGCTCCTCGGCCCAGTTTTCCTTGACCTTCACGTGCAGGAACAGGTGCACCGGGCGGTCGAAGATTTCCGCCAGGTCCTTGCGCGACTGCTCGCCGATCCATTTGAGGGTCTGGCCGCCTTGGCCCAGCACGATGGGCCGCTGGCCCTCGCGCTCCACATAGATGGTCTGTTCCAGTCGCAGGCCGTTCTTCTGCTCGGCGAAGGCGGTGGTCTCCACGCTGGCCGCGTAGGGCAGCTCCTCGTGCAGGCGCAGGTAGATTTTCTCGCGGGTGATCTCCGCCGCCAGGAGGCGCGCGGGCATGTCGGCGCTCTGATCCTCCGGATAGAGCCACGGGCCCTCCGGCATGCGCTCGGCCAGGACGGCCTTCAGGTCGTCCACGCCGTCGCCGGTGGCGGCCGAGATCATGAACACCTGATCGTAGACCTCCTCGTCGAACAGGGCCTGGCTGACGCCCAGCAGCGTGTCGCGGCGCATATGGTCGATCTTGTTGATGGCCAGGATCGCCTTGCGGCCGGCGCCTTTCAGCCCATCGACGATGGATTGCACGTCGTGGGCGGCGCGCCGGTCGGCGGCGCTGGGCTTGCCTTCCATCAGGGCTAGCTGGGCCTGGGCGTCGACCAGATGGACCGTGACCTCGGCTCCTTCCGAACCACCCCAGGCGGAGCGGACCATGGCGCGGTCGAGCCGGCGGCGCGGGGTGAAGATGCCGGGCGTGTCCACCAGCACGATCTGAGTGCGGCCGGCCATGGCCACGCCACGGATGGGAAAGCGGGTGGTCTGCACCTTCTGGCTGACGATGGTGACCTTGGAGCCCACCAGGCGGTTGACCAGGGTCGATTTTCCGGCGTTGGGCGCGCCGATCACGGCGGCGAAGCCGGCCCTGGTGGGGCTTTCTAAGGTGGGGCCTTCAGGACTCTGCTCGCTCATCGGCCGGCCTCTCGCTGTAATAGGGCCTGGGCGGCGAGCTTCTCGGCCGCCTGGCGTGAACGCCCTTCCCCATGGGCCGGGGCCACGCCCTCCACCTCCACCTGAATGCGGAACAGAGGGGCGTGGTCGGGTCCTTCGCGGGAAAGGATACTGTATTTGGGCAACGGTTTCTTCTGGGCCAGAGCCCACTCCTGCAAGGTGGTCTTGGGATTGGCGGCGTCCAGGTCCAGCGGCGCGTCCAGCGCCTCGCGCCACAGGTCGAGCACCACCGCCTTGGCCGCCTCGAACCCCTGGTCCAGATAGACCGCGGCCAGCAAAGCCTCGCAGCCGTCAGCCAACACGGTGTCGTTGTTGCGCAGCCCCTGGGCCTTGGGCACGTCCATGGCCGCCTGCAGGCCGATGGCCGTGGCGACGGCGGCGCAGGATTCGCGGCTGACCAGATAGGCGTAGCGCCTGGCCAGGATCTCCGGGCCGGCTTCCAGATCGCGCTCGAACAGAGCCTCGGCGACGACGAGACCCAGCACGCGGTCACCCAGGAATTCCAGGCGCTCGTTATGCAGCACGCCATTGCGTCCCAGGCCAAGCTTGGAGGCGTGGGTCAAGGCGCGATCAAGCAGGGCCCGGTCCCGGAAGGACAGGCCTAGCCGGTGCTCAAGGGCGGCGATCGCGGCGGCCCTGGAGCTCATGCCGGCCGCGTCAATGCAGAATGTGGAAGAAGCGGCTGGGCCGCGCGTTCAGAACCCAGGTCCAGGGTAGGAACAGCGACGCGCCCTTACCCCAGGACACCAGGATCAGCTGCGCCTTGCCTTCCAGGTTCTCCGCCGGGACGAAGCCTACGCCGTCGTTATCGGGCGAAAACCGGCTATCCAGGGAGTTGTCCCGGTTGTCGCCCATGAAGAAATACTCGCCCTTGGGCACCATGAACGGGTCGGTATTCTCGGCCGGGTCATCCGGATTGACCTGATAGGTGGTGTAGGTCTTCCCGTTGGACATGGTCTCGACCAGCTTGTCCGCGGTCTGCTGGAAGCCGCCGATGTCGATGCTGGCGGTCCCGGTCCGCTGTTGCGGGATGGGCTGTCCGTTGATGAACACGGTTCCATGACGCACCTGGACGGTATCGCCCGGCAGGCCGATCAGACGCTTGATGTAGTCCATGCGCGGATCGCGAGGCAGCTTGAACACGATGATGTCGCCGCGGGCGGGCTCATGCATGAACAGCCGACCGTGCGAAATGGGCGGGCTGATCGGCAAGGAGTAGCGCGACAAGCCATAGCTGTACTTGGAGACGATGATGTAGTCGCCCTCCAGCAGCGTCGGCTCCATGGAGGCCGAGGGGATGGTGAAGGGCTGAAACAGAACCACCCGCAGCACCAGGGCGATCAGCAAGGCATAGATGATGGTCTTGCCGATCTCGATCAGTTCGCCGTTTGCACGGGCGCGAACGGAGGCCGATCCGGTCTTGCTGTCGGTGGACATGAACAACAGTTCTCATAAAGCGGCGCCGGCATTCCGGGCAGACGGTTCTTGCTAGTCGTTCGGCGGCTTCACGGCAAGCCGGAGCGCGCAGGAGCGAGCGTCCTAATCGGGGAGCGGCAGCGCCTCGATGATGACAAACGCCTGGGCGTAGGGATGGTCGTCGGTCAGGCTGACATGGATATTGGCCCGCGTTCCGGGGGGGATCAGGGCGGCCAGGCGCACGGCCGCCCCGCCGGTCAGGCGCATGGCGGGCTGGCCGGAAGGGGCGTTGACCACTTCCATGTCGCGCCAGAACACGCCGGCGCGAATGCCGGTGCCCAGGGCTTTGGAGCAGGCCTCCTTGGCCGCGAAACGCTTGGCGTAGCTGGCGGCGCGGTCGCCTCTGCGCTCGGCGCGCATTTTCTCGCCATCGGTGAAGATCCGGTTGGTGAAGCGGTCGCCGAACCGCTCCAGCGTGGCCTGGATGCGGCGGATGTCGGCGAGGTCCGAGCCGATCCCGACTATCATGGATAGGCCACATTGAGGTCGCGCGCCGCGTCCATCAAAAGCCGCATACGGGCGATGGCGGCCGGCAGGCCCGTGAAGATCGCTTCGCCGATGAGAAAATGGCCGATGTTCAGCTCCGTCAGTTGCAGGATCTGCGCGACCGGACCCACGCTGTCGTAGTCGATGCCGTGGCCTGCGTGCACCTCCAGCCCCCGGCGTGAGGCGTCGATCGCTGCCTCCTTGAGCTGGAGCAGCAGGCGAAAGGCCTGATCCCCACGGCCTTCCTTGACCGCGTCGCAATAGGCGCCGGTGTGCAATTCCACCACCTGCGCGCCGATGGCCTCGGCCATCTCGATCTGCTCCGGCGACGGCTCGATGAACAACGACACCCGCACGCCCGCCTTGCGCAGGGCGTCGACCACGGGGGCGATCCGGTTATGGCCGCCGGCCACGTCCAACCCACCCTCGGTGGTGCGCTCCTCGCGCCGTTCCGGCACCAGGCAGGCGGCGTGCGGTTTGTGACGAAGGGCGACGTCCAACATCTCCTGCGTGACGGCCATCTCCAGATTCAGCGGTCGCCCGGCCTTCTGGCAAAGGGCCGATAGGGCGTCGATGTCGGCGTCGGAGATGTGGCGGCGATCCTCGCGCAGGTGCGCGGTGATCCCATCCGCGCCGGCTGAAATCGCCAAACTCGCCGCGCGCAGCGGCTCCGGGTGGGTTCCCCCCCGGGCGTTGCGAATGGTGGCCACGTGGTCAATGTTGACCCCGAGGCGCAGGCGGCTCATGCCGAAAGCCTCCGGCTGCCTGGGTCCTGGATAGGGATGGCCGCCAATTCGGGTGGGAGTTGATCGGCCGGATAGGCGGGAACCTTCCAGGACGCGAGCGATACCAGCGGGGCCCCCACGTCGGCCTCGCCGCCCGAACGGTCGACGATGCAGCCGGCGCAGACCACCTCGCCCCCCGCGGCGCGAATCGCGGCGATGCATTCGCGCGAGCTCAGCCCCGTGGTGACGATGTCCTCCACCATGGCGATCTTGGCGCCCTTGGGGATGGAGAAGCCGCGCCGCAGCTTGAACTGCCCCCCTTCCCGCTCGACGTAGAGCGAAGCCACACCCAATTGGCGGGCGGTCTCATAGCCGGGAATGATGCCGCCCACCGCCGGCGAGATGACCAGATCCACATCGGGCGCAACGGCGCGTATCTTCTGCGCCAGGGCGCGGCACAGGCGCTCGCACCGGTCCGGATGCATGAACACCAGGTTCTTTTGCAGGAACACCGGGCTGTGCAGGCCCGACGACAGAACGAAGTGCCCCTCGCGCAGGGCGCCGGCGGCGCGAAATTCGTCGATCACCTCGTCGGCGTTCATGGTCAGGTCCCCTGGCGGCGCAGTTCCCGCTGGCTAGACCCGAGCGGCGGAGCACGCAAGGGCAGTCGAGCCCTATGCTTTGTCAGGGTGGCGTCTCTTGGCTTTGGGCACGCTCTTCTTCAAGCATAAAAACACCACCATGCCCGCGGAGATCAGCGCAGCAGAGACGGCGAGTGTCGGCGCCGTGGTCCTGAAAAAGTAGGCGACCGCCGCGCCGCCGATAACCACAGGCATGACGACAAAAGCCAGCCGCCAATGCGCTCCGACAGCGTGCAGACGCAGCCCCACCCAAGGAAACCAAACGACGAAGCTAACGAAAAACACCAGCTTCAAGGTCGTTCTCAGCAGGCTCAGCTGCAGCAGGTTGCTGTCCAACACCCAACCTACCGGGAATTATCCCCTTGACGTAGGGAACTATATACTTGACGGAACGGACGGCGGAGAATATCGTTACGGCATAAGGGATTGCCGCTATGAACCTCACCGACAAAATCTTCCACGACGACGAAGCCGCTAGGCTCCATCTTGAGGCCCAACGCTGGCCCGATGGCGCGTATTGCCCGCATTGCGGCGAGTGCGAGAAGGTCACGCTGCTCGGCGGCGTATCCACCAAGCCCGGCACCTACATCTGCAAATCCTGCCGCACCAAGTTCACCGTGACGGTGGGGACCATCTTCGAGCGCTCGCACATTGGCCTCGCCAAGTGGATGCTGGGCTTCCGCCTCATGGCGTCGAGCAAGAAAGGCATCAGCGCCCTTCAACTCAGCCGCTCGCTCGACATCACCTACAAGAGCGCGTGGTTCATGGCCCATCGCATCCGTGAAGCGATGAACCTGGCCCCGGAAGGCCCCCTTGGCGGCGAAGGCAAGACCGTCGAGGCGGACGAAACCTACGTCGGCGGCAAGCGCTCCAACATGCACGCCAAAAAGCGCAAAGAGCGTGATCTTCACGCCGATCAGAAGCTGAAGGTCGTGACCCTTGTCGAGCGCGACGGTTCGGCCCGCTCGTTCCATGTCGCCAACGTCACGGCCAAGACCATCCGCAAGGTGATCGTGGCGAACGTGAGCCGCAAATCCACGCTCATGACCGACGGCGCTAACGTCTATCACCGCGTTGGCGGCGAGTTTGCCGCCCATCGCTGGACCGACCACGTCAGCGGCGAATACGTCCGCCCCGGTGCCGTCCATTCAAACTCTGCCGAGTCCTATTTCGCCATCCTGAAGCGCGGCGTCATGGGGACCTATCATTCGATCAGCGAGGCCCATATGCACCGCTATCTGGCCGAATTTGACTTCCGCTATTCGACCCGCTCGGCCGTTGGCGTGGACGATACCGCCCGCACCAACGAAGCCCTCAAGGGCTCAACTGGAAAGCGCCTGACCTATCGGCGGATTGGTGAAGGCGCGCACGCTTAAGCAAAAGGCTCGGAAGCTGAATCGACTCCGCAGCCGCGAGGTGAAAAAGTCACCCTAGCGGAGGGCGGAATGATTGCTGCGATCACAGCGGGCCTTGAGGGCATCAAGGCGGCAACGGACCTCTTGAAGATCCTGAATGCTACCTCCACGCAAACGCAGATCAATGAGGTCAAGATCGGCCTCCAAAGATCGCTCTTGGAGGCCCAGGGCGGTTTGTTTGCGGCCCAACAGGCGGATGCGGCGTCCCTGGCACGCATACACGATCTTGAACGTCAAATTGCAGAGTTCAAAAATTGGGAAACTGAGAAGGAGCGCTATGAGCTTAAGGCAATCGGGCGCGGTGCCTTTGCCTATGCCCTGAAGGCGCCAGTGGAAAGCAATCAAGGGGGGCCGTGGTATTGCGCCAATTGCTTCGAGAACGGCAAAAAATCGGTCTACCAAAAACAGCCAGGCAACGTGGCCCGGTCGCAACTTGGCATCCCGACGATATATGAGTGTTCCGCCTGCCCCTCTAAGATTTCCCCCTAGAGGATTTCTTGTCGGCCACATCAGGCTGCACCTTGTGCGGCCTTGGCGGCGTTGCCAACGCGTTTTTGAGGCCGCGCTCGAACCGCTCTTGAACGCCGGGCTCGTCTTTGGGAGGGGGTTTGTCGGTCATGGCCAAGCCTAGCGGTGATCCATTTCAAGACCTTTGTACCATGGTCGGGCTGATGACGCTCACCTGGGCTTGGGCGGAAACAACCCTCGCCTTGACCATTGGCGCAATCAACAAGACTGCCGGTCCCATTAAAGGTCATGTGGAACCGCCCCTATCTCTCAAAAACCGGGTCGCGTGCCTGAAGATTGCCTTGCGCGACATAGAGGTCCTGAAACCCCTTCAAGACGAAGGCCGCGCGCTCGCGAAACGCTTCGTTGAGCTTTCCCGCCGTCGCAATGACTTCATTCATGGAGCCGCGTGGCAACATCATGAAGGCGGCTTCGAGGCGATGGGAATCGGGGTCTCCGCCGGGGATTACGCGATCAAGAACCATCGCTTCGATCAAGCGGATGCGGTTGGCCTCACAACTGAGGTCGCCAAACTCCAAGACGACGCGCTGGCATTCATGCTCGCGGTCATCATGGTTCTTGGAGGATAGAACGCCGGCCTGTCGGCTGTTGGCTAACGAATCTGCCATGTTCCGTCAAGTATATAGTTCCCTTGACGTATTAAGAACAAAATAGCAACACCGCCACCCAATTCGCCCCTTTGACCGTGCGCCCGCCCCCTTAGCGATGGACGTGGATCACCGCATAGTGGTCGGCGTACAGGCGTTTCCAGTCCGGACTTGAGTCCAGCACGGCCACCAGGGGACTGGACGGCTGCAGGAAGGACCAACGGATACCGTACTGGCGCACGGCGGCGTCCAGCGCCGCCTTTTCCGGCCGCATGATGGCGTCATAGCGGGCGTTGAAGGCGTCGCCGTACATGTCGGTGCGGCCATCGATGAACGGCTTGACCCCCGAAAAGATCAGATAGCCGCCCAGATCATAACTGTTGAGCACCGGCTGCGTGCGAAGACCCTGAGGCGCATGGGCCAGGGCGCTCACGGGCGACACGGTGCTATCACCGGGCGTGAACGGCAGGGCGAGCCGGACCATCGTCAGCGCCACGGCGCCGGCCAGCACCGCGCCGCCTATCGCAAGGCGCGTCCGGCGACCGGCCGGGGCGCCGGCGCCTCCCATCAGCTCCGCGACCAGCGGCGCCCCGATCAGCACGAACAGGGTCTCGTGCCGCACATGGCCGAGGGTCATGTACAGCAGCGTCAGCAGCAGCAAAAGGCGCACGGGCGGGACCTTCACCCCGCGCGACAGGAGCACATAAAGGCCCGCCAGCAGCGCCACTTCCACCGGCGGCAGATGCTGGAAGTCGGGGCTACGCCATTCAACGATGCTGGACAGGGCGCCCATGCCGTTGACGCGCAGGGGAAACAGCAGGCCATCGATGCCATGGGGCGTGATCAGGGCCGCGAGGATCGCGCCCACGCCGAACAGGCCCCATCCCCTCAGCGTGGCGCGCCAGGCCTTGGGCTCATTGACCAGCGCCTCCAGGGCGAAGGGTCCGATCAGCAGCAGGCCGAACAGAAAGCTGGCGTGGGCATTGGCCCACAGGACCATCAACAACAGCCACGCCAGGGGCGGCGCCCGGCCCTGCGCGCGGGCGTCCAGCAGGGCGCCGAGCCACAGCACCAGGAACGGCAGGGCCAGGAAATGCGGCCGCGCCAGCAGGCTTGGCGCCAGGCAGGCGCCGACCAGCGCCAGAGCCAGGATCACGCCGGTGGGCGTCAGGCAACGACTGAGGCGCGCCGCCGTCAGGCCCATGACCGCGGCCGCCGCCGCGCCGGTGAGCGCCACGATTCCCGTCCAGCCCGCGGCGCGGTAGGCCAGGGCCATGACCGTCTCAGCCAGCCACTCGTGCGTATCCCAAGGGCGGCCGGCGAAGGTGAAACTGAAGCTGTCGGCGCGGATCACCTGATGGTGGTCCAGCATCCATCCCCCAGCGGCGATATGCCAGTAGGTGTCGCCGTCGCCCAGGACCTGCGGCGCGAACAGGCACAGGGCGAAGGCCAGGATGGCGGGAACGGCGATCAGCGCCGTCTGCGTCCACGCGGGGCCCAGGCCCGAGCCGACGGTCCCGGCCGGATCGGAAGTTCTGCTCAACTGATAGACCACGCCCCGTCCCGCCGTAGCGATCGATGGACGCCAGCAAGCCCGATAGGGCTAAAGATTGGATAAATCCGGGCTCAACCCTTGGCCCGGTCGACCTCTTCCACGAAGGGACAGGCGCGCAAGGCGGCGACGATATGGGTCAGGTGGCGAGCATCGCGCACCTCGATCTCAAATTCGGCGTCGAAGAAATCCGATTGGCGACGCTTCATCGACAGGTTGCCGATATTGCCGCCCGCTTCGCCGATGATGGTGCAGACTTGGCCCAGGACTCCGGGCGCATTGCGAATGGTGGCTGTCAGACGCACCGCCGACACGGTGCTTTGCTCGGCCAGGGCGGTCCAATGCAGGTCGCGCCACATATCCTCACGGTCCTCGTAATGGGCCAGGACAGCGCAGTCGATCGCATGCACGGTGACGCGGCCCTCTTCACCGGCGATGCCGACGATGCGGTCGCCCGGCGCGGGGGTGCAACATTCGGCAAAATGCAGCTTGGCGCCCGAACCGAGCTTGACCCCACGCACGAACATGCGCGCATCGGGGCCATCCTGGATACGCCGACGGGCGGTGGCGGCGGCGTGCTCGTCGGCCTTCATTCCCGGGAACACCGTTTCGAGCACCTGCCCTGCCGGAGCGCGGCCACGGCCGACCGCGACGAATAGCTCCTCCTCGCTGGTCACGCCGAAGCGGTCCAGAGCCGGGCGCAGAGAGACATCGCTGCGCGACTTGCCGGCGCGGGAGAATATTTCGTCGATGGAAGCACGGCCCATGCGGGCCAGCGCCTCTCGTTCGCCCTGGCGGATGTGCCGGCGGATAGCCGAGCGGGCGCGGCCGGTGATGGTCAGCGACTGCCATTCAGGCCAGGCCACGGGCTTGGGACCGCGCACGATCTCCACCACATCGCCGTTTTGCAGGGCGGTGCGCAAAGGCCTCAGCTCGCCGTTGATCTTGGCGCCCACAGTGGTGTCGCCCACGTCGGTGTGCACCGCATAGGCGAAGTCCAGGGGCATGGCGCCGGTCGGCAGGCTGATCAGCCGGCCCTTGGGCGTGAACACGAACACCTGGTCGAGGAACATCTCGAGCTTGGCGTGCTCGACCAACTCCTCGGCGTCGCCGCCGTTTTCCAGCACCTGCACGAGCTGGCGCAGGTTGTTCATGGGATCTCGCCCGCCGTCGGCCTCCGCTGCTTCCGCGTCAAAGCCGTAGGAGCGATCCTTGTAGACCCAGTGGGCGGCCACGCCCTCCTCGGCCACCCGGTCCATCACCTCCGTGCGGATCTGCAATTCGATACGCATGCCGCGCGGTCCCACCACGGTGGTGTGCAGCGAACGGTAGTTGTTGCGCTTGGGTGTGGAGATGAAGTCCTTGAAGCGCTCGGGCACGCTGGACCAGGCGCGATGCACCACGCCCAGCACCCGATAGCAGTCGTCCTCGGTGTCGACGATCACGCGGAAGGCGTAGATGTCGGACAGTTGCGAGAAACCGATCGATTTGCGCTGCAGCTTGCGCCAGATCGAATAGGGATGTTTCTCGCGGCCGTAGACCCGCGCCGGGACGCCGGATTCCTCAAGCCGAGCCGAGACTTCCCCGCTGACGATGGCTACGGCCTGTCCCTGGGTGGCGCGCAGGGCCTCCAGCCGCCGCACGATGGCCGTGCGGGCGCGGGGATTGATCTGCTCGAAGGCCAGTTCCTCCAGCTCCGAACAGATGCGATGGCAGCCGATGGCGCGCGCCAGGGGCGCATAGATGTCGAGGGTCTCGCGGGCGATCCGCTCGCGCTTGGCCTGCTTGGCCAAGAACCCCAGGGTGCGCATGTTGTGCAGGCGGTCGGCCAGCTTGATCATGAGCACGCGCACGTCGCGCGAGATGGCCAGGATGAATTTGCGCAGGTTCTCCGCCTGACGCAGGTGTTCCTCGTTCAGCTCCAGACGCGACAGCTTGGTCACGCCCTCCACCAGCACGGCGATTTCCTCGCCGAACAGTTCGGCGATGTCGTTGCGGGTGGCCGAGGTGTCCTCAATTACATCGTGTAACAGCGCCGAGCAGATCGTCGCCGTGTCCAGCCGATAGTCGGTGAGGATGCCCGCGACTTCGATAGGGTGAGCGAAATAGGGATCGCCGGAGGCGCGCGTCTGGCTGCCGTGCATGCGCATGGCGTAGACATAGGCGCGGTTGAGCAGGTTCTCGTCGGCGGTGGGGTCGTAGCTCTTGACCCGTTCGATCAGCTCGTACTGACGCAGGACCTTGGGTCGCGCGGCCGGAGCGCGGCCCGGAGCATCGTCGTAAAGCGTGGGTAGGTCCACGCCGCCGACCGGTAACGCCGTGGCGATTTCCGGATCGTCGTCCAAGGTCTCGGCCATGGGAAAGGCGGCGACTGAGTCTCCCGCCGCCTCCAAGGAAAGCGGTTCTGCCCCTTGTGGGTTCAGTACCGCTCCTCCTGACCGCCGTCGCGGTCGCTCTGTAGGGCGCGCACCAGTTCCTGCTCACTCATGTGCATATGCTGCGGATCGGCCAGCAGAGCCAGGGTTTCCGCCTCTTCCTCGGCTTCCGAGCGCTCATCGACCCGCTGCAGCGTGCTGATCAGCGATTCCTTCAAGGCGTCAGCGTCCAGCACGTCGTCTGCGATTTCGCGCAAGGCCACCACGGGGTTCTTGTCGTTATCGCGATCGACCATGATCTGGGCGCCGGCCGACACCGCGCGAGCGCGATGCGACGCCAGCAGCACCAGGCTGAATCGATTGGGAACCTTCTCGACGCAATCTTCGACGGTAACGCGGGCCATGGAGTCTCTCGAACGGTTGAATGCTACAGGATAGGGCGCTTGGCGTCCGGTTGCAATGTCGACGGGACGAATCAGCTGACCGGATGCGCGTCTAAGCCCACCGATGCGCGCCGGGCCAGGGTCTCGGCGGTCATGCCCAGCACCGGATGGCGCCAAAGCGGGGCGATCTCGGCCAAGGGCCCCATCACGAATAATCGCTCCGCTGCGCGGGGATGCGGCAAGGTCAGTTCGGGCGTGTCCAGGATATCGCGTCCATGGGCGATCAGGTCGAGGTCGAGCACCCGCGGGCTGTTGCGCGGTCCGGCCCGCGGTCCGAACTCCGCTTCCAGCCCGCGAAGCGCCGCCAGGATCTGGCCGGGCGCTAGCCGGCTGCCGACCAGGGCCACACCGTTTAAATACGCAGGCTGGCCGGGATCTGGCCAGGCGGCCGAGCGCCACCAACGCGAGCGGGCCACCAGCCGCAAGCCAAGGTCGGGCAGGCGCGCGGCGGCGGCCTCGAGCGCGTGGGCCACCGTGGCATGCCTTCCGGAAAGATTGCCCCCCAGACCCAGCACGGTTAGACCGTCCGCATTCTCCAGACCGATTTCATTCATCCAGGATTCCCAAGCCCGATGGCCTTTTATCCCACCGATAAGATCGCCCTGTTCATCGACGGGGCCAACCTTTACGCGGCCGCCAAAAGCCTCAACCTCGACCTGGATTACAGGAAGCTGCTCGAAGAGTTCCAGAAGCGCGGGATTTTGATCCGAGCCTATTATTACACCGCCATCGCCGAGGATCAGGATTATTCGCCTATCCGTCCCTTGGTCGATTGGCTCGACTACAACGGCTTCACCGTCGTCACCAAGCCTGCCAGGGAATATACCGACGCCGCCGGCCGTAAGCGCCTGCGCGGCGACATGGACATCGAGATCGCCGTGGATGTGCTGGCGATGGCCGCCCACGCCGACCATGTGGTGCTGTTCTCGGGCGATGGCGATTTTCGCAGATTGGTCGAGGCGGTGCAGGCCAAGGGCGTGCGCGTCACCGTAGTCTCCACGATGAAATCCCAGCCGGCCATGGCGTCCGACGACCTGCGCCGTCAGGCCGACACCTTCGTCGACCTCCAGGATCTGGCCTCGATCATAGGCCGTCCGCGCGGCGCTTCGGCCATGCCGCGTTTCCTGCAGCCTGCGCAGGACGAGGACGATGAAGTCTAGCCCGGAGCCTCCCAAAGACTGCCCGCTCTGCCCACGCCTGGTGGAATACCGCCAGGAGAACAGGCGCAAGGAGCCCACCTGGTTCAACGGACCGGCGCCATCCTTCGGCGATCCGGATGCGCGCCTGCTGGTCCTTGGCCTCGCGCCCGGGCGCGGCGGCGCCAACCGCACCGGCCGTCCCTTTACCGGCGATTTCGCCGGCGTGCTGCTCTACGAGACCCTGATCAAGTTCGGCTTCGCCGAGGGCCGTTATCAGGCCAGGCCCGACGATGGCCTGCGATTGGTCGACTGCATGCTGTCCAACGCCGTGCGCTGCGCCCCGCCAGGGAACAAGCCCATGCCCGCTGAGGAAGCGGCCTGCCGACCCTTCCTGACCGCACGGCTGGAAGCCCTGCCTCGCCTGAAGGCCATAGTCACCCTGGGCGATGTGGCGCGCCGCAATGTGCTCAAGGCCTTGAGCCTGAGCGCGAACGCCTGCCCAGCCGGGCATGGCGTGCAATACCAGGCCGGCCCCTACCGTCTGTTCACGAGCTACCACTGCTCTCGATTGAACACGAACACCGGCCGTCTGACGCCCGCCATGTTCGAGGCGGTTTTCCACAACGTGAAAGCCTATCTGGACCGCGCCTAGAGCGCGTTCCGAAAAGTGGGAACCGGTTTTCGGATAAAATGCGCTCCCAAACAAAGATTTAGAGCAGGCTGCGATTCCGTGGAAACGCAACCTTCTCTAAAAGCGCACCCGCCAGCTTCCTTCAACGCCCAGGGCGGTTGGCGCATCGGCCAGGTTGCCGGGCTGGCGGACCACCGCGCCCTCCAAGCTGATCACGCCAGCATCGCCCAGATCCCGGTTGGCCGACAGCCTAAGATCGATCTGCCGGCCGGAGGGCGCCACGCCGACGGTCCGGGTGGAATAGGTGAAGCCGGCGATTTGATAGGTGCTAGGCGCGTCCGCGAGAACCGCCTGAAAGCTGCCGCTCTCCATTCGCAGGGGCTGGGACACCGACAGCTCCAGCCCCGTACAGCCCAGGGCCACCCCCAACCGTCTGCAATCGGCGTCCAGCGCCATGCGCCAGGACGAGCTCCAGGCCGCGCTGGACAGCGACAGCAGCTGCCCGTCGATGTTGGTGCGGCCCACACTGTAGTCGCCGGTCAAGCTATAGCCCGGCGCCAATGGCCAGGCGTGGCTGACAGTCATGAAGCCGGTCCTGGACGGCAAGGCCAGGCCCGAGGGGCTGGGCAGGAAGGAGCCGAACGGTCCCAGAGGCTCGACCAATTCCCCGCTGGTCAGGGCCACGACGCCAAAGCCCAGGTTGGCTTGGCTGGTGGCGCGGAAGTAGCTGGACCCCGTGAAT
>Ga0182016_10003226_pt1 | contig 18747 bp, 22 predicted proteins | sample 712S2MmetaG_FD_120491 | JGI IMG/M metagenome (GOLD analysis project Ga0182016, IMG submission 120491) | Permafrost microbial communities from Stordalen Mire, Sweden - 712S2M metaG | ecosystem: Environmental > Terrestrial > Soil > Wetlands > Permafrost | place: Sweden: Stordalen | collected...
AATGCTGAACCAGCGTTTTGCGGCTCAGAAAGCGCAGTGGGCCCCCGTCAACGCCGATGTCGCCACGTGGGTATGGGAATCGCATGCGGCAGGCATCCAGACCACGTATGGCGCAGTCCAGCCTTTGATTCCTTTAGAGCCCGCCGATGCCGCCACGGACTGCACTGCCGAGAACGCGAAAATATACTCGCTCCACGTCCGCTTAGGCCGCGAATACCTCGATAAATCCCTACCCGTGATCGATCGCGAGTTGGCGAAAGCCGGATTCCGCCTCGCGGCTATGCTGAATTCGATCTGGTAGATAACGCGAGCGCCGATTCGATCGCTTCCATCAGCACCCTCGGGGTGTACGGCTTCTGGAGAAACCCGCCCAGCCCGGCTCCAAAACTATCTCGCGCTTCGCCTTCCGATAATCCGCTCGACCCGACCACCAGAACCGACTCCCGGATCAGCCGGAGCCGCCGGAGCGTCTCGTCACCGCTCACTTCCGGCATGGTCATATCCAGCAGTACGATCCCGATTTCTTTCTCCGATCGGAACAAGCGAATCGCTTCCTCGGAGTTACCCGCCGAAAGCACCCGGAATCCATGCGCCTCGAAAACCATCTTGGTGACCTCAAGGACGCCGATTTCATCGTCAACCACCAGGACCGTGGGCGCGTCAGCCGCAACCCGCGGAACGGCAGCGGACTCAACCGGCGCGGCGATCAGCGCGGGACGGGCGTACGCCGCGATGGGAAAGTAGACCCGGAAACTCGACCCGCGGCCCGGTTCGCTCTCCACGTGGATCGCGCCCCGGTGCGCTCTAACGATCCCCAGAACCGCCGAAAGTCCCAATCCGCGGCCCGTAAATTTAGTGCTGAAAAACGGGTCGAAAATTCGTGCCTTCGTGGCTTCGTCCATGCCCGTTCCTTCGTCATGAACGCAAAGCACGCAATATTGGCCGGGGTCCAGGTGCGTGGTAGTGGGAGCGCGCCCTGGCGGCGCAACCATCACGCTTTCGAGACGAAGGGACACGCTCACTCTGTGCTGATACCCATCCGCGGAATCCATGGCTTCCGCGGCGTTGGTGACAAGGTTCGTCATCAGTTGATGGATCTGCGCCGGGTCGGCTTCCACCAGCGCCAGGTCTTCGGGAAGGTCCAGTTCCAGTACCGTGTTCCTCGGGAGAGCCGCTTCCAGCATGCCGCGAGTGGCCAGTATCTCACTCGCCAAATCGATCTGCGCATGCGCAAAGCGCCCGCGGCCGGAGTACGCCAGCATCTGCTGCGTCAACTCCGCGGCGCGTTGGCTGGATTGCACGATCTGTCGCGCAGAGCGGGATTCCGCCGTCCCGGGAGTCAGCTTCAACGAAAGCAGGCTCGCATGACCCAGAATGGCCGTCAGGATGTTATTGAAGTCGTGCGCGACCCCGCCCGCTAGTATCCCCAGGCTCTCCATCTTCTGGCTTTGCCGCAGAGCTTCCTCGCGTCGTTTGCGCTCCGTCACCTCTTCGCACACGGCTCCCACCCCAGCCGTTTCACTGCCCAGTTGAATCGGATAGCAGCTCACGTTCCAGTTGAGCGGGACCCGTTTCTCCGCGTCCGCGAACCCCTCGATCTCCAGATTCACGATCGGCTTGCCCGTATCGATTACCGAGAGCAGCGCTGCCTCCATCTCGCCGGGAATTTGCGGCCACACGTCGAGCCACGCGCGCCCGATGTGTTCCGTCACCGGAAGCCGGTTCAACGCGGCCAGCGTGCGATTCACCCGCACAAAGCGCAGATCGGGATCGAGAAAGCCCAGCCCCACCGGAGCGGTCTCGAAAAGCGTGTCCAGCAGAGCGTTGGCCCGCGATTCGGCCATCTCCGCCCGCTTGCGGTCGCCCATCTCCTTCAGCAGTTCCTGCAAACGCCGCTCCGCGATATCCGCCGCGGATTGCGCGCGCTCCTGCTCCTCGCGCTGGCGTTCCAGAATCCAGATCAGCGACGCCGAGCAGAACAGAAACATGCCCATGCCGATCCAGTCGGCCAGGCCTTTCGGTCCAAAAAAGATATCGGGCGAAACAAAAAAATATAACGCCGCAAGACAGCCCAGAACCGTGGAGAGAACCCCAGGACCGACACCGCCAAGATACGCGGAAACCGCCACCGCGATGTAGAGGATTGCGTAGGGATGCTGCGTCAGCAGCACGGGGCGCAGCGCCAGACGGATCTCGGTGACCAGCACGATCGAGAGAACCGAGATGATGTATCGTATCTGAGGCGTCTTGGGCTTCAAGCGAAATTCTGCCCGCGATGTGGGGACCTTATTCCGTATTTTACTTCGCTATCTTGTGTAGCGGGAGGGATAGTTGTGTCACTCAGTAACCACAGCGCCGGGAATCAGGTACTTCCGAGCTGGAATATCAGGTCGAAGCCGCGCGTCCGGGGTGGGATTACCCGCTACCAGCCGCATCGGGATAATTCCGGCCCAGATGTCTAACGCGTAATCCGGTTCATCGTCCACCGGCGGCCCGCTGCGGACCTTCGCGGAAGCTTCATTCAGCGGAAGTGCGATCACGCTCGTGGCTTTCAGCTCCTGGTCGGTGGGCAAGCGGACCTCGTCCCAGCGCCCCGGCAAAACGTGGCTGGTAAAACACCGCAGCGCTTCCAGCTTTTCTTCTCTTTCGGTCACTTGGCGAGCCTCTCCGAGGACCACCACCGATCGGTAGTTCATCGAGTGATGAAAAGCCGACCGCGCCAGCACCACGCCATCGAGCAGTGTGACGGTCAGGCACATGGGGGTTGCCGAGATCAGTTCGCGCAGCATCCGGCTCGCGGCCGAGCCGTGAACATACACTTGATCCCCGGAGCGCGCATACCCCGTCGGAATCACGTAAGTCTGCCCCTCCACCGCGAACCCCAGGTGGCACAGGAACCCTTCATCCAGAATGGCGTTGATCGCGTCCCGTTCGTAAACGCCGCGCTTCGGCAAGCGCCGGACCTGTGTGCGGGGAGTGGGAACGGGTGAATTCACAGTGATTCTGCGATTATGCCATTTTTGGTTGTCCGACGGCGCCCTACGGCAGTCGTTCCGGGTAGGCTGTCACAATGAAGGCAAAAGGTCATGAGACAACGCCTCGAAAACATCACCTTGCGGGCATTCAAGACGATCAAGGAGATCGAGGACTTTAGCCTTGGGCCAATCACCGTCTTGATCGGTCCAAACGGCGCTGGGAAATCAAACTTCATCTCGTTCTTTCGAATGCTTTCCTGGGCAGTCGCCACCCCCGGAACCTTGCAGGAGTACATCGCAAGGCAGGGTGGGGCGAGCGCGCTTCTCCATGACGGCCCTGGGCGTACTCGCGACATTGAGGCCCACCTCAGCTTGAAGACTGAGGCGGGCCGTAACGACTACGCGTTCAGGCTTGCCTATGCGTCGGGCGACACGCTCATCTATACGGAGGAAAAGTATCGATTCTCCCGCGCTGGCCTCCCGGGTCCGGCGGGATGGACGAATCTTGAAACCGGCCATCGCGAAGCCCGCTTGATTGAGAACGCCGAAAACGGCGACGTCACCGCGCGCACGATCCACTCCCTTCTACCAAGACTTGTTCAATATCAGTTTCACAATACTTCGAGCACCGCCCGAATCCGCCAGAAGTGGACACTTGAGGATGGTCGCTGGCTGCGCGAAGATGCCGGCCACCTTGCTCCCTTTCTTCTGCGCCTAAAAGACCAACAACCCCAATACAACTCGGACTTCATCCCTACGCCATTGAGGTCGTGAGTCAGTTGATCCGGGCGGCCTCAAAGAGCATCCAGGTGATTTTGGCAACCCAATCTGTTTCGCTGATAGACCGCTTCTCCGCGAGTGAGGTCGTTGTTGTGGACCGCGACGGGCGCGAATCGAAGTTCCACCGATTGCGCGACGCAGAGTTACATGCGTGGCTCGACGAATACTCGCTTTCCGAACTCTGGGAGAAGAACGTAATTGGGGGCAGGCCTCACCGTTGACCCGATTGAACGTGGTTGTTGAGGGACAAACAGAAGAGACATTCGTTCGCGATCTGCTGGCCCCTGAACTGGCAACGCATCAGATTATTGCTGCGGCTCACGCCGTTACGACATCGCGAAAGAAAGGGAAGTTCTATCGCGGCGGACTCCTCAAGTACGCTAACCTGAGGCGCGACCTGGATCTCTGGATGAAGCAGGATCGGAAACCTGACGCCCGCTTCTCAACTATGCTCGATCTGTACGCTATTCCGAACGATTTTCCCGGCTTCGAAGGGTCCCGGAGTATTGGGGATCCAATTGCTCGCGCCCGGTTTCTGGAGGACCGTCTCTTTGAAGACCTCGGCGACCCAAGGTTCGTTCCCTACCTACAGGTTCACGAGTTTGAGGCGTTGCTGTTCTCGGACCCCTCGACATTCATCGTCGCGTTCCCGGACGCCCATTTAGCAGTTGAGCAACTGGTCGCTATTGCCACCGCCGTTTCAAATCCAGAATTGATTGATGACGGACCAGAAACCGCTCCGGGCAAACGGATATGTTCGCTTCTGCCAAAATTCGCGAAGCCGGTCACGGACCAATCATCGCCGCCCTGATCGGCCTGCCGGTGCTCCGGACTAAGTGCGCTCACTTCGACTTTTGGATTCGAGCCATTCTGGCAGCCTGTATTGGCTGACATTTTGCGTCTCCCGCCCCAATCCCTCCGTATAGCTTGTAGAATCAGGCAAAGTTGACGAAACGAGAGGAACAGCGATTTGAAGGTTTGCTGGGCGCGCACCAGGCCATGGTGTATAGCATCGCGCTGCGCCTTTTGCGCGATCCTGCGCTCGCCGAAGAGCTGTCGCAGGACGTTTTCCTGCAGCTCTACGGAAAACTCTCGACCCTCGAATCCGATGACCACGTCAAGTTCTGGTTGCGCCGCGTGACCGTGCACCGCGCCATCGATGAAGCAAGAAGGAGCAAGCTCAGGCCGAAGACCATGCTCGATCAGATTCCGGAACCGGTGGCCATCCGCCGCGAACCCGATTTTCTTCTCGACGAGAAGCTGCGCAAAATGGTGGCGGCGCTCCCCGAAAAAGCCCGCGCGATCGTGTTGCTGCGGTTCCAGGAAGACCTGGATCCGCTGGAGATCAGCCGCGTGCTCGATATGCCCTCCAGTTCCGTGAAAAGCCTGCTCCACCGGACGCTGCGGCTGCTCCGCGGGAAGCTGGAACGATCAGGTACAAAGACAGCCAAGTTGGGGTTACAAGCATGAATCAGGAAATCGATCTGGAAACCGCCTTACGCCGCGCATTGAAGAGGGAACATCCCCGTGCGGATTTCGCCAAGCGCGTGCTCGCGCGCGCCGCCGAGCGCCGGCGGCAAGCCGCCACCAGGGTGTGGATGGCCATCGCGGCCATGCTGGTAGCCGGCGTTCTCATCGCCGCCGGAATGCGCAATTACGAACTGCAGCGTGAAGCCGAAGCTCAGAAGGCCGGACACGATCTCGCCCTCGCCTTGCGGATCACCAGCGCCAAACTGCACCTCACCCACCGCATGATTCGAAGGAGACCCGATGGAGTTTAAGTGGCGCATTGCGCCTTTGTTGATCGTACTGGCGGCCCACCTTCACGCCGCGCCCCGTCCGGTGGATCTGAAAGATCTGGATAGCCACGCACTCGCGGCGTTCGCGGCAAAGGCCTCGAATACGGTGGATGTCACGCTCGACGGCAATGTCCTCAAGATGGCCGCGGGTTTCATTTCCTCCAGCGGCGACGAGGATGCGGTCAAGCTGAAGAAGCTCATCGCCGGAGTGAAGAGCATCACGGTGCGCACCTTCGAGTTCAAAACCAAGGGCCAGTACAGCAAGGCGGATGTGAATGCCATCCGTAAGCAGCTCAAAACCCCGGAATGGTCCAGCATCGTCACCGTGAACGACAAAGAGTCGGGTGAGACTTCAGAAGTTTATGTTCTGGGCGGCAAGGACAAGCCGGGCGGTATTTTGATCATTTCCGCCGAGCCGACCGAGTTGACGTTTGTACAGATCCTGGGCACCGTCGACATCTCCGACCTATCCGCCTTCGAGGATCTCGGTGTCCCCGATGTCACCCATCACGGAAAGAAAGAGGACAAATAATGCGATCTCTATTACTAATTCTGTGCGCCGCCTCTCTCTCCGCGCAAACCGCGGACGAAATCATCCAGCGCGTCGCCGAAAATCAGGACGCCGCCGCTTCCGGACGTTCGCGCTTCGTTTATCACCAGAATGTCCTCGTTCGCATGAAGCGCACCAACGGAAAACTGGCCCACGAAGAGACCCGCGACTACACCGTGCTGCCGTCGCCCACCGGCATGGAGCGAAAACTGATCTCCGTCTCGGGTAAAATCCAGCGCGGCAGTCGAACCGTGACTTACAACGACGCTACCTTTCGCGACAAAGGTCTCGATGTGGACCGGGACATCGTGCAGAGCTTCGCCGAGGATTTTGGCAAAGACCATAAGGACGGTGTAGACAACGACTTATTCCCGCTGACTTCAAAGGCTCTCAAAGGCTACCGCTTCAAACTCGCCGGGTCCGAAAAACTTCAGGGTCACGATGTCTGGGACATTCAGTTTGAACCGGTCAAAGTCTCCTGGGACGACGATGACCATTGTTGGCACGGCGAAGCCCTCATCGATAAAGCGGAGTATCAGCCCATGATGATTACCTCGAGCTTCGCCTGCAAAATACCTGGCGCAGTAAAGGTTCTGCTGGGAACCAATGTGCAGCAGATCGGCTTCAAAGTTACTTACCAGAAGTTCGATGACGGGGTGTGGTTTCCCATCACCTATGGCGGAGAGTTTAAGTTCAGAGCGCTCTTCCTCTACGCTCGAAGCGTTGGAATCGGATTGACGAACTCAGACTTCAAACACACCGACGTGCAAACCGCTCTCAAGTATGAGAATGCGGAGAAGACAACGGAACCGTAGCGAGCAGCTTCGGTTCCTTGCGCAGCTTCGATGCCTGCTCATACGCATAAGCCAGCTTGAGTAACTTCGCTTCGCTCCATGCCGGGCCGAAGAACGAAAGCCCGATGGGCAGCCCGTGCGCATACCCGGCGGGTACGGTGACATGCGGATAGCCCGCCACGGCCGCGGGTGTGGAGCAGCCGCCGGTATCACAATCGCCGTTCACCCAGTCTGTGAGCCACGATGGTCCCGCCGTCGGAGCGATAATCGCGTCCAGTTGATGCTGTGCCACAACCGCGTCAATGCCCTGCTCGCGCGAAAGCTTCTTGGATTTCGCCAGCGCGTCCAGGTAGATCTGATCCGTAAGCGGTCCACGCGCCTGCGCTTTCAGGAACGTCTCTTGTCCGAACCAGGGCATCTCGCGGTCTCGGTTCTGTTCATTGAACGCGATCACGTCGGCCAGTGTCTTCACGCGGGCCGTTGCGCCCAGGCCCGCTAAATAAGCGTTCAGATCCGTCTTGAATTCGTAAGAAAGCACAATCCCTTCGGCTTCGCCCATTTCGCGATCCGAAGAAGGCAGATCCGCGGGATCGATAATCTCCGCTCCCTGCTGCTTCATCAGCGCAATCGCGTCCTCAATCAAACGATCCACCGTGGAATTATTCCCCATGAACTTCCGGGCCACGCCGAGCCGCGCGCCGCGCAGTCCATTCCGGTCCAGAAAAACCGTGTAGACTTTCTCCACATGGCCGTTCGCGGCTTGCGTCGCCAGGTCTCGCGGATCGGTCCCCGCGAGAGCGCCCAGCAGAATGGCCGCATCCCGAACCGTGCGAGCCAGTGGTCCCGCCGTATCCTGACTGTGCGAGATCGGGATAATTCCCGACCGGCTGAGAAGTCCGAGCGTCGGCTTAATGCCCACCACCCCATTCATGGATGCCGGGCACACCACCGAGCCATCCGTTTCCGTTCCAATCGCCACCGCGCAAAGGTTGGCGGCCACGCCCGCGCCCGAGCCCGAACTCGACCCGCACGGGTTCCGGTCAAGAGCGTAAGGGTTGCGCGTCTGCCCGCCGCGGCCGCTCCACCCGCTCACTGAATGGCTGGACCGGTAGTTCGCCCATTCGCTCAAATTCGTCTTGCCCAGAATCACCGCGCCGGCCGCGCGAAGCCGTTCTACGATGAAGGCGTCGCGCAGGGCGATGGAGCCGTCGAGCGCCAAAGATCCAGCGGTCGTGCTCATCCGGTCGGCCGTGTCGATGTTGTCCTTGATCAGCACCGGAACGCCATGTAGCGGCCCGCGCGAGCCTTTGTGCTTCCGCTCCGCGTCCAGTTCCGCCGCAATCCGCATTGCATCCGGATTGCGCTCGATCACTGCGTTGATGGTGCGGCTGTCAATCGCGGCAATCCGCGCCAGATATTTCCTCGTCAGCGACACCGCCGTATCGCGTCCCGATTGCAAACGTTCGGCGAGCTCCGCAATCGTCACCTCGGCTAAATCGAAATGAACCGAAGTCGCCGCGGCAAGCGCACCCGCTGTGGAACTACCCAGGAAATCGCGTCTGTTCATTTTAATTACGTGGGTGCGCAGCCATCCCGCGGGCGATTCGAATGTGCGCTAAATGATGCAATCCGTGCCACGCATAGAGCGCCGTTGTCTCATTCAAGCTGCGCTTGCCGAACTCCGGATGAACAAAGCTTCGTTGAAACGCCGCGTCATCCATGGATTTCAGCAAAGTCACCCAGCGCGTGTGCAGCGCGCTGAGTAATTGCAGCGACACTTCGATCGGCTCCTGGCGGACATCCGCCAACTCCGCCCAGGCAGCTTCGTCGTAGTCCTTGATTACCGGGTTTTCCTCGGTAAGCGCCAACCGGAAACGGCAGTAACAATTGATGTGGCTGTCCGCAATATGATGCACAATCTGCCGGATCGTCCATCCGCCGGGGCGGTACGTGGATTCCAGTTCCTTCTCCGACATGCCGCGCACGATCTCACGCAACTGCCGCGGCAGAATCGCAATCGACGTAATCCACTCGTGCCTCGACTCGTGCGTGCTAACGGCCGGCTTCTCAAATTTTCCTATGGGGTAGCGAGGGTCCACTGCAAGAATGCTCCGTTGACGATCCATATTAGTTTAATGCGCCGGCTTTTCGAAATGTTGGTAGTCGGGGTTCTTCCATTCTCCGCCCCAGGTCCATCCCCGGCTCCGGAACAGATTCACGATAAAGCTCTGGTCCAGAATAGATCCCGGCCATGCCTGCGTGCGGTCCTCATAAGCGGCCCCTTGCGGAGGCAGCGGGTTGCCGTTCAGAATCATCGGATTGGTCAACGGATTGATGTCGATTGCCCGGCCCCAGCTATGGTTCGAGAACTTCCCCGGCTGCCCGGTGACATCGCGGCAATTGAACGCCGAGGTGTTGTTCACTTCCATCGAAGCTTCGTCCGAACCGGCGAATTCCTCGATCGGCCGCATGCTCTGAATCAGAAATCCATGCTCGAAAAGCTTCCGGAAAATGACGACCACGTCCGCCGAGACCGCGCGGTGGACAACCAGCACTCCAGTTCGAGGCGTCCCGTGGAAATCCCAGTAGCTGAGGGTAAGCACTCTGAGTTCGGCGATTTCGGCCGGACAGCCCTTGTGCCATGCCTTCTCAGCAATGCGCGCGCCTTCGAGCGGTGAGACCGGCGCTTCTTCAAACACCGCCTGCTGAACGGAAGTCAATGCCACAATCTCCGGAGGCGCGGCCTGCGCGGACGCGATGACGAGGAAGAAGAGAAAGTGAGACATTTCAATAGACAAGCTTGCCAAATAGCCGGGGGTAAGCTTTCATAGTAGGCCAAAGGACAAAGCATGCCGCCCATCCCCAGATTCTGGACCGCACTCCACATGGTTCTCGTACTCGCCGCCTCGGCCGCTGCGCAGAGCCCCGAATGGGTCAAGCCCTCCCTGCCGTCGCTGCCTTCCACCCGCTGTTGTGGGTCCATGGCTTACGACGGCGCTACCGGCCTCACCGTCCTGTTTGGCGGAGGAAACGGCGGCATTTACCCGGCCATCCGATTCAACGACACCTGGACTTTTTCCAGCACCAAAGGCTGGTCCCAGCTTTCGCCCGTCACCTCGCCTTCTCCTCGCCAGGGCGCTGGAATCGCCTACGATCCCACCACCGGAACCATCGTGCTCTTCGGCGGCTGCCCCAGTTGGGAAACCACGATCAGCGACACCTGGACGTGGGACGGAGTCACCTGGACGCAGCAGTTCCCGCCCGTCTCCCCACCCGCCCGCGTATTCGACACCCAGGGGATGGCCTACGACGCAGCCACCGAAACGGTCGTCATGTTCGGTGGCGGGTTTGGCGACACGTGGACGTGGAACGGGCGGACGAAGACTTGGACTCAGAAATTTCCCGCCACCAGCCCGCCGCCAAGTAATGCAACCATCGCCTACGACGCCGCCTCCGGAAAAGTCGTGCTCTTTGGAGGCGCCGACAATCAGGGATCGGATCTCAACCAGACCTGGACCTGGGACGGCGCTGCCTGGACGCAGCAGTTCCCCGCCGCCAGTCCATCGCCCCGCGCGCTCCCGTCCATGGCCTATGACTCGAACACCCGCAAGGTTGTACTATTCGGTGGAACCGCCGGCCCGCCATCGGCCCTGAACGACACCTGGAACTGGAACGGGACCTCATGGACCCAACAGCAGACTTCCACCGATCCCCCGGCGCGTTGGGCCGCGGCCATGACCTTCGACCCTTACCTCAAAGGCCTCATCCTCTTCGGCGGAGAACTGTCAGGCGATCCCTTCGCCAACGACACCTGGCTCTTCAAATCCCAATAACGCTAAGGGGTCGCGCCGTCGCTGCCGGCCAAAAGCGGCGTATAGGTGATCGCGGCGCCCGAGGGATCGCTGAACAACAAGCGAAAGTGCAGGGAAGTATTGGGCGCCAGCAAAGACCCCGCTGGAAGCGGCGTAACATAGCCGCTGCCCAGAGGGGACAGACATGCCGTGTTCCCCGATTTGCTCCCGAGACCGACGCCGGACGGCAGATCTTCCAGAATAAAAAACAGAGGACCATTCACGGCAGCCGATCCCGTGTTGGTCAAAGAGATATCTTGCGCGTACAGTTTCACACTCGGCTCGTAAACAATCTCGCCGCTCGTGGTCGTAATATTCTCCGTGGGAACGGCACTGCATGTACTAACGGTGAGGGCGGCCAAAACCGCACGGCTACCGTTCGTGCCGTTACCCTCGTTCCCTGTATCGGTCAAAGTGATGCTTGTGAGCGTCTGGCCCAGGAAGGCTTCCGGTAGGATGTACTCCTGCCGGTCCAATCGTTGACCCAGCCCGTTATCCCAGACCTCAATCGTGGAAGTGTTGTTGATCGAGTTCGTATTTCCGTCCTGGTTGTAATCGCGCACATTCACGTTTCCCACCAGCGGAACTGTTTCAGTCGCGCCGGCGCTACCGTGAAAAGTGAGAAACAGATAAGCGTCCGGACCCGCCCAACCCCACATGGAGTTCATCACCGTAAAGACGGACGTCACGCCAAAAACGCCCACCGGAATGGTGAGGCTGACCGTCCCCGGTCCAAAGTCTGCCGCGGCGCCGCCAGCCCAGTAATTATTGGGGCTGGCTGGAATCACAAACGGGATTCCCCCGAAGTTTCGCACGCCCGTTGGAAAAGTGCTCCCGTTGATGATCAGGAAATCGTTCGGGCCCTGAAACGTCCAGGGCTCATTGGCAAGGCTCGCGAGATCGATGGGACGTTCACCTGCCCGAACTGCGATGGCGGTTAGGGTAATGCCCGTGACCATGCAGGCCACCATGCGAAAACAATCCTTCATTTGTATGTCGTCCTCCTTGCAAAACTATACATCCGCAGGGCGCGGGTTCCGAAGTTAAGCGAAAGGGATGACTTTGCAGCTAGAGCCTATTGCCTCATCCGGCTGCGGTAAAAGTAATAGACTAAGCCGGACCATTTGGTTTGCGAAAACTCGGGGATACGGCGGACATCTCCGTAGAGTGCGATGAGGACAGAGGCCGGGAATACAAGCAACAACGCTGGAAGGACTAAGAGGAACGAAATGTAAAACCAGCCCGTCCCTTGTGACTCCCTCACTCAGGGACTCACAGGCGCTCCAGGAAGCATTCTCCGCCTGGCCCTACTCGTCGTTGGCCACGCGTTCTTCGTCGCCACGCTTGCAGGGAACCGTTGGGCCGGGGACACCGGGGATCAGACCCTTGGTGGTGGCCAAGTTCTCTGGAAGACGCCGTCGAGCGAGATACACTTCCTCCAGTTTGCGGATGCCGCACATGGGTTCCTGATCGCGAACGAGCGCCTCTATCGCAGCGACGACGGCGGGGCCTCGTGAACCGGGGGGAATCTTCCGGAGGCGAGGACTCCGGTAGCATTCATAATGGGGACCCCCAAAGCTGGCTTGCTCGCCGGCAGCGCGCGCGCCTGTGCAACCCAGGACGGCGGCACTACCTGGACCCTGGTTTTTCCCTCGCCGCGAGCGAACGGCATGGATATTGAGCTTCACGGGCTTTCGTGCCTACCGGAGAAGAGTGGGCCATGCTATGCGTTCGGGGCGGAGTACAGGCCCTCCAGCGCGGCTGCCCCCTCCTACGCCAGAAACGATACGGATCTTGAGCATCCGAGGGTGGCTTGGCCGGTGATCTATCGCAGCGCGGGCCCTGGCTCCAACTGGGAAAAACTAAACGCTCGGCTGGAAGGGTTCATCGTGGAAGACCTTCACTTTTTTTCGGAAACGGTTGCCGCGATCCTAACCGACAGCGCCGCCTTCTGGTCCCACGATTCCGGTTCGCATTGGCAGGCGTCGCCCGGGCTTGTTCCGGAAGAGGGCGGGCTGGCGACATCGACGTGGCGGGGGGCCCAGGGGTGGGCAGCTTATCGGGATGGCGGTTTCTTCCCGACAGATAACAGGGGTCGCACCTGGCAACGGGCCGGCAGGGCGGGCCAAAATGGCGACCTGGCGACTCTCCTTTCCACGCTTCCAGCGGGACTCGGCGCAGCAGTCACATCCATGCGCACACTTCAGGAAACATCCGACGGCGGGCGGGACTGGCGTCCTGTGAGGCGAGAGGGCTGTGGCCTGCGGCGGCTCTCTCCCGTCTTGCAGCACTGTCTCCGTGTTCGCCCTTGACGCGGAACATGTCTGGTACTGCACGCCCGATGAGCTGATCAAGACGCGATTCACCAGCGCCGGGAACCGAGGCCGCGCGCGGCCATCTGCCGGACGCGGGTTCCGAAGCTCATATTTCGCGAAAGGGCACGTTGCTCGAAAGTGTTCCGTTGGGGGTGACTACCCGCAAGAATCCGCTGCCCGCGCCGGCGGGAACTCTCGCCGTAATCAAGGATTTTGAAACTACCGAAAACGCCGCCGCAACGCCATTGAAGGTGACGCTCGTCGAACCGGTCAGATCCGTGCCCAGAATTTGGATGACGCCGCCCGCTACGCCCGTGGCCGGCTGCATTTCGACGAACGGCCCAAGCCCCACGGACAGGCTGAAGATTGTTCCGTCGTTGTCGGCTCCGCCGGAGTCCGACGCTCCATAGAACGTCCCGTTCGTGGCTTGAACCACCCCGCCATAGCCTACACCAAACGAAGGAAAGTTGAACAGCGTGGTCAGCGCACCTGTGGGCGTGATTCGGAAGATAGTGCCCTCGCCGTACGCACCGCCCTCGGTCGTTGTCCCATAAAAGTTTCCATCGCTGCCATTACTGAGGACCGTCGGGTAGAGACCATTCGTGCCATCGAAGGTTCGCAAAGTCGTGAGCTCCCCCTGCGGAGTCATCCGGAACACTGAGCCGTCGGGAGTCCCATCGAGCCCGCCAGTAGCCGTGCCATAGAGGCTACCGTCGGGGCCCAGGACTAGACTGTCTGGGTAAGCCCCGTTCGTGCCGTCGAAATTGCACAACGTCGTCAGCGCGCCCGCGGGCGTGATTTTGAAAATCGTGCCGAGGCCGTAGGTTCCGTCAAGCACGCTGGTTCCATAGAAATCCCCGTCTGGACCTTGCAGTTTAATTGAATAATTATGAGTCTGACCGTTCCCGTTCGCGGTGAAATTTTGGAGCGTGGTCAGAGCGCCGCCAGTGGTGACCTGGAAGAACGTACCGCCGCCATATGCCCCGCCTTCTGTGGTTGTCCCATAAAAGTTCCCGTCGGAGCTGAGAACCAACGTACTACTGGCGCTGTGGCCCTCGGAGTCGGAGAAACTGTGAACGGTTGTCAGGTCGCCTTCTGGCGTGATCTTGAAGATTGTTCCACATCCGTTGATGCAATTTCTGTACCCGCCGCTGCTGGTCAGCCCGAATAAATCTCCGCTTGCCGCCTGCGCGAGCCCACCGGCCGGATAATAGCTCTTGATCCCGTCAAAGCTAAACAGCAACGTCAACTCGCCCGATGTGGAGACCTTGAACACCGTGCCACAGCCCGAGGATGACGGACATTGCGAGGAATCGCTCCCGCCAGCCGTGGCCGTCCCATACAAGTTGCCGTCCAGGCCTTGGACGAGAGAGCCAGGTTCCACACCGTCGGATTGTTCAAAACTCGCCAAGGTGGTGAACCTCTGTGCCGGCAAAACCGTCTGCGCCGCGGCGCACAGCAAAAGGGTCGCCATGGCCCTCCTGCAAACGCTCCATTTACCCGCCGGAACAATGATTCGCTTCATAACACGCTCCAGTGGGATTGTACATCTGCCGGGTGCAGCCGCCACGGTTACCCAGGGTCGCCGTCCGCATCTTCCTCCTCCGCTCCGGAATCGAAAGCCTCGAAGAGGCTCGCCTGTGGCTGCGGAGGAACGTGGTCCCTGCTCAGGCCCATCCGAAGCTGCGCGTGCGCTCTGCCGTCAGCCCAGGAACTCGTTTGCGTCCGCGCGGCTTTCTGCGCCAGCCAATCGCAGCGGGTCTTGTCCTCATGTGCGGTCCTCATGTGCGGCGTGGCCCTTGGTCCAGATCCAGTTTGTTTTGTGTATCCCCACCAGCTCCATCCAAAGATCGGCGTTCCGAACCGGTGGTTCTTCTTCCACCAATGGCGGCGTTTCCACCGCACCACCCATTGCGTGATCCCTCGCAGAACGTAATCGGAGTCCGTCGTGATTTCCACTTCGCACGGCTCCTTGAACGCCAGCAGCCCCTGAATCGCCGCCCAACCCCCGGTCCGGGATTCCCCAGGCATGATCCACCTGTAATCAGAGAGGCCTTTTTCATCGCCGGGCTGGGTCTACTCCGTCTTCCAGAGAGTGCGGAACCCGCGAGCCAGGCGCAGGTTCTTCCCGGGAACCCGGAAGCGCCCCACTCCACTGCTTGCCCCATCGTCCACAATGTCCAGGCCTTCTTCGCCAGTGGTGAATTCGGGTCCCCTCAACCTGCTGATTCTCTCAGTAGCCATGGCTACTGGCCCCGTTAGCCGTGCCTTGAACCGGATCAGGCCTTCCCGCGAATCGACCGCGTAGAACTCAAGAGCCACCATCGTCACCGCGCCGGGGCTGCCAAACTGCCGCGCTCTCGAATACCGCTCCAGCCGCCGGATGCGTCCCAACACGCGCGTACCTTTGGCCAGCAGGATGTCTCCCGATTTCACCGGCTTATCCAGCACTGCCACGATCTCATCGCCTGCCGCGGATTCCTCCATCGTGATCGGGCCATCCATCTTCAGCGCCAGCGTGACGTCCGCCGGCAATTTCAGCTCCTTCCGCGCACCCTCGCGTGTTGTCGAAGACGCGGGCCGGTCGTCAAACGAGAGAGACGAGACGGCGCCATAGTGCCTGCACCCCGTGAACACCACCGCGTTGTGGCTTCGATAACTGTTGCGGTCGACGATTTCCAGCTCCGATGCGGACGCCAGCAGGCGCTCCTTGCCGCCCAGGCTCACCCGGCCGTATGTCGCGGACGTGCTCTCTTCGCGGCAATCCAGATCCGGCGGAATGTCCTCTGCGCGCGTATCGAGGCGCACCAGATCCAGAGAATTCCTGTCTACCCAGAACGAGCCGGAGTAAGCCGTCGTCGCCGTTTTCCCCGCAATGCTCAAGATGTACCGGCTGCTCAACGAAGGCACGTGGAAGTCGAACCGATAAAGAGATTTGTCCACGCCTGCCAGGCCCGCGTAGCTCACACTGGTCCCGGAGGCGACAAAAACATTGTGAAGGTCGGTCCAGAAGTTGCCGGTGCCGATGGCCCCCGCGTCGATCCAATCCACCATGCTGTTGCCAAAATCGGCGTCGGCAAAATCGGTCGAGCCCGGCCACGCAAATAACTCCTTGTGATCGGCCACTAACACCTCCACGCGCAGGCGCTCGCGGAATTCCTCGTGTCCCTTCGGTCCCGTGGTGGTGCGGTCCATCGTTTCGAGGCATGTGTAATTCGGTACGTCGACGATGCTCTCCCGCACATGTTGCCGGATGCGAATCAACAGCGCGGTCCCGTCGATTGCCTGCGCTGCCAGGCTTCCCGCGGCCAGCAGGATCAGCGCCACCAAGCGAACCATAGCAACGATTCTACGCGAATTCGAACTCGCCCAAATATTCAGTCAAGCGCGTTGTCAGCCCAGTACGTTGTCCAGAAGGGCGTCGACCTTCGCCTTTGCGGCCTCTGGTGTCGAGCGAAGCCACGAAGATTTTGCGACATTGAGGCATCCGATGAGCTCTTCCCAGGTCCAAACCTTGTCCGGAGAGAATGCCGCATAGCCAAGCACATCGGCCAGTCGCCAGCTCACCTTGATCACATTGTCCAGGCTCATTTCTCCCGGAACCGGCGGATCGTGATGGTTTGCGATGGCCGCCGCCAGTTCGTCCGGGAAGTCCCAATCCTGAGCCAGATACGCACCCGCCGCGCAGTGGTCGATCTCGAACAGGTCTCGTTCGGTTCGCAGCAGATCGAATCCGAAGTCGTCGGACACTTCGAGCATGCGCGAGTATTCGTCGGGGTAGGCCGACATCATCCCCAGGGTGCCCAGGTTGTGCAGAAGACCAACCGTGTAGGCAGCCTCTCGATCGCATCCCGTGCCCCGCGCGGCTTCTTCGGCAATGATCGCCGTCACCAGGCTGTGCAGCCAGACTTTGCGGAGCGCCGCGACCCGCACCGACGAGCGCACCATCCGATTCATCGCCACCATGGTCGCCATGGCCTTCAGGTGACTCGTGCCCACCATCGCGATTGCATCAGCCAGGCTGGATACCTTGCGCCGCGTGCCAAACATCGCGGAGTTGGTAAAGCGCAGCAAATCAGCCGAGAAGGAAGGGTCCGTCCGGACGAGAGCGCCAAGCTCGCGAAAGTTGACGTCCTCTTGTCCCACGAGGGCAAGAATACGGTGGGCGATCGCCGGGAAAGGCGGTACCAGGCGCAGCGCCCACGGTGCTTTCGGACGGGCGAGAAGTTCAGTCATGGATGCTCCGCGTGTTTGATCGGCAGAACTCCGTGAAGAGTTTAGCTGCGAGCGTCCTTGCTTGCGCCACGAGTTGAGGAGGGCCAACTTGATTGTTTACCCTCCAGCAATCGCGCAAGAAAAATCCCTCAACGGTCTTTCGCGTACTGAGGCGCCTTTTCACCCGTCCCGGTGACGGCCCCGCAGGGGCCGTGTAGTTGAGTCACCATCGAAAAATTACTCAATCTCCTTTCCCTGCAACACCCTTCCCACAAATCCAGGCCCAACAACCCTCCACCGCCCATAAACTGAAACCGGGCAACACATCCGCCCGCTACATCCATGTCTGAATTCGCTTTTACAACGCAGCAACAAAGAGTGCTGACGCTCCTTGCTCAAGGCAGCACAGTCGCCGCGGCCGCCGAAGCCGTCGGGGTCCATCGCAATACCGTCGCCAACTGGCGCCGCGCAGGCTCGCCGGCCTTCCGGCACGCCTGGCAAACCGCCCAATGGGAACAAGCCCAATACTGGCGGGATCAAATGCAGACTCTCGGCGAACTCGCCGTCAAAACCCTGCATCACGTGATGACAGACGGAGCAGCCGCGCCATCCGTCCGCCTCCGGGCCGCCCTCGCCGTGCTCGACAAAATCTCCAAACCCGCATCCGCCGAACCTCCTCTCCCCCGCAAAATCGCGGAACGGGAAGCCGCAATGGAAGCTGCCATGGGAGCCGCCTCCCTGGGCTCGGAAATCATGCACAACCCTGCACATTCGCATGCGGACGTCGAACCCGAAGTTGAACAAAATGAAGGTCTTGATGCCGGGTCAGCGCCTTGTGCACCCATGCACAATCCTGCACAACGTTGCACAAGGGACGAGGACCCCGAAGACCAGGACTACGACTACGACGAAAACGAAGAACCTCTCTCCGAAGCCGAATTAGCGTCCGTCCTCGGACCCTTCGAGGAAATAAACCGCGCTTTTGAAGCCGACATGGCCCTCAAAGCCGCAAGCCGCGAAAATTCAACCAGCTCAGAGCAAGAGCTCTGAGTTGGAGGAGTCTGCAAAACCCGTACCTCCTGGCACTAGAGTAAGGATTTGAAGATTCCTGATTAGCGCCGCTTGGATCGAGGCCTGTATTGAATCGGGACATTCCGTCCCGGAGCCCGAGGAGCCGGAGTCGCTCCCTAGCCCGCAAAGGGTGCGTCGGGCACCCTCATTGCATTCAAGTAAAGCGGCCCGCGCACTCCGTTTTGCGGGCGACTTACTTAGAAGCGGCAAGTGGGTACAGCGCGTTCCGCGCAGCCTTCACCAGGCGCTAACCAAACGTGCCAGGCGCGAGGGCGCAAGCCTCAACGCGCTGGTGACTTCAATGCTGGCTGACGCGATCGGCAAAAGAACGTTCGAGGACGCAGTGATAGAACAACTCGCCGCCTCGATGCAACGCATCGGTGCTCAACTCAGGAGA
>Ga0182016_10003228_pt1 | contig 18742 bp, 13 predicted proteins | sample 712S2MmetaG_FD_120491 | JGI IMG/M metagenome (GOLD analysis project Ga0182016, IMG submission 120491) | Permafrost microbial communities from Stordalen Mire, Sweden - 712S2M metaG | ecosystem: Environmental > Terrestrial > Soil > Wetlands > Permafrost | place: Sweden: Stordalen | collected...
GTTGCAATGCAATGCGTTAGGAGCTCGTGCCGGGACTCAATGACTATCTTACTACTGCCGGTGGCCGCGAGTGGAAAATGGGCAAAAATTCACCAGAAAGCACATGCCAGCGGGCTGGGAAGGTGCGCTAGAATCCTGCCATGAGCCGCCATGACAGCCTTGCCCTGGTGCTGTTTGCCGCCGTCAGCCTCTTCGCCCAGGACTCTAAATCCGCCAGCACGCCCGCCGCAGCGCCAAATGCCTCCGCCCCGGCGCCAAAAGTGGTCTTCAAAACGATCGTTCCAGTGGTTTACAACACCAAGGCAGAAAAAAAGCGATTGCTTGGCCGCGTAGATTTGGCCGTCTTTTTCAACGAAAAAGGCGTGGTAGATAAGGTGGACGTGCTGAGCGGCGATCCCGTACTGGCTGCAAATGCCTCCAGTTTTGTGAAGCACTGGGAGATCGCCCCTTATGTGGTGGATGGCGTGGCGTGTCCGGTTAAGCTCGATTACAGTCTGCAGTTTGTAATTAAGTCCGTGGAGGATGAGGTGCCGGATACAGATACGGACACGCTCGCGCACCTGGTGCTGAGCGAGAAAGCAAATATGGCCCGCCGCTGGATCAAGAAGGGTGCGCCCAGCTATCCGCTATCAGCAAAGGAATCACGCATCCAAGGAAAGGTGAGACTGGCGGCCGTCATTGGAACTGATGGCCGGGTTGCGCTTTTGACAGCATTATCGGGACAGGAGTCACTAGTATCTTCCGCATCGGATGCCGTGAAGCAGTGGCGATATGAGCCGCTGCTTGTCCACGGAAAGCCGGTGAGTTACAACACATTAATTATCGTGAAGTACATCCTCAATTAAGGATGCACGTATTGGATTCCCTTTGACTTCTCGCTTCTCATCCCTCGGTACTTGCCACCACCCCGTACGCCCGACTACGATATGCGGTCGCCTGCAAATAAGCGCCGCGCCGCCTGCTCCGGTTTCGCCGGGAATGGGGCGCGGGCCACAAAATCAGTCCCTTGGGAGAGGCATCCTTCATGTCCGGCACAACTACTGCAACCAAAACCTATCTGAACTTTATTGACGGCCAGTGGATTGCCGCCACCAGCGGCAAAACCTGCGAAAACCGCAATCCGGCCGATACCCGCGACCTGGTGGGCATCTTCCAGCGCTCCGGAGCCCACGAGGTAAACCTGGCCGTGGAGGCCGCGCAAAGGGCCTTCCGCGCCTGGAGCCTGACGCCCGCCCCGCGCCGCGCCGAAATCCTCCTCAAGGCCGCCGACATCCTGGAGCAGAAGAAGGAAGGCTTTGCCCGCGACATGACTCGCGAGATGGGCAAGGTGCTGAAAGAGACACGCGGAGACACGCAGGAGGCCATAGACTGCGGTCACTTCTTCGCCGGCGAGGGACGCCGCATGTACGGCCTCACCACGCCCAGCGAGTTGCCCAACAAGTTCGCCATGGCCACGCGCCAGCCCATTGGCGTGGTGGGCATGATCTGCCCGTGGAACTTCCCCATGGCGATTCCGTCGTGGAAGCTCTTTCCGGCGCTTGTCGCGGGCAACACCTGCGTCATCAAGCCGGCGGAGGATACGCCGCTTTCGGTCTTTAACTTTGTTAGCGCCTTGGTGGAGGCGGGCGTGCCGAATGGCGTGGTCAACATCGTCACCGGTCATGGTGGAGAAGTTGGCGGCCCGCTGATGGAGCACCCTCTGGTCCGGGCGATCAGCTTTACCGGTTCGACGGAGGTGGGACGCATCATCGGCGAAAGCTGCGCGCGCACCTTCAAACGCTGCTCGCTGGAGCTCGGCGGAAAAAATCCGATGATCGTGCTCGACGACGCCAACCTGGAGCTGGCTCTCGACGGCGCGTTATGGGGAGCCTTCGGCACGGCCGGCCAGCGCTGCACGGCCACCAGCCGCATCATCCTGCAAAAGGGAATCTACAAAAAGTTTGTGGACGAACTGGTGCACCGCAGCAAGCTGCTGAAGCTGGGCAACGGATTGGACGAGAAGGTGGACGTCGGCCCGGTCGTCAGCCAGGCGCAGATGGAGACCGTGCTGGGCTACATCGAGGTGGGCAAGAAGGACGGCGCGCGTCTGGCCACGGGCGGCAAGCGCTTTGAAGGCGGCGACTGCAAGCATGGCTTCTTTATTGAGCCCACGGTGTTTGCCGAGGTGACGCCGAAGATGCGCATCGCGCAGGAAGAAATCTTCGGGCCCGTTGTGAGCTGCATCGAATGCGCGTCGCTGGAAGAGGGCATCGCCATTGCCAACGATGTGAAGTACGGACTCAGCTCGTCCTTGTACACAAAGGATGTGAACCGCGCCTTCTCGGCCATCCGCGATCTCGACGCCGGCATCACTTACATCAACGCGCCGACCATCGGCGCCGAGGTGCATCTGCCCTTTGGCGGAGTGAAACAGACGGGCAACGGCCATCGCGAGGGCGGCATCGGCTCTCTCGACTTTTACACCGAGTGGAAGGCCGTCTACGTGGATTACAGCGATCACCTGCAGCGCGCGCAGATTGATAACCGCGAGTAGTTCTTACTGGGAATCTCACCGTAAGCAGCAGTGTGCTGGCTCCGTGATCAACTTGATCACGGAGCCAGCCTATTTTGCGCCATTCGCGTCTTCGATCCGGAGTCGCACATCGTCCTGATATCTGCGACGGATGCTTTCAACACATCAGAATGAGATACGCACTCCAAGCTGAGCCGCAAAGGGGATGCCTACGGTAGTGCCGGGGCCGAAGAAATCGCCCAGTGCTCCGGCGGGAATCTCCAACTGCTTGAGGCTGGTGACGGGCACGTAACTGGTGCACGCCGCACTGGCGCAGACCCCGGTGACGTTGCCGCTGGCAACATCCGCGGGCGAAACCGGAAGATTCGCGATGTTGGCCACGAAATTCGCGCCCGGGTTGCTGCGGTTAAAGACATTGAAAAGTTCCGCGAAGGGATAAATCTGCACGCCATCATGCAGGTGGACGGGACGGCTGACGCGCAGATCCACCTGCATGTAAGGTGTGCCGCGGAACTCGTCGAGCGACGTGGGCTGGCCGTTGACGGAGATGCGCTCGGTGCCGTCGGCGGTGGTGATGGTGATGGGGCGCGCGCTTTCCAGTTGCGTGAGCGTGGTCAACTCGACGCCGCCGGGCAGGTGCGCCGTGCCGGCCAGCACAAAGCGATGGCGAACGTCCTCGCCCGAGGGTCCGTAGTCTCCGGCGGCAAAGGCGTGATACGGATCGCAGACGCCGTTGACGTAATCAAAGAGCTCGCCGAGAACGCATCCCCAGGTTTGCGCCTTGGACAACGTGTAGTTCGCCGTCAGTTGGAAGCGGTGTGCGAGTGTGCCGTTGAGGTGCAGCAGCAGCGCGTTATAGGCCGAGCGGTTGTCCGAGCGGAAGACCGTGGCATCGGCATAGGGATAGGCGCGATAGCCGTGATCGCCCTGCTCGTGCGTGTAGTCGGCGCTGAGCACCCAGTTGCGGGCCAACGCGCGCTGCACTCCGGCGGTGGCGTGGATGGCATACGGCGTCTTGTAGTTGGGATCAATCAGCGAAGGCGGCGCCACGGAGTTCAGGTTCACCGATTGGAAGGCCGTGGCCCAGCCATTCTGTGCCAGGTCGTTGTGGAAGATGCCGAAGCCGGCGCGCAGCACCGTGCGTTCGCCGCGATCCGGCGTGTAAACCACTCCCAGGCGCGGACCGAACTGATGGCGATCATCGTGCGGAACGGCCTCGGGGTAGCCGAGCGACGGCAGCAGTGAATAAGCGGGGTTGGCCGCCTGGCTGAGTCCGCTGGCCGTGAAGAGTCCGAAGCTGGCCTGGTAGCGCAATCCATAGTTGAGCGTGAGATGCGGAGAGACGCGCCACTGATCCTGCGCGTAGAGGGCGAGGCGCTGCACGTTCTGGCTGAAGGCTCCATTGCCCGATGGGGTGTAGTTGCAGGTGATGCCGGAGGGAGGATCGGGCGCGGGCGAACACTGGTCGGCAGGCGGCACGTAGTAGAACTGCGAAGGGTTGGCCACGTAGTACGACGGATTCTGAGGATAGGCGATCAGTTGCTCGGCGGCGGCGGCAAAGGCCCCGCCAAGCACCGGCTCATGAATAAAGTTGATGCCGAAGCGAGGCGCGTGCGCGCCGCCGCTGTGGCTCACGTCGTAGCGGAACTGGTACTTCTGCTGGTTGCGAAGCGCGGGAAAGAGCGTGATGGGCGTGGCGAACTGATTGTCTCCATACGTCTCATATCCGCTGACGGTAAGCGCCGTACTGCTGAAGGGAAACGCCAGGGCGAAGCCGAGATTCGAATTGCGCTGCTGCGTCAGATGCAGGGTTCCGGCATCCAGCACAAGGCTGCCCAGCCAGTGCGGACCGAAGGTGAACTGATTGGAGATGACCGTGTTGGTGTAGTTGTTGTGCGTGGTCAGTCCGGTGGAAGGCAGAGTAGCCTGCTGCACCAGCGCGTTGCGCGTGAGGTAGCTGTCGGCCGATGTGCGCAGAAACCAGTGCGAGCGCTGCGACTCCGCCCAATCCAGACGGAACGAACCGCTATTGTCGCGGAACGGAATGGCGACCGTGGCCGGCACATTGATATCAGGCGTGCCGGGGATGAGTCCGCTGGAGGCGAGCGCGGCAAGGGCGTCAAATTGGGTGGTGCTGCCGGGGTTGTAGGCGATGCTGGCGTTTTCACGCACGTACTCGGCGGCGACAAAGTAAAAGAGCTTGTCGCGAAGGATGGCTCCGCCGAGCGTGCCAACGTAGTTCTGCCGGGAGAATGGCTGCTTGGGATTGCTGACGCAGGTGCCGTCGGTGCAGGTCTCCGCCGGATTCTCGATTGGGTAGCGCGCGTTCAGCTTTGCGTCACGCTCGTAAAAGGCGAAGCCTCCGTGCGTCTGGTTGCCGCCGTGGCGGGTGGTGATGACGATGCTGGCGGCCGTGGTGCCACCGGTGTCGGCGTCGGCACCGGCGGTGCGAATGGCAAACTCCTGGATGGCGTCCACCGGAATGTTTTGCAGGAAGCCGCCAATCCAGTCATCGGAGTTGTCGGCGCCATCCACGCTGAGTTCGTTGTTGAGTCCACTGCTGCCACCGGTGCTGACGGCAGTGATGCGCGCCTTGGTGGGATCACTGGGCTCAACCGGCTCAGTGCCCGGCGCCAGGTAGGCGATGTTGGCAAAGCTGCGCGCGGCCAGCGGGAGCGTGGCAAGGTCCTCACTGCTGACGACGACCTGGTGCACGGCGCTGGCGGTGTCCACCGGTTCGGTGGTGATGCTGCTGGCGCGGCCTTCGACCTGCACGGATTCGCGACGTGACTCGGGGCGCAGGACGACCGATAGATCGCGCACCACGCTGACCGAAACTTCCACATCGGCCTCGGCGGGAGCAAAGCCCGCGGCCACGACGCGCAGGTGGTACCGGCCCGGGATCAGCCCCTCCAGGCGAAACTCGCCGCGGGAGTCGGCGTCTATGTGACGTTCCAACGTGGCGTCCGCCTGGCGCAGCAGAATTTGCGCAGCGGTGACGCGGGCACCGCTCGAGTCATGCACCTCACCGCGCAGGCTGCCGTTGGGGTTCTGCGCACGGGCGGACAGAACCGTACAAACGACTAAAAACAAGAGGCTTGCCAGTTTAGGCCGAATCAAACGGTGCACGCTTGGGTCTCCCTTGGGTGCCATGTAAGGTGCCATGTAATACGCAGGCGACGACGCATCGGTTTCATATTACCGCGTCGATAAAGGAATTGAACTTTTTGCCGTGCACGGCGTATCAACTGGCGGTGTAGCGCGGGATTTTACCGGGCGCAGGGCGCCATGTACAATTCCCGCACCGAGAAGGGCGCCCGGGTGGACGCCCGTAACCTGAATGTCGAGAATTTCGAGTTATTACAAATTCAATGTCGAGCATTCCCACGCGGCCGCGGAGAGTGGCATTCCGTTGTGTGCTGCCAGCCCAGTGAACCCATAAAGGGATGCGCCAGGTGCGTACCCTTCAGAAAAAGGAGCAATTCCCAATGAGACTGCTTTCGCGTTTTGTGGTGCTTCCCATGGTGCTGCTGGCCGCGGCTTTTGCCTCGGCCCAAACGGCCGAGGAGATGGCGGCCAAGAATATTGAAGCCCGTGGCGGCCTGGACAAGCTGAAGGCCATTCAGACCATGCGCATCACCGGCAACATGGAGGTGCAGGGTTTCAAGGCCGCGATTGTCAGCGAGACAAAGCGCCCGGACAAGGTTCGGCAGAGCTTTACCCTGCAGGGGATGACCGAAACTGACGCCTACGATGGCACGAGCGGCTGGAAGATCAGCCCCTTCCAGGGCAAGAAAGATCCTGAATTGCTCGGCGAGGACGAACTGCGCGGCATGCAGGACCAGGCCGATATTGACGGTCCGCTGGTGGACGCCGCCGCCAAGGGCAACAAGCTGGAAGCACTTGGCAAGCAGAGCCTTGACGGCAACGACGTGCTGGTGCTGCGCGCGACCCTGAAGAACGGCGACCAGTTTACTTACTACTTCGATCCCGAGACCTTCCTGGAAACCCGCGTGGACCAGACGATCTTCCTGCGCGGCACGGCCCGCGAGACGACTACGGAGTTCGGTTCCTTCAAGGAAGTCCAGGGCGTACTGATTCCCTTCTCCATCCAGGCAGGGCCCAAGGCGCGCCCCGACCAGCGCCAGAAGGTGACGGTGGACAAGGTGGAGATGAACGTTCCCATGGATGACGCGATGTTTGTGATGCCGGCGGTGAAGCCCGCCGCGGCCCCTGCGGCAACTCCGGCAGCGGCTCCCGCGCCGGCACCGGCCAAGACGGGAGGCGTGCAATGAGCAGCCGCCGGGAAAAGACAACAGCCCGTCACTGGTGGCGGGCAGCGGCACTCGGTGCGGTAGCGCTGATTGGCGTCAGCCTTTGGGCGCAGAGCGCGCCGGTGGTGGATTCGGCAGTCATCAGCGGATTGCCGGCACGCAACATCGGCTCGGCCACCATGAGCGGACGCATTGCAGCCGTGGCGGCCGTGCATGATCACGGCCAGATTACGGTGTACGCGGCAGCGGCCAGCGGCGGCGTGTGGCGCAGCATCAACGGTGGCACCACGTTTACGCCCGTCTTCGATAAAACCTCCGTGCAATCCATCGGCGCCATCACGATTGACCCCGGCAACCCGAAGAATCTGTGGGTGGGCACCGGTGAAAGCTGGACGCGTAACAGCGTCAGCATTGGTGACGGCGTGTACCGCTCCACCGACGGCGGCGATAACTGGACGAACCTGGGGCTGAAGGAATCCGAGCACATCTCGAAGATTCTGGTGGACCCGAAGGATGGCAACACGGCGCTGGTGTGCGCCCTGGGTCACCTGTGGAGCGACGGCGGCGATCGTGGCGTCTTCAAGACGACCGACGCCGGCAAGACGTGGCGCAACGTGCTGCCGGGAGCCAACGCGAGCACGGGCTGCGGCATGCTCTCCAGCAGTACGAGCGAACCCAACACAATCTACGCTTCGCAGTGGGACTTCCGGCGCCAGGGCTGGACCTTCCGCTCCGGCGGCGCGGGCAGCGGCATCTTCAAGAGCACCGACGGCGGCGAGCACTGGACGGAGTTGACCGATGCCAACGCCAAGGGCCTGCCCACCAAACCGTACGGCCGCATAGCCGTGGCCGTGGCGCCCAGCAAGCCAAGCGTGGTGTACGCCATGATCGAGTCGGCGGCCAGCGCACTCTTCCGCAGCGACGATGGCGGCGCGAACTGGAAGAAGCTCGACGCCAGCCAGTACATGGTTTGGCGCCCGTTCTACTTCGCCCACCTGATTGTTGACCCCAAGGACGAAAACAAGTTGTTTAAACCCGACCTGGGACTGCTGTACAGCAGCGATGGCGGACGCAGCTTTAGCTGGGTCAGTGGCGGCGCGCACGGCGACTTCCACGATGTATGGATCAGTCCGGAGAACACAAAGATCGTTTACGCGGGCGATGATGGCGGACTGTGGCGCAGCCTGGATGGCGGCTCCAGCTGGGAGCACATGCAGAACCTGCCGGTGTCGCAGTTCTATCACGTCAGCGTGGATCACGCCGACCCCTACCACGTCTACGGCGGATTGCAGGACAACAGCGCCTGGGTGGGCGATTCCTCCTATCCCGGCGGCATCACCAACTCGCGCTGGGAGAATATGTACGGCGGCGACGGCTTCTGGATGTTCGAAGACCCGTCAGACCCGAACTATATCTACGCCGAGTCACAGGGCGGCGAACTGGGGCGCATCAATCGCATCACGCATGAGGCGCGCAGCATCCATCCCTACGCCGACTACGGACACAAGAAGCTGCGGCTGAACTGGAACACGCCGATTCACATGAGTCCGAACCAGAAAGGCACCATCTACATTGGCGCCGAGTACCTGTTCCGCTCGCGTGATCATGGGCAGACCTGGGATCGCATCTCGCCGGATTTGACGACGAATGATCCGGAGAAGCAGAAGCAGGAGGAGTCCGGCGGCGTGACCGTTGACAACTCCTCGGCCGAGACGCACACCTCGATTTACTCCATCAGCGAATCGCCGAAGAGCGGGCTCATCATTTGGGCCGGCACCGACGACGGCAACCTGCAAGTGACCGGCGACGGCGGCAAGACCTGGACGAACGTCGTTGGCAACGTGCCCGGCCTGCCGAAGAACAGCTGGGTAACGACCGTTGCCGCCAGCCGCTACAGCGCGGACGTGGCCTACGCGACGTTTGATCGCCACACCTTTGGCGACATGACGCCGTACGTTTACAAGACCACCGACCGCGGCAAGACCTGGAAGGCGCTGGCCGCAAAAGAGAGCGGCGTGCATGGCTATGCGCACGTCATCGCCGAAGACACCAAGGATCCGAAGCTGCTCTTCCTGGGCACCGAGCTGGGCCTGTGGGTGAGCGTGGATGGCGGCGATCACTGGGCACAGTACAAGGGCTCCAACTTCCCGGCCGTGGCCGTGCGCGACATCGTCATCCAGGAGCGCGAGAGCGACCTGGTGCTGGCAACGCATGGACGCGGCATCTGGATCATTGACGACATTTCGCCGCTGCGCGCGCTGACTCCGGGGGTTCTCTCGGCCGAGGCCGCGCTGCTGCCGTCGCGCCGCTCGGTGCAGTATCTGCAATCCAACGGCGGGTGGAGTGAGGGCGACAACACGTTTAACGGCGCCGGACGGCCGGAGAACGCCACCATCACCTACTATCAGCGGGCCCGGCACATGAAGGGCGATTTCAAGATCGAGATCCTCGACGCCCAAGGCAAACTGATGGACACGCTGAATCCGGGCATGAAGCGTGGCATCAACCGCGTGCAGTGGTCCATGCGACTGAAGCCGCCCAAGGTTCCACCGGCGGCCACGGCGCTGTTTGAGGCCGGCGTTGGACCGCGCGTACTGCCCGGAACCTACACGGTGAAGTTGACCAAGAACGGCAAGGTGTACACCGGCAAGCTGGAGGTGGCGCTCGACCCGCGCGCCAAGTTCACCGTGGAAGACCGCAAGGCTCAGTTCGCGCTGATGGGCAAGCTGAGTGAGACCATCGGGCACATGAGCTGGGCCGTGGAGGCCATCGCTGGCGTCCGTGACGCGGCCAACGCTCGCGCCGCTGGACTGGATGCCAAAGACCCGCTGCAAGCCGAACTGACGGACTACGCCGCCAAGGCAAACGCACTGCGCTCGCGCATTGTGGCCACCAAGGAGGGCGGAGCCATCACCGGCGAGGAGCGTATTCGCGAATACCTGGGTAGCGTGTACGGCGCGGTGAACAGCTACGAGGGGCGGCCGACGAAAGCTCAGGCCGACCGCGCCGCGGTGCTCAGCCACGAGTTGGATGACGTGGTTGGCGACTTCACCAAGCTGAACACGGCCAAGCTGGAGGCGTTAAACCAGTCGCTTGCGGCGAAGAAGCTGGCGGCAATCTCCGTGCTCGACGAGGGCGAATGGAAGAAGAAGGCCGCGGCCGAGGCGGCGGGCTCGGCGACGCCCGGGGCGGATAAGTTCCACCTCTTCTTTGAAAACGATTAACCCGGAAAACGATTAATCCGGAAAACAATGCAACCGGAGGCGCCACATGGCATAAGCTGTGTGGCGTTTCCGTTTACGGCAATTGGTGAGCGCGATGAGCGGGGAGCCGCACGGAGGGCGGCGATACCGCGATGTCTGTGATCCCGATACTTGCGCCCCGCTGCCGTATCAGGTTCAATAGAAAGATTCCATTTAGTTAGGTATCGATGACAACCGCTTTGACTTCCCTGCAACAAATCTCGCCGGCCAAGCGCATGGCCAACGTCAGCTACGCCATCCGCGACCTCGCGGTGGTGGCCGACCGGGTTGCGCGCCAGGGTCACAAGATCCTGTATCTCAACATCGGCGATCCCTGCACTTATGATTTCTCCACGCCTCCGCACATGATCGAGGCGGCCATCAAGGCCATGCGCGACGGACACAACGGATACGGCGACAGCCTGGGCGAGCCCTCGGCCGTGGAGGCCATCCGGCAGCGCGCCGAAGAGCGCGGCTTCAAGAACATTCAGGGCATCATGGTGGGCTTCGGCTCCGGAGAGGTGATTGACCACTGCCTGACCGCCTTGGTGAATCCCGGCGACAACGTGCTGACGCCCTGTCCGGATTACCCGCTCTACGGCGCCGTGCTGGGCAAGCTGAGCGCCGAGCCGAACTCCTACCAGTTGAACGAGGAGAACGGCTGGCAGCCGGATCTGGATGACATTGAGGCGCGCATCAACCCGCGCACGCGGGCCATTCTGCTGATTAATCCGAACAACCCGACGGGCGCGATCTACTCCCGCAAAACGCTGGAAGGCGTTGCCGAACTGGCGCGGAAGCACAACCTTCTGATCCTGGCCGACGAGATCTACGACTCGCTGATTCTGGACGACGACCAGCAGCACATCTCGATTGCAACGCTTGCTCCGGACGTTCCTGTGATCACCTTCAACGGCCTGAGCAAGGCCTACCTGGTGCCGGGCTGGCGCATTGGCTGGGCCGTGGCAACCGGGCCGGCCGAGGCTCTGCATGAGTATCTGGAAGCGGTGTACAAGCTGCTGCGCGCCCGTTTGAGCGCTCCACACCCGTTCATGTACGCCATTGCTCCGGCGCTCAACGGCTCACAGGACCACCTCATCGAGGTGCGCAACAAGCTGCGCCGCCGCCGCGATTTGACCGTCGCCTGGGCCGAGCGCACTCCGCGCGTCACCCTGACGGCTCCGCATGGAGCGTTTTACGCCTTCCCGAAGCTGGATATCCCGGAGGACGACAAGGAGTTCGTCACCGAATTGGTGGAGCAAAAGTATGTGCTGTGCGTGCATGGCTCCGGCTTTGGGGAAAAGCCTGGCACGCGGCACATGCGCATCGTCTACCTGCCACCGGAGGATGTGCTGAATGAGGCTTACGGGCGCATTACGGAGTTCATGGCCGGGCGTTACTAGGCCGGAATCTTGAGTCAAGAAGCAGGATCTCCACCCCCGCGCCGCCTGGCTGCGGGGTTTTTCTTGCCGGAAAACGCCTCGCGCGCAGGGAAAATCGCCTTCGACGGCCTCTTTCGGGAAGCCGGGACTATCCTGTTAACTATTTGATTCAAGTAGTACTTAGCGACGCTATACCCATCTGCCATAGCATGAATTAAATCAATTGATAGGCATTTAACGAAGCAATCCTCCCCCGTGGCCTATCATAGTAGGTGATATGAGTGATTCTTTAACCAAGCAGTATCTGTTCGCCAGTGACTTTGACCAGACCCTGAGTTTCAACGACTCCGGCTGGGTGCTGACCGAAACATTGGGCATCCCGGTGGAGGAGTTCAAGCAGAAGGTGGCGGGCATGGCGAAGTTAAACCTTGTACAGCAGGGGGCCGAGCTGGCCTATCTGCTGCTGCACGACCCGACTTTCCACACGAAGGTCCGGCGCAAGCACCTGGTGGAGACCGGCAAGCGCATTCCGCTCAAGCAGAACATCGAGTTGCTCTACGACACGCTGCGCGAGGGGATTCCGGGATACCAGTTCGACTTCTACGTGCTGTCGGCCGCTCCGGTGGAGATTGTGCAATCGGCGTTGGAAGGCATCGTTCCGAAAGACCACATCTTCGGCACCGAGTTCGAATGGGCGCCGGATGGCAGCATTGAGCGACTGGTGCGCTGCACCGCCGGATACGGCAAGGTGGCGCGCATCATGCAGTTGCAGAAAGAGCATTCGATTGGCCGCGACCACGTGGTGTACGCCGGCGATGGCAGCTCGGACATCAACGCCATGTTGCACGTCAACGACGGCGACGGATTGACGATTGCCGTCAGCAGCTCCAGGGCCGTGACGCAGATCGCCCGCCGCACCGTGCTCAGCGATAACGCATTGAGCGTGCTGGTGCCGATTCTGGAAGAGGCCGCCGAATGGAGCCAGCCGCAGATCCGGCGCTTCTTTGAGGAAAAGGGCTTTCTGGTACAGGAGTGGGCGCGCACCCGCACCGACTTTGTCACCTTGCGTGCAACGTCCATGGACGACGCCGGCACGGGAGGAGAACAGTAGCCATGCTGAGCTGGATTGGATGGATTGCCACGGCCTCGTTCGGCCTCTCTTACTTCTTCAAGAAACCCGCGACCTTGCGCCTGATCCAGGCCGGAGCGGCGCTGATGTGGATCACCTACGGGCTTCTGATCCACGCCATGCCGGTGGTGGTGGCCAACGTGATTGTGGCCGCCGCAGCCGTGTACTCCACCTTTGTGGGAACAGGCAGCAAGCCGACCGAAGCCTGAGAAGAGGCACAAAGTTAAAACAGGATGATTACGGGGCGGGGGCCAGACCCTCGCCCCTTTTGTACGTTATGGGACCATCCCCGCCGCAGCCCAGTGCAGCTCAGAGCCGGTGCGGCGCAGATGATAGACCAGTTGGTTCTCCTGAGCGCCGAGTAGCCCGACATATCCCTTCGGAATCTGAAGTTCGCTGACTGGCGTCCATGTGGCCGCTCCGTCCGCATTGAGTTTCAACTCAAAGACGCCGGCCGCTGCCACCTTGTCTCCCTGCCCGGTGATGGCCGCGTAGAGTTTGCCCGCGCGTGTCATGGCAAAGCCAGTAGGAATCAGCCCCTGGGCTATCTTGGAAAACTGATAGACCCGTGGAGGCTGGCTGCCGCTCTGCTTGTATTCCACCACGCGGGAGAATTCCGGCAAATAGAGTACCAAGCGATTGGCATCGCAGGTTAAGCTGCCACGGTAGGCGTGGTCGAGCTGGCGTTCTCCAGTGGTGATAGTGTTGCGCGGCACGAGGTCTGTCTTCAGCCCTCCGGGAATGTTGTACTCGCGCAACATGCCAAAGTCCTCTTCATTGGAACCGTTGCCGCTGACCCAAACAGAATCATCATCAATCGCACAGATATTGTTGGGAAAATAGGGTGCTGTACGCATGACGGTTTCCAGCTTGCCGGTTGCGTTGTAGGCAAATAGAAAACCAGCACGCGCTCCCCCTCCGTTCATCGCCCAGCCGGAGATGTAAACGCGCCCGGATGGAGTGCGGGTCATGTCGCTGGCCCTGACCCAGACAGCGCCGCGCACCCAGACAATCAGGTCTTGCACGATCTCTCCATTCTGGTTGGTGACATGGGCCGAAGGTTGTGAGGGCGAGCCGCTCTCCTGCCAGGTGAGCAGGTAATCTCCCTCCCACTTGGCGTGGGTGCTGTCTTTATCGGCACCGAGCACCGAGGAGAAATCCGCCCGGCGTTCCGGTGATGACGCGCTTTGCCCAGCCATGCCTTGAACTAAGAAAACACTCACCCAAAACACAATCGGAATGAACTTATGTAATGTATGCGTTCTCATTCTCTTTCACCTGTCCTCATTGCCTATGAGAATCTCCAACATAATACATTGGTAGTTATTCTTATATGCATTAGAAATGTTCTGGTTGATCAGTTCTGGTCTGGGGGACACGGAACTCCTGTTGCTCCGCCGCAATCGCCGCAATCATCATCATCACATCCTCCTCCGCCACCGTCGCATCCAGAGTTATTTGTGCATGCATAATAGGAGACACAACAATTTGAGTCTCCTCCTGACACACAGTCCACATACGTCTGCCCCGCGCCCATGGAGCAAATACTCCCGGTATTGCTATAGATGGCGGCACTACAGGTCGCGTCCCCAGCAGAACAGTCATAAGGCTGCAATACTACAAAATGCCCCTCGCAACCCGATGACGGCGTTCTACATGAGGAAACGGGTCGAAGCTTTGCGTTTAAGCCCCCAGAAAGTTCCTGTAGAAAGGCATCCCTACTGGAATTGCTGAGGGTGCATTTAGGAGCAGCCGGTCCATTTATGGACTGTTGTAGAGACTTGGAATCTTTCTTACTTCCACCAAAGTAGGATTTTGGCCGACTAAGCCCCTCAAATGCATTTAAGAGCGGTTTTCCGTCCGCATTGAGAAGGATTGGTTGTGCAGACATCGGCGCCGCTACCAAAATTATGGTCAACAATACCTTCAACATAGTGTGTCCGCCTTTCAAGTCGCCCGATCTACGGAAGGCCGTCGCAAAAGATATTAGTAGCGTTAAATTTTAGGGGGTACCCCCAAATGGGAGTTTTTATCCGTAAATCAAAGAATTCATCGGGTATTCACAATTGACCCTGCCCTGGAATTTCCGTCCCATCTTTTCTCCAGGTGCGGCTTGTGCCATGCTCCTGGGCATGAGCCACACGCGTTGTTTTGGCCATTCCCTGCTGATGCTGGTGATCCCTACCCTGCTGCTGACTGGGACGATGCTGTGTGGGATGACGCTGTGTGCGCAGAGCCAACCCGGGGCGATCGGTGCGGCCGTTGTGAAATCCGCGATATCGGTGACGGCTGAAACCGCGACCCACGAAGCCAGCCTGCTGGTGGTGGTGAAGGACAAGAATGGCGAGGCCGTGGATGGCCTCACCGCCGAGGACTTTGCGATTGAATTCGATGGCCGCGCGCAGCGGGTGACCAACGCCGTGCGCGAGGCGGATTCCCCTCTGCTGGTGGGGCTGGTGGCCAACACCAGCCGCGGGCAACGCAAGGCTTTGGCCGATGAGCGCAGGGCGACCGCGGAGTTTGTGAAGACCTTGCGCGAGGGGCGCGACCGCGCCTTCGTCATTCGCTTCGGCCGCGAGGTGGAGCTGCTACAGGATGTGACGACCTCGCATGATCGTTTAGTGAAGGGCGTGGACGCGATCAGCGTGGGCGAGCGCCGCAATGGAGATGACCGGAGCGGCGGATTCCTCTTTGCCGGCAACACGTTGTATGACGCCGTCTTCCTGGCCTCCGACGAGGTGATGAAGGCGCGCACTGGGCGCAAAGTGCTGGTTGTCTTCAGCAATGGAGTGGATTACGAGAGCCGCACGAAATTGCAGGCGGCCATCCAGAGCGCGCAGCGCGGCAACGTGGTGGTGTACACGGTGTATGTGCCCGAGGAGACCGAGGAGGATCACCTGACCCGCATGCCGACGGGGGCGGGCCTTCCCGGGAGTGGGCACGACACGGGCCATGACGGCGAAACGAGCCGGGAGAGCCGCAACACAGGCAGGCAGGTGTTGCAGAGGATTGCGCGCGAGACCGGCGGCCGCTATTTCGAGATCAGGAAAAAGGAATTAAACAAGAAGGAATTGAACACGCAGGAGATGGGGAAGAAGTCGCCGCTTGGCGAAATCTACAAGGAAGTTGCCGGGGAGCTGCGCCAGCAGTACTCTCTGCGCTTTGCCGCAGAGAGCGAACCAGGCGGCTACCATCGGCTGAAGGTAACGGTGAAGAAGCGCGGGCTTACAGTGCAGGCCGCCGAAGGCTACTACGCGGAGTAATGCTCTTCAGGGATGGATGCGGTAAAGGAAATCCAGAGAAAACTTAGTTGGTGCCACCGACGGCAGGCCTCTCCTGCCGCGGGGGTGGAGGCGTGGCGAGGTCGGCGCTATCGGGGTTGAGAAGATTCTGGCGTCCCGGACCGAGGCCGAGCTTGATGAGCGCGCGCGAGTCGGGGACGATCTTGGTCTGCCAGTGGTTTTCATCCTGCATGCGGGTGAAGGCGTCGCGCGTGGACTGATCCCACACGCCGCTGGGCTCGCCCTGGAGGTAATGCTCACGAATCAGCGCCTCTTGAATCTCCAGCGTGCGTTGACGGTCAATGGCCTGCTGGCCTTTGCTTTTCGGGCGCGTGGCGACGGCCTTCAATCCCCCGCCCTTGCGCGAGTGGCGGCCGGCGGTGGTGGCCTTCTGCGGCGCGTTCTGCGAGGATTCGGCCTGCGTGGCCAATGTACTTCCGTGCGCTGATCTGGACGACATAGACTTGGACGACGCAGATTTTGACGACCCAGACTTGGGCGCAGCCGCCTTGGCCGAGACGGACTTGCCGGAAGAAGCCTTGGGCGAAGAGGGTCTGGACGAAGAAGACCGGGGCGAAGCCGGTTTGCCCGACGCGGAGTGCGCAGCGGTGCTCTTGTGGGCCGACGGGCTGGCCGCAAAGCAAGGCGCGATCATGCTGAGAATGACGACGAGGCCCGTGAAAATCCCTGTGAAATGACGACGCAACCGGCTACACCTCTGGTTCAAGTCAATCCCCGGGGAGTTCGCTCCCATGGGGTTTAGTTTCCTCTGCATGCGCCTCAACCTGGCTGGAATACGCATACGCGACGGCCAAGGTTTCAGGATGAAAAGTATCCTACGCTGCCGGAGCCATCGAAAAATGCGGGCTCCGGCAGCGCGGGGAATACCGTTAGGTTACTACGGCAGGGTTCCGCCCAGGAAGCTGTTTGAGGCATTGATCCCCTGTCCGGAGCGCACGACGAAGACCACATCCTCGCCGCTCTTGAGCGTGGACTCGACCTTGGCGAAGCCGGCCGCATCGTTGACCGGTTGGCGATTGACCTCGAGGATCACGTCGCCGCGGCCGAGCAACACCGAGTCGGCAAAGCCGCCGGCCTTTACGTCTGTGACCAGCACGCCCTGGTTGGCCGGCAGGTTGAGGCGCTTGGCGGTGGCGGCCGGAACGGCTTTGACCGTGACGCCCAGTTTGCTCTCCTTGGGAGCCTGCTCCTCGGCGTCTTCCTCGGCCATGCCGAGTTGCGCGCCCAGCAGCTTCTGGCGGTCGGCGACCGTGATGGTTGCCTCCTGCTGTTTGCCACTGCGCAGGTAGCCAATCTTTAGCTTGTCTCCGGCATGGTGCGCGCTGACCTCGGCGACCAGTTCGTCTCCGTTGGCCACGGGCTTGCCGCCCACGCTGATGATGGCGTCGCCGGCCAGCAGTCCGGCGGTTGCCGCCGGTCCGTTGGGATTGACATCCATCACGATGACGCCGCGGCCGCCGCCGTACATGCGGGTGACCGCCGGGCTGGGCTCGGCGCTGAAGGTGATGCCGATGCTGCCGCGCTCGACCTTGTGGACGGGGCCGACGAGCTGGTTGAAGACCTCGGCGATGGTGTTGCTGGGCATGGCAAAGCCAACACCCTGGTAGCCGGAGCTTTCGGTGTAAATGGCGGTGTTGATGCCGATGACCTCACCGTCCATGTTCACCAGCGGTCCGCCGGAGTTGCCGGGGTTGATGGCCGCGTCGGTCTGGATGAAGCTCTGGAACTGGCGCCCCGGAACGATGTTGCGTCCCTTGGCGCTGACGATGCCGGCGGTGACCGTGCTGCGCAGGCCGAAGGGGCTGCCGATGGCCAACACCCAGTCGCCCACCTGCATGCTGTCGGAGTTGCCCAGCTTGGCGTACGGCAGCGGGTGGCTGACCTCAATCTTGATGACCGCCAGGTCGGTTTCTTTGTCGGTGCCGATGACCTTGGCCGGGTAGCTGACCGAGGCGGGCTCGCCCACCAGGCTGACGCGGATGCGGTCGGCCTTCTCCACCACGTGATAATTGGTGATGATGTAGCCGCTGGGGCTGACGATGATGCCGGAGCCGAGCGACTGCGTGGTCATGTCCCCGCCGTTTGGCGCATTGGGCGCGTTGGGCGCATTGGGCACACCCTCCGGCGCCTGGCCGAAGAAGCGTTCAAAGAAGTCCTGCATGCTGTTGCCGCCGTTTTGGTCCTGGTCCTCATCGCCGGGGTTCTGCGGCGCACGGTGCAGGCGCTTGTGTGGGTTCTTGATGACCGATTCGGTGTTGATGTTGACCACAGCGGGCTCGACGGTCTTGGCCACCTTGGCGAACTCGTTCTCATGCTGGCGCACGGCCGGCACGCTGAGCCGCGGCGCGTCGGAGCTGTCCACACTCTTGGCGCGCGCTGTGAAGGTGACGACCGAGCCAATCAGCAATACCAAGGCCACTGTTACCGAGGCCACGAAAAGCGGAGCAAAGTGATTTCTTTGTCTAGTTTGCATCATTTTGAATCTGCGGCAGCCCGAGGCATGTTTTCCCCGGCTCCCTGTGCCCTCCGGCAAGAGATCTCTCTGTATTCACTCATTCCCTGCGAATTAGCCTACCCTTTTTCCGCGGGAAATAGGCAACCCGGGGCAGGCGTATGCACCCTCCCCGGTCCTGGTTGGTTAGACGCACCAATGGGGGACAAAGTCACCAGGAATCCTTAACGGAAGGGATATCGCCGCTGCGGAAAACGCTGGTGGAGGCTAGAAACCCGGTCCTAACTGGCGCAGGGCCTGCTGCGGCACCGGGTTGGAGGGAAAAAGCTCCATCTCGCGGCGGAACTCCTGGGCGGCGCCTTGACGGTCTCCACGCTCCAAAAGGACGAGGGCGAGCGCCAGGTGATAACCCTCCTGCCGGTGAGCCAGCGCGACGGCCTTGCGCATCA
>Ga0182016_10003230_pt1 | contig 18737 bp, 12 predicted proteins | sample 712S2MmetaG_FD_120491 | JGI IMG/M metagenome (GOLD analysis project Ga0182016, IMG submission 120491) | Permafrost microbial communities from Stordalen Mire, Sweden - 712S2M metaG | ecosystem: Environmental > Terrestrial > Soil > Wetlands > Permafrost | place: Sweden: Stordalen | collected...
AACCTGATATGGAAATGTATTTGTGGCAGCGACGTGGTAAAGCTGTGCAGTTGGCTGGTTGTACCACGAACTCCACGTCTCGCCGCGATTCACGCTCACCAGCGCGCCCTGATCGCTCACCAGCAGAATGATATTCGGGTTTTCCGGATTGATCCACAGGTTTTGATAGTCATCGCCGCCCGGCGCGCCGCGTAGGCTCATCCATGTTTTGCCGCCATCGACCGAGCGCTCAGTGACAATACTCGCGCTGTAAACAACATCGGGATTCTTCGGATCGACCTTTGCGATGGGAAGGTCGCCGCCCCCAATCTTAAGAGCTGGGCGCGGATCGTCGGTCGCCTTCGACCATGTCTCACCGGCGTCATCGGAGCGATAAACACCCAGCCCGGCGCCTGAGCCATATCCGCTTTCATGCTTTGTGGCCAGGGTCGCATAAAGCCGATTCGGATCGCTTGCGGAGATCGCCACCTGGATATGGACCACATCCTCCGGCAAGCCTTTGTTCAGCGGCTTCCATGTGCTGCCGCCGTCTGTCGATTTGAATAGCCCACCCTTTGTCCCGTCATATGTATTGCCATCTTCCCATGGGCCCAGAGTCTCCTCCCACATGGACGCGTACACCACATTGGGATTGCTCGGATCGATCTGAACATCCGACCCCCCGGTATTCACATCCTTATAGAGCACTTTGCTCCATGTTGCTCCACCATCCGATGAGCGGTAGATTCCACGCTCCTCGTTTGGGCCGTAGGGATGTCCAAGGACTGCGGCAAAGAGTTTGTTCGGGTCACGGGGATCGACGACTAATGCGGGAATCTGCTGGCCGTCGCGAAGGCCAAGATGTTCCCATGTTTTCCCTGCGTCGGTGGATTTATAGATTCCGTTTCCCACCGAAAGGTCAGGCCTATGCAACCCCTCTCCGCTGGCCGCATACACCACATTCGGGTCTGAAGGCGCAACGGCAATGGCGCCGATCGACTGCGATGGCTGCCCATCGAAGATCGGGTTCCATGTCCGTCCATAGTCGTCGCTCTTCCATACCCCTCCATCGCCCTGGCCCACATAAAAAACATTGGGCTGGCTCGGAACGCCTGTGGCAGCGCGCGTGCGGCCTCCGCGAAATGGACCAATCATGCGCCAATGCATATCCGGAAGCGGCGCCGGCGCGTATTCCTGCGCGTGCAGAAATACAGGCGAAAAAGTAAGACATGCAAGCATGGCAAAGCCAATCGAGCGCAGCATAAAACGACAGGGATTCTCGGGACAGGCAATCATTGTTTTGCGGACTCCAGGCCGAAGCGAAGATTTATGCCATCTTAGAGTGTTACAGGCATAGTTCACAATCTCTTTACCATTCCATCGGTTCAATCCAACGCCCCAGATCGTCTGTGGCTGCCATGTGAATTGCGTGCGGCGTCCGGTCCCTTTTCGGAGATTGAACAGCAGGCGCGGCAACACCCACAAGTATGAGAAGGATGCGCGGGGTTTTGTGTCAATATGGGTTACATGGAGCCGTTGCGCATGAGAATTGGTGCCCTGCTGGCGCTGGTATGGCTGACAACAATCGTGTCGCAAGCGCAGACTCTGGGCGGATCGCTGCGAGGGGCTGTCGAGGACGGCCAGGGCGCCCGAGTCGCTTCAGCTGCAATTGCCGCGCGCCTGAACTCTTCTTCGCTTGCGCGTGTCGTTTCTTGCGACGACCACGGGAATTTTCGAATGGACGATCTCAGGCCGGGGACCTATCGCGTGACAGTCAGCGCGCATGGATTTGCAAACGCTTTGGCAGATGTAATAGTCGCGGTAGGCGCAGTTCGCGATATCACCGTAACTCTGAAGCCGCCCCCCATTTCTCAGACCGTTGACGTCCATGCACAAAGTTCTTCAATAACAACGCAGACAATGGACATTGCAAGTCAGGTGCATCAGAGCATCGTCAGCGGCCACGATCTTGAAGCATTACCACTCCCTGCCCGCAGCTTTGCCAACATCGCCTATCTCGCTCCCGGGACCGAGCCTGTAGAGCCATCCGATCCCACCAAAGCGCGCATCACTGCTGTTTCCACCGGCGGCAGCTCAGGACTGAACAACGAGTTATCCGTCGATGGCGGCGATAACTCAGACGATTACATCGGTGGTTTTTTGCAGAATTTTTCGCCTGACTCCATCCAGGAGTTTGCGGTTCGTACCTCGCAGGAGGATGCCGATACAGGTGGAACTACAGCCGGCTCAGTTATGCTGACGACCAAAAGCGGCACCAATGAATGGCACGGAGATGCTGCGTTCTACGAACGGGCTGCGGACTTGAATGCTAGATTTCCAATTGAGAATCCAGCGCCGAATCCCAAGCAGCCCTTTTCCCGCCAAAACTATGTGGGAACTTTGGGGGGGGCCATCGTCGGGGACAAGTTCTGGTTCTTCACTGCGTTCGACGGTGTCCACGAAGATGCAAGCATCGCATACAGCCCAGCGAGCATCACGCAATTCGATGCCTTGGCAACACTGGCTTCAGATGGATTGATCCCTGGAGTCAGTTCGATAACTGTCCCGGAGAATGTGCCAATACCTTTTCGCGATTATTTTGGATCGGAGCGTCTCGACTGGGCTCAATCGACTAAGTCCCAGTGGTATCTGCGCGGCTCGTCCGATTCGTACACAACCCACAATAATCTAGTACAGCAGGGCACTTTGCCTTCGACCGGCCTTTTGACACATAACAACTATTTCAGTCTGGTGGCGGCCAATCAATACAGTTTTACACCGAGACTTCTGGGCAGAGTTCTATTCAACGCCAGTGGCCTGCATCTTACTCAAACACGTAACTCCAACTTAGGGTTTGCATTGGCCTTCCCGTTCAGTTCCACATCGCTGACTGTCTCCGGATTTGAAACCTTTGGAGATAACCAGTTTGCAACGCCAATTACCTTTTTCCCGTCGCAGCGAAACCAGGAGAAGTATCAACTTCGATATGACCTGACGCAGGAATATGCGAGTCATGCAATCAGTGTTGGAGTGAATTTCATCCATGAGCCAGTGCTTGGGGGCGCATTTCCCGGCAACACGGAGACACTCTATCAGCTTCCGCAGAATCCGGCCTTTTATCTCAATAACACGGCCCAATTCATTTCCGATATGAGTGCCGGTGCTACCTCGTCGAGTCTGGGTGGGGGATTTTCGCAAGACATTCAGCGGATGGCTTTCTACGGGCAGGATTCCTGGCGCGTCACACATGGCCTGACGCTTAATTATGGAGTGCGATATTCCACAACCAATGGGCTATTCATCGGGTCGGGGAGAAGTCAGACAGAGAATCCTGGATATATCACACTCGCTGCGCTTGGCATTCCGCTCGTAACTGGATCACCACAGGATGATCGTAAGCAGATTGCCCCGCGAATCGGGTTTGCGCTTTCCCCTGGTCGCCACGGGACGACTGTGCTTCGTGGGGGATTTGGCCTCTATTACAACGATCTGGCACAGAATGGCTGGGCAACAGCATTCCAGGCAGTGAATGCGCTGCCTGGAACGTGTGTCGATCCTGTTGCAAACCCAAGTGGGGCGGAAAATGCAGGATGTATTCCAGGTAACTCCGCAGGCGGGACCGCCAATCTCATCGATCCGGGGTACAGAACTCCTTACGCGATTCATATCTCCGGTGGCGCGCAACATAGCTTTAATGGGAATTGGTCGCTAAGTGCTGACTACGTCCATGAAGAAGGCAATCATGCCTATCGAGCGTACAGTTACATAGGTGGAACCAATCTTTTTACGCCATTGCTTGCGCAGAACGACCCAACGCAGGCCGAGGTTGTTCCGAATGTCAATGTGTTTCACTCCGACAATCGTTCGAGCTACAATGGGCTGCTTGTTCACCTCCAAGGGAATGTAAGACGCAGGCTAAATCTAATTGCGAATTACACCTTGTCCAAGGCGCAGACCTGGGGCTGCGTACTCGGGGAACTGTTCGACTATGTGAACGGCGTCTGCAATCCTCTGAATGCATTTGGGCCGGGCGATTACGGGCCTTCAGGTGAGGATGTCCGCCAACGCGAGGTCGTCGCGGGTACCTGGCATGCGCCAGGAGGCATTGAAGTGAGTGGACTGTCGCAAGCTGAAACCGCCCGGCCTTTTACGATTACCACCGCGGACAATCGCGAACGAATTGAAATCAACGGAATTCCAACTGTTTTGGATCAGTTCCGCGGTACACCCTATATTCAAACCGACTTGCGCGTTAGCCGCCCATTGAAATTTGGAGAGAGATGGACCGCCACGCCGTTCATTGAGTTTTTCAATTTATTCAACCGCAATAACTCGGGTGCAAATTATGTGACTAATATCGCTACTCTTCCGGTGCCCGCAGCCGAGGGGGCAGCAGGGAATGTGACAGAAATTTGCGCGAGCGCGGATTGCTCGACCACCGTGCCGATTACCAGCCCCAATCAACTGCGGCTAGCTGGTGGCGCGCTCGGCGACTTCTTTGGGCCCGGAACGACGGTTGGCATTCCATTTGCTGCCCAAGTGGGCGTCCGCATCAACTTCTAGCGGCCGACTGCACGGTGTAAGATCAATTCGATGAAATGAGGTAGTGGAGATGGTTACTCGGAGAGACCTGCTCGTTGCTGCAATTGCGATTCTAGGCACTGCTGGAGCATTTGCAATTGCAGATCAGGGACCGGTGATAGGCTCTGCTGCTTTCGATTGGAATTCCAGTCCAGTGACGGCAACGGATGTGGGCTCGGTTCGGTCGTTCTTCAAGGCGCGCACGCCAACCGTTGAAGAACTCGAAGTACATGAAACAGCGCTTGACCCTGGCAAGTCTCCTCACGCACCACATCGCAATCCAAATGAAGAGATGATCATCATACGACAAGGGACCGTTGCAGTCCTGATCGATGGCGATTGGAAACGCGTTGGTCCGGGATCAGTCGTTTTCTTTGCATCCAATCACCTGCATGGATTGAAAAACGTAGGGAATGACCAAGCAATCTACCACGTGATCAATTGGAAGACAGCGGCTACGCCTCCTGCGATGACACCCTGAGTGCGTGAGGGTGAAGCAAAACGCTTTGGGTCACGCTCGTTGCCATTCATCCGGCATTGCATTATGCGAATTCCAGCACCAATAGGTGAGCAGTGAAACCTTCTGCAAGGATAAGTGCATAGCTCGAAGACTCAATTTGTCGCGTCTCAACTTTTATTTCTTTCCCGTTGAGTAACCCACGATGAATTACTTTACCGGGTGGTAGCAATAACTCGACTTCAATTATCTCGGCACTTCCGGTGAATTCCATCTTCAACTGTCCGCTGGCAGGATCGTGATTGTATTTGTAGCAGACATAGCCTTGGGAGGCTGGATAACGCACAGAGACCTTCGCGGTGTCGGTTCCGGCTGCTGTCCAACGCGGAGCGATGCGAGCGCTGCTGAACGCAACTCCGCGATCCTGCACTCCTGCCAGCCCTTCGACGATCGCCGCAGTCAATGCCCCCGCACCCCAGTTGTTGGGCATACCATAGGAAACGTCGTTCCATGGTGGGAGATAGATTGGTGCGTCGCAGAGTGTTAGTCCTGCGATCATCCATTTGGCGCCAGTGTCAAGGCAATCGAAATCAATTGCGGCAATGACCTTCTCTGAATGGGGATGCTCGAATCCAACAACATAGATGCCAAGGTTTCCGAACTTCTGATTTCCACCACGCCATGCCACTTGCATTCGCTCCGATCCGCCAGGGCCGGAGCGCTCGTTGAACTGGCTGTCCACAGGCGCCCACCAATGGTTGATGTTGATGCCTGCCCGTATGTACTCCCAATGTGTTGTGCCATCTTCGTAATGAAGAGTGACCTTGCCGACAAGGTCGTCTCCACCCTTGGTGTGCAAGAGATAGAAGCTGCGAGCCGTTCTATTGATTGCAATCGATGCGTGACGTGTAAACAGGTCGACACTTGAGATGGCCAGGCATGCGCGGTGCCCATTGCTTGCGGGGTCGATAACATCGAATGGTATCTCACGAAAGACCTGGCGCCCGCTGGGCATGCTGGCTAGATCGTTGCCGGGTTCGTTCATCCAACCCAGCACCTCCGCAGTACCGGGCCCGAAATCGGCATTAGCCACAGAGTGGAGATCCACTTGCATGAATTGCCTTGCGGGCCCAGCAGGTTGCTTTCCGCGCAGAATAGCGGGGACAAATCCATGATGCGTGGCAGCTATCTTCGCATATCGATTGAGAATATCGGCGCCATACTCTTCGAATCCGTGATCGAGCGCGCCCAACGCCAATTCTCCCGCAGTGCAGGACATGACTCCACCGTTCATGTACTCCCACTTTTCATTTTCTGTCGCAAAGCCTCTTTCAAACGGCGGGAATATCGAATAGAACTCTCCAGGCGATGTGACAGGCATTTCTTTCCGGATGCGCTGATAAGTGCGAAGAATTGCCGCACACTGCTCGTGGCTTATCCCGCGGTTCAGGCTATAGGCATTGGAGAGGGCAACTTGGCGCTCCATGTCGACGCCCAGATCGAACGTCAAGTTTCGATCTTCGGGAATCCAGTGGGTGAAGAATTCGCCATTCCATGCTAGTGCATTCAGGCGCTGTTCCAATTCGTCTGCTAATTCCGTATAAGTATGTGCCTCATCGGCCCGCTCGGCAGCTTTCAGCATTTCTCCGAGGCGGCGAAGCCCAGCAATCATGTTTGTATTATCGCCAAAGAAGACTCCGAAGTGCGTTTTGTTCAAATCGATGACCATGAAATCACCGCCGACGAGCTTTGCCTCGCTTTCACAGAGAAAGTCCCAGGTGTCAATCGTGAAACCGCGCTTGAGCAGCCTATACTTTTCCGACCATCGGTAGGGATCGGTCGTGGAGTATTTCACGGCGCGAATGGCCGCATCCAGCTTCGTTGCCATCCAGGCAGTGTCGCCGCTTGCTTTCCATGAGAAATAGATTGCTTCAAGAAACATGTGCTCGACGTGGTTTTCAACTGGGGATCGTCGCAACAAAAGCCGACCATCCTCTGCCGACCGTGTGAAGTCGCCATATTTGAAGCGGCGCTCCCAATCCGTTTCAACCGGCGTACGTGGTTCGAAATTCTCAAAGACCATGCCATCTTCGCGCTGCGAAGACGCATAAAAGTCGACGTTCGATTTGACCTCTGGCCAGAAGTACTTCATGCCCTTGAGGGAGTTGGTGTTGTCCAGAAGCCATGTATCCCAGCAAGTAAATACCTCGTCTTTGTAGCGCATAGCGCTGACCGGGCCGTCGGTGGCCATTGTCCAATAGAGGTCTTTCAGCAAACGTCCCATGGGTCCGCCTTCGTCTTCGATGGCGGTGCGGCACTCGACGCGAAAAGTGCGCATCGCAAGAGGTGCTCCATCCGCCGCAATGAAGGTTAAGCTGTGGGTCCCAAGTTCGCCGGCAACCACAAAGTCTGCCACACCATTCAGCGGTTTTTCAACGTAAACACGGTGGTTTCCATCGCGCACTTGAATGCGGCCAACGACACCACTCCTTACCCGCAGATTATCCAACGGTGCAAGTGGGCCTGCTGGTTCTGGATCGAATAGCAGTTGCGCGGATTCTCCCGATTGGGGTACACCGGAGGGGAGCGTTGTGGCTCCCACGTTGAGTGCGACAGCGCAGCTTGTGAGAGGGATTTGTTTAATGAAATCGCGGCGTGACGTCATGCTGATTACCTCGTTCACTTGTAACAAGCCATCTCTAGATGTTGAAGCAAGATCATGCTATAAGAAGCAACTCGCGAAGGTCCAAACGCTCTTTGCAGGATGATATCGAAAAGACAATTCACAGTTCAGGACTAAGAATTTGGAGTTAGCGCCCCAGCCAGCCTCCATCGACTACGAGGACGTGTCCGCTGATGTAGTTGCTAGCAGAAGACGAGAGAAAGACCGCGGCTCCCGCAACATCCTCTGGTGAACCCCAGCGCGCGGCTGGAATACGTTCCAATATCTGGCGAGAGCGGGTTGGGTCATTCTGAAGAGCCTCGGTAAGCTCTGTTGCCATATAGCCAGGTGCGATGGCGTTGACTTGAACTCCGAGTGGGGCCCACTCGTTTGCAAGAGCTTTGGTAAGTTGTGCGACGCCCCCCTTGGCGGCCGCATAGGCGGGAACGGTGATTCCGCCTTGGAAACTAAGCAGGGAAGCAATGTTCACGATCTTGCCGAAGCCCTGCTCAATCATCGGGCGTGCGGCGCATTGACACAGGCGAAAGACACTAGTGAGATTGGTGGCGATAACATCGTTCCAGTCGGCAATAGAGTAATCGACGGCATTCGCTCGACGTGTGATGCCTGCGTTGTTGATGAGAATATCGATCGATCCCAGCGCTGCGATAGTCTTATCGATAAGCTCTGGCGCCTCGTCGGGATGGCTAAGATCACCGGTGACCCCGACGTGGCGAACACCACTCGCAGCGACGGCTAGAATCACATCCTCAGGGACGGATTTCGAAGCATGAACCGCAACATGTGCGCCTGCCTGGGCAAGAGCAATAGCAATGGCAGCGCCCATTCCGCGCGATGATCCGGTTACGAGCGCGTTCTTTCCGGTAAGTCGAAAGGAGTCGAGGATCAACGAAGTTTCTCCTTGTTGGCGATAGGTTTCAGTGAGTCAGAAGAGGTCTGAAATCCGGAGCGCGTCCATATCGGTGTAGACCTGGTTCTCGCCGCCCATACCCCAACAGAAGGAGTAGCTCCCGGTGCCAACCCCAGCGTGAATGGACCACAATGGGGAAATGGCCACCTGCTTGTTGGCAACGAAAAGGTGGCGCGTCTGCTTTGCTGGTCCCATAAGATGGACGATGCGCTGCTCGGGATCAAGATCGAAATAGAGATAGACTTCGGATCGCCGCATATGAGTGTGCGGAGGCATGGTATTCCATACGCTGCCAGAGTGGAGCGTGGTGAATCCCATAACCAGTTGACAACTCGCGACACCTTCAAGATGGATGAGTTTGTTGATCGAACGGAGATTGGCGGTAGCTGGATCGCCGATGGTTAAAGGAACAAGACCGGTCGCGCTAACAACAGCTGTTGGATGCACAGCATGTGCTGGGTAGCTGAGGAGATAGAATTCAGCTGGAATGGCTGCGTTCGCGCTAGAAAAGGTTATGGAGTGATTGCCGCGGCCAATGTAAAGCGCATCACGATTAGCGAGGGAAAAGGTCTTATCGTCAACGCATATCGTACCCTGAGCTCCGATGTTAAAAATCCCGAGTTCGCGGCGCTCGGTAAACGATGCTGCACGGAACTGATCGGGGCAGGGAAGTTGCAAGGGCTCAGCCAGAGGTACCGCCGATCCAACGACAGTGCGGTCCAGGTCGACATAAACAAGTTGGATAGCGCCAGAAGTGAAAAGGTCTTCGAGAAGAAAGCTCGAACGCAGCTCTTCAGTTGACATGCGAGGATATCGAACTTCATCGGCGAGTTGCAGAATTCTCATGCTATGGCCCTTGATTAAGAAGTGTTGAGAGCTTATGTAAACAGGTCGAGAAGTTGAGTGTGCAAAAAATGAAGGCGACCATCGAATGGCCTAAAGCCTATTCCCTCACTTTGATTACCAGTGCGCTGTACTTGGTTCCTGCGGCAATGAGCAATTGATGCGGGGTTCCTGCAGGAATGTGAACCAGGTCTCCGGCCAGAATGGATTGAACGGTTCCATTGCGAATGGCCGAGCCCGTCGTTTCTCCATTGCTTCCCGCGTGCGGATCAACTACTTCACCGCCGGTAATAAGCGTGGCCTTTCCTTCTGTGACCAGAATAACGTCATCGAAGTGGGCGTGAATTTCCGCTCCGCCACTTGCCGTTCGCTCATTTAGTTTCAGTGAATGCGAGCCATAGTCTCCCAAAGTTGCTCCGCTGCTACCTTTCGCTTTGGCATCTTGCGCGAGTTGGGCGAACTGGCCATGAATCTGAGCAGCAGGGAACACCTCCACCTTGCCCGAGGATTGAGCGACGCAAGGCAAGCAGAGAATGCTAAGTGCAATTGCGAATGCGAGTCTCATCTGAACCTCTTTTCCATGCTGTTTCGTACCAACGATTTTGCTATCGGTTCGTATCATTCGGTACGAGTGTTAGATCTCGATGATGTCGCGTTCTTCTCCATCATGATGGAACCACAGTAGTGATTAGATTCATAACAAAGTTTCATGCATAACAAGGGCTACGGCACTTCGCAATCGAGCCTTGTTCCCTTCCTGTGCAGGTCTAAGCCGGGGAATCTTGGCCAAGGGATATCTCAGCATTGCGGTCTCGATGAATGGGCCCGCGATATGCCAAATTGTTGTGATCTCTCCAACAACAACAATCTCAGAAGGCGCGAGCGCCGAGGCAATCATGTGCATGCCGCGGCCAAGAGCGGTGCACATCCTCTCAATAGCGTCTCTTGCCGCGGGATCGCCAATCTCAACAAGTTTAAGCAGGTCTTCGAAGGCTGGCGAGTATGTGTTTGTGGCCTCCGCGTAATAGCGCATTCCTGCACGATTAGCGGCAAGAGTCTCCCAGCATCCAATGCTTCCGCAGCCACAAGGCAATCCGTTCGGATCCACCTGCACATGGCCGAATTCACCAGCAGCTCCTCCCTCTCCACGGAGAATACGGCCATTGGCAAAAATGCCCGTTCCTAGCCCTTCAGATACGTTCACGACCACAAGGTCATGCATTCCATCGCTCTCGCCAAACCAGACTTCTGACAATGCGCAAGCATTAGCTACATTGTCCGCAACAACCAACATTCCCGTCGCCTGCTCCACGCGAGACTTGATGTTTGCAATCGGCCAGCGAACATTGGGTGCGAAGATGGGTTTGCTTGAACGTGAGCGACCGGCACTGGAGTTAGGGAAGTTGAGGTCAAGGCGTCCGGGCAAACTTATGCCAATGCCATCGAAAGACCGTTCCTTGTTGTCGGCAATAATCTGTTGGATTGCACTTACAATGGCAGCAATTACTTTCTGCGGATCATCCGGCAGAGGGATGAGGTTTTGAGTGATAATTCTGCCGCCCAGATCCGTGACGGCCAACGTGGTTTGCGATGGATGGATATCCAGGGCAAGCACCCCACGTTGACTATTCACATTCAGGAATGTTGGTCGCCTGCCGCGGGGAAGGCGGCCCATCGAACCTTCGACAATCCAGCGCTCTGCAAGCAACTCCTCCACGATGAGTGAGACAGTGCTTCTCTGGAGTCCCGAAGCCCGCGCCAGATCGGCCCGCGAGATAGGTTGACGGGTGCGGATCTGGTTGAAGATAAGGTTCCGATTAATCTGGCGTGGTATCTTATTTGACGCACTGACCTTGTTGGTAAATGAGAGCCGAGGTGCTGGCGACTTGGATCGATTCTCCAACTTGTCTTGCATCTTTGGCACCGTCTCCTGTGAGAAAAAGCCGCGCCAGACAAGAGAGCAACTAGCACGGGATGGACGCTTAAGAAAGAAGCACTGCGCACCGGGCTGAGTAATGCGCCGGATAAGTCGTCAAACGTTGTAAGTGGAAGACGAGACCCGGCCACCTCGGCCAGTCCAGTTTGTGTGGAAGAATTTACCGCGCGGTTGATCGATGCGCTCATACGTGTGCGCGCCGAAATAGTCGCGCTGCGCCTGCAGCAGATTGGCCGGCAACCGCGCAGTGCGATAGCCGTCGAAGAAATTAAGAGCGGTGGAAAACGCCGGAGTAGGTACTCCTAATTCGACAGCATGAACAACAGCCTTGCGCCATGAGCTTTGATATCGGTTAAGTGCGCTGGAGAAGAAACTGTCGAGAAGGAGATTGTCGATCGCGGGATTCTTGTCGAAGGCTTCCTTGATCTTGCCCAGGAAACGGCTTCGAATGATGCACCCGCCACGCCACATGAGCGCGATACCTCCCATGTTCAGGTTCCAGCCATTCTCCTTGGCCGCGGCCTTGAGAAGCATGTAACCTTGCGCATAGGAGACGATCTTGGAACAATAAAGAGCGCACCGGACATTTTCGATAAAGGCTGCCCGATCCCTGTCAACGGCTTCAATGGAAGGTCCTGTCAGCACGCTGGATGCGGCGACGCGTTCTTCTTTCAGCGCCGATAAGCAACGCGCAAAAACAGACTCTCCGATCAGCGTCACGGGTTGGCCAAGATCGAGTGAACTGAACACTGTCCACTTACCAGTGCCCTTCTGCCCAGCGGTGTCGAGGATCTTATCGACGATTGGCTTTCCATCTTCGTCTTCCTTGGCGAAGATATGACTCGATATCTCGATCAGGTAACTGTCGAGTTCACCCTTGTTCCAATCAGTAAAGACTTGATGTAAGTCATCGGCAGTCAAGCCAAGGCCGCGCTGCAACAGATCGTAAGCTTCGCAGATCAATTGCATGTCGCCGTACTCAATCCCGTTGTGGACCATCTTCACGTAGTGGCCGGCGCCGTCTTCGCCAACCCAGTCGCAGCATGGAGTGCCATCCTCAACTTTAGCGGCGATCGACTGGAAGATATCCTTCACATGCGGCCACGCGGCTGGGTTGCCGCCAGGCATGATGGAAGGGCCAAACCGTGCACCCTCTTCGCCTCCCGAAACTCCGGTGCCGATGAAGAGGATACCCTTTGCCGCAAGATCTTTGGTGCGGCGATTGGAGTCAGTGAATAGCGAGTTACCACCATCAATAATAATGTCGCCAGCCTCAAGGTATGGCAGCACGTGGTCGATCATCTGATCTACGGTATCGCCGGCCTTTACCATGAGCATGACACGCCGAGGGCGCTTAAGCAGCCCAACAAACTCTTCGATGGAATGGGCGCCGACGACCTGTGTGCCATTGGCCTCGTTCCCCAAGAAGTCATCCACCTTGGATACCGTACGATTAAATACAGCAACCTTGAAGCCGTGGTCGTTCATATTGAGGACAAGATTCTGTCCCATGACTGCGAGGCCGATAAGGCCAATATCACACGATGTGTCAGGCATAAGTTCTCCAATCCCTTCTTGAATGATTCATGCAGATTCTATATGTGCAGTGTTCACAAATGGCGAGATTACCGCGAAACAACTTCACATTCCCGACCCATTGTTTGATTAAACTCTTCGGGGTGCGGAGCAAACTTCGCATCCTTGCCGGTTTACTTGCAGCTCCGGTTGTGCGCCTCGGGTATTGCTAGAAACGTGATGCTCGCAGGAGCAAAGGATATCGCGCCGGGGTGAGTGGGAGATCCTTTAATTTCCGGTAATGCATCATCTGCTCTGAGTTGGAGTTCAACTCCATTCAACTGTACATGGTTATCTTGGACGTTTTGAGCGGACAGAGTATATCGCTCGGAGTTGGATTGGATTTCGAGGGACAGCGAGTTGTCGCGATCCGTGTTGATAACCAGCAGGGCGACACCGCCTGGACGGTTGCGCAGACAATGAGCGAACAGGTGCAACTTCGGTAAGGTCGATGGACCAGCATCAAGGACCGTGGTAGCCATTAACTTATGCCACAGGAGCGCTGCCCAGTAGTTTGGGCGGGGCACATAAGTGGTCTCGTCGAGCAAGCCATAATCGCTAGCCGCGAGGGTGTTATGCATATTTACCTGGACTCCACGTTTGGCCAGAGAGCCAAGCTGATTGAGATAGCGGAAGCTATCGAGAAACGTGGAGGCCCAGCGATCGCCACCGCATGCAGCCTGTGCGGTTTCGGTGTTCCAGATCGGCTTGCCGGCTTCAAAGCGATCTCGAATATCTCCATAAAACCTCTCGATGCGTTCTGCGCGAGCAAGCCACTCCTCTGAGAGAGCGGCATCGGCAGTGGTTGTTGCCGGACCGCCAAAGGCGCCACAGCGGCTGGATACTGCTCCATAAGAATGATACGAGACCGCGTCGAATACTGGGCCCGCGGCAGTGAATAGATCGACACTGGTAAGCAGGTGCATGGCAGAGGGAGTCATGAGCGTCCCTTCGCCGACCGATCCAGGACCAAGGAAAATCAAGCCGGGAAGGGCCTTCTTTGCAAAGGTTCGAAAAGCTGTGACATCGCGACCATATGCCGCGGCATCGTAGCCCTTGGGTGCGCCCCCGATCTCGGCGATGTTCGGTTCATTCATGAATTCGGCCGCAGCAATGTTGCCCCCTATTGACTTCGTATATTCGACAAACTTCTCAGCCTCGTCCGGGGTCCACGCGCCCGTGGCGTCGCGAACTCCTGAACTAATGGCGAAGGAAGTTACTATTTCTGCATTGGCCGCATGGGAGAAATCGACCACGCCCTTCCATTGGTGGCGGGTCAGTACGCCCTTGAATCCTGCGGGTGGGTTGGCTGGCGCAGGATCATCCGAGTTTTGGAACCAGGTTGTGTTAGCCCAGGTACCGCTGACGCGAAGATACGCAGGGCCAAGCGCCGCAGCCAGTTTCCGCAGCCGGGGATTGGTTAAATCGATCGGCGGACGATATTGATAGAGCGATGGGTCCATTCCGGTGGGTTGATTTGAGGGCGGTTCTTTAGTCGATTGGCTCGCGTCAGCCTTGCTCGCGTATGGTTTCCAGAACCGGCCGCCACTTACTTCCACCATCTCGATGTTATAAGACTGGAAGCGCTCATCAACGGTGTCAATTCGAGCCATCGTGGCCGGAGAAATAATGGCCGGCTTGGAGTCCTGCGCCGTGAGCGAATGAACCCGTCCGAGAGAAAGTGTTGCACATGCGATAAGGGTGAAACTGATCCGATGGCTCATTTTGTTTTTCCTCGTTAGCTTCGATGGTGCATCGAACTAGATCTCAGATTGATTCACTGATTCACTCCGCTGGCGAGGAAGCCGCCGTCGACTACCAAAACTTGCCCCGTGACGAAGGATGCTGCATCGGAAGCAAGGTAGATTGCGGCGCCAATAAGCTCTTCAGTCTTGCCAAAGCGGCCCATCGGTGTGCGCATCAGAAGTTCGTGGCCACGCGGCGTGCTGTCAAGTAATTGAGCGTTGAGCTCGGTGCGAAATACGCCGGGGGCGATAGCGTTTACGGTCACCCCCTTCTTTGACCACTCAACAGCAAGTGAGCGAGTAAGGGAAGCGACTCCGGCCTTGCTCGCGGCGTAAGCAGCCACTTCGCTTAGTGCGACGAAGCTGTTAAGCGAGGCAATGTTGACGATACGGCCGTAACCTCGTTCGAGCATGTGCTTGCCAAAGACCTGGCATGCGCGGAGAGTTCCGGTAAGGTTGGTGTCAAGGATGGAGGTCCACTCATCTTCCGGCATGGTAAGAGTCGGGGTGCGCTTGATTCTCCCCGCGCAGTTAATGAGAATGTCAACTTTGCCGAATTGATCGAGCGTCGCAGCCAGGATAGCTTCAAGCGACCCTCGGTCACAAACATCAGAGGCGATCCGAAGCGTTTGGCTACCGCGAGCTTCAATCGCTGCTGCGGTCTCATCGACCTGTTCCTGACGGCGGGCTGTGGCAATGACGCTGGCTCCTGCATCGGCGAGTCCGAGGCTCAAAGCACGGCCGATGCCCGATGTTCCGCCGGTAATTACTGCGACTTTTCCTTCAAGACTGAGGAACTGCGTTGCCATATTGTTCTTCCATTTCAGAGTCTGTTGCTATGTGCCCAGAGGCCCAGACCAGGATTGGCGATAAAGAATATCTCCTCCCCATGAACGCGATTGTAGCCGTGGGACATGGTTGATGGAGGATAGCAATGAAGCATGGATACGAGGTCGCCATAGCGGAATCCGACCGATTCAACCTCCTCGCGAGTTAGGTGCGCGGGGCACCAGGTGATATTGAATCTCCCCTCGGACGAGCCGTGAATGAGATGCGCCGCCGCACTTAGATCTCCGGCAAGATCGGGATTTGAATCGACCGCGGCCAAAGTTGCCGGAGTACCGTGATAGCCGTATTTGCGTATCAACGCATCGATTGTTTTGTCTTCTCCGAATTCTCTCACGCCGGGAGCAAGGATGATGAGGTCAGCGCCGTCCGCAAGCGCCATGCGCGTGCGATAGACAGCTTTGTTGCCGAGCCATGTGGAATGGAATTCATGAGGATCGAGATAGACAACGGCCTTTTGAATGGGCTTTTCGACAATCTCAAAGTTCACCTTGATACTAAGTTCGGCAGCAAGATGAAAGCACTCCGAGTCATCGCCGATAAAGAGTCCGCGCACCGCGAGGCAACCGTCATCGCGTCGCGCTACAACGGTCAATACGTAAACGATGGGCAGGTGATGGAGGAAGTGGTCAGATGCGTAATTCAGAACAGAACGCACCGGATTCTCCGCGCGGCCCATGATTCGTTCCATGCCATAGACAGCGCCAAGGTAATGGCTGCGATTAATCCCTTCGCGGCCTCCGGTGCCGACAAGAATATTTTTGGTATAGTTGGCCATTCCGATAACTTCATGAGGGACTACCTGGCCAATGGATAGAATCAAATCAAATCCACCCTTTGACACGAGGCGATTGACCTGCGCCGGCCATGCATAGCTCAGTTTGCCTTCGGATTGCTCTCGGATGAATTCGGAGGGAACTTCGCCGAGGGTTTCGACATCCGTGCGCCAGTTATGGACATGGAAGAGGCTTTGCGGAACATTTCCGAACATGTGCGCAAGTTGATCCGGCCGCATTGCGGTGTGAGTCCCGAGAGCAGGAAGTACTGCCTTTAGACGGTCACCGTAGTATTGCCACGCGCAATTAGTCAGTTCGCCGGCACGGGAATGCTCGCGGCTCTGATCGGGTGGAATCGCAAGAACGCTCTTGCGACTTCCGAGTTTGTCCAAGGCACACTCGAGCAGTTGCCGTAACTGCATCGCGGATAAATCAGTGTCGACCTCCCCAACAGCGCAGAAAGTGCTCATGCCAGAGACTCCACCTTCCTCAGCCCCGGAGCAAGCAGGACCATAATCAGCAGTGCGACGAGATACGCGCTGGCGGCCATTGCAAAAAGACTTACATAGCTCCCGGTTAATTGCAGTATGTAGCCGGTGAACGTTGCAAGCAGGAAGCCCCCGACCGATCCGGCCATCCCTCCGATTCCTGTAACAGAGCCGACTGCGTTGCGGGGAAACATATCGGACGCTGTCGTGAAGATGTTTGCCGACCATCCCTGATGAGCGGCAGCAGCGAGGCTCAGCAGTGCGATGGCTGCCCACTCTGAGCTTAGGTAGTTAATCATGAAAACAGGCACCACAGCGCACGCGCAGGAGAGCATGGCCGCAAGGCGCGCGCTGCTCGCCGACAACCCTACGCGCCGAAAAGGGGCGGGCAGCCAGCCGCCCGCAATGCTGCCTATAGCGGATGCGTTGTAAACGATGATAAGTGGCAATCCAAGATGGGATAGGTCAAGGTGAAAGCGCTTGCTGAAAAAATCAGGCAACCAGAAGAGATAAAACCACCAGATAGGATCGGTGAGAAACTTGCCGATGGTGAAGGCCCATGTCTGGCGGTAACTCAGCAGCTTGAGCCAAGGCGTGGATGGCCCCATCTGCTCCGCAGCCTCCTTGTAGATATGCCGCAACTCGGCGCCTGTAAGTGTGGGATGGTTGGCAGGCTTGCGGTACTTGATGAACCAGAGCACGATCCACATGGCGCTGAAAACTCCGGTAACAAGAAACGCAGCGTGCCATCCGTAATGGATGGTGACCCACGGGACAAGAAGAGGAGCGATAATTGCGCCTAGATTGGCGCCGGAATTGAAGATGCCAGTAGCGAACGATCGCTCGCTCTGTGGAAACCACTCGGCCACAGTTTTAATTGCAGCTGGGAAGTTTCCGGATTCTCCAACTCCAAGAAAGAAGCGCGCAACGCCGAACTCGAACACGGTCGAGGCCAGTGCATGCCCCATTGCCGAAAGGCTCCATACCGCCATGATTACGATGTAGCCAACGCGGGTTCCGACCTTGTCCACAAAGCGCCCTGCCGCCAAAAGGCCGATTGCGTATGCAAACTGAAAGGCTTGAACGACATGGCTATAGCCAATTTCGCTCATGCCAATGCTCTGCGCCAAAGTTGGCTTGAGAATAGAAATGACTTGGCGATCCATATAATTGATCGAAGTGGCTACAAAGAGCATGGCGCAGATCGTCCAGCGCACCCGGCCAAGGCGCCCGCCGGGGGATAACTCTTCCTCATCGAGCTTCTCCGGAATGATGTTATTGGCCATTGTTGCTCCCTTTACAAATGGTAAGCCTTCTTTACGAGGCTGTAAGTCAAGTCCTTTGCCACTTCGAAGGCTTCGTCTTCGGCGAGGCGGTGTTCGGTAACGAGCTTTGCGAGAAACGCGCAATCCATGCGTCGAGCAACATCGTGGCGTGCAGGAATGGAAAGGAACGCTCGCGTATCGTCATTAAATCCAACTGTGTTGTAGAAACCAGCGGTCTCCGTCGCCTGTTCACGAAAACGAAGCATGCCCTCGGGACTGTCGTGAAACCACCAGGGCGGGCCAAGGCGCAGGATTGGATAATGGCCGGCCAACGGTGCTAACTCACGGCTATAAGTCGACTCATCCAGCGTGAAAAGTATGATTGTAAGGTTTGGCTCGTTTCCAAGGCGGTCGAGCAAGGGCCGCAACGCATCCACGTAATTTGTAGGCCTGGGGATATCAGCGCCGGTATCGCGGCCGTATTGCTCATACACTTTGCGATTATGATTTCGAACGCTGCCGGGGTGTATCTGCATGACCAGGCCGTCTTCAAGGCTCATGCACGCCATCTCGGTGAGCATCTGTGCGCGAAAGACTTCCTGTTTCCGCGCATCGGCGGTGCCGGCAAACACGTGCAGGAAGAGTTCTTCGGC
>Ga0182016_10003231_pt1 | contig 18736 bp, 23 predicted proteins | sample 712S2MmetaG_FD_120491 | JGI IMG/M metagenome (GOLD analysis project Ga0182016, IMG submission 120491) | Permafrost microbial communities from Stordalen Mire, Sweden - 712S2M metaG | ecosystem: Environmental > Terrestrial > Soil > Wetlands > Permafrost | place: Sweden: Stordalen | collected...
CAAGTTGAAACAAATTTCTCAAGCAATCTTGACGAAAGAATGCATGCTTGAAGAGGTTCTTCTTGATATTCAATCGTGTCGCTATGGTTGGGATGAGACTTGGGAAGTCTTGAGAAAAGCCTGTAGTCAACTCAAATGTTCCAAGTTGAAGGGTCGAGTGGGGACGGAAGGAGATCTGGTTTTCCTCGAAGTGCCTATTTTGTGCGATCTTGCGAGTTTGATTGCTGAAGTCATGTCGGGAGCACTCGGTGTCCTCATTGAGAATCAAAAAGAGGTGGACAAAGATACTTACCCTCAGACAATCGTGATGAGTGCCAAACAATGGATCACTTTGCCAGCAGCAGATCGTAATTTCATTGGTCAAGTCGTTGAAGTTTCACTCGGTCATGCCAAGTTGGAAGAAGCAGCTTGGAGCATCGATGTCAGTCTCGTGAAAATGCCAGTTGGATTCATTCCGCCAAGCTCAACGAAAGTCATCCTAGCTCGTTTGGTTTGATTTCTTGATCCGACTCGGATCGCGAAATGTAGTCATTGTGGTTTCGGATCGCCCATCACGAATCCTGGCGGAAAGACGCGCGAACAGATCACAGCTTCATGCTTATCGCGTTTCCGACAGTCGTCAAATCGTATATCGCAGTAGAGACATTTATACATCTTTTGTTCTCGAATGATGATTACAGGTTCGAGACAATATAGACCTTTGGTAGTCGCCAAATGTCCCCTCAATCCACCCACATCGCGAAACGATTCTTTGCATCGCGGACAAACCAAAGCTTTTATCTTCTTTGGATCATTCATGCGATACTCCATGGCCACACGGAGTAATTCCTCAGATGTCCTGGTGTCTTCAACGGGATCTTTCTTAGTATCGCTCAATTCTTTCGTCATGGGAACAACGCTAGAAAGATTAGGATCAAACTGTGTGACATAAACATGTTTGGCGACAACTTCCTCAAAGAGAGCGTACATTTCTTGCACATTGCCCCTAAAATATTCTTCCTTTGCATCAACGCGTTTGAATTTCGCGTTGAATGCATCCTTCAAGAGCTTTTCGACTCCGCTTGATTTCCGCACCATTTTCATCGAAATGATGATCGTTTTGCTCCCATGTCCGTCTTCCCTGTATGTTTTGGCGTCAAGTCCGCTGCGACCAATTTTGTAAATCGGAGAAATATCAACATATATTCCAGGTAACACCAAATAGGCTAGCTCGACTTCTGCCGATGCGATCTCCAAGCATGTACGTGTAGGAACATCCATTTTGCTTTGACAAGTCGTTGAACGAGTTATTTGAACTCATTTCGAGCAAATTTCTGTTTTAGTGTTTATCTTTTTGGTTTCACGATTCGTTTGAATCAAGAAAAATACACATTGAGACTTCTTGATCTACATAAGATCGTGAAACTTGTTTTCACTTTTCGTTGTGCTTTTGACACAACCGATCGAGTAACAAGAGGTCAAGCTCGTTCCAGCTTCCGACGCTGTTTTCGGTTGCATAACCTTTCGTCCAGCTGTGATGACCGAAAGGAATCCCAAAAATGGTACTCGTATCACTCCGGCAGGCTTCGACTTCTCGCAGATACTTAGGATTATCGTCAAGAAGGGCAAAACAATTCAACTCGCGACAAACATCTGATTTCGCTCGTCGTCTAGTTTCTTGGATCAGATTTGGATCCACGCGACCATGATAGTTGCACAACACGATTTCATCAAAAAGGTTGGGCAGAAAGCTATCCACAAAGTGTTTCGTTAGCTCTCGATGTTGATGATCGCGAGCAGAAATGATGACCAGACGATAGCCGGCCAACTTGATCTCTTTCAGCTTTTTCACGCAATCATCGGGAGGAGCAACGTGATGAGCTTCGATCCATTCTTGACTGTTGACAAACAGATCGAACAATTCTTGTCCTCTCGCTTCTTCACAGTTGAATACCTTGGTGAACACAATGTCATCCAAGTTTTCCAACGATCCTTTCGCCAATCCGTGCTTTGCGCAGAAGGACACGAATTCTTCCATGCAAGGAAATAAAACGTCATCAAAGTCGATTCCCAGGGTGGGTTTCATTTTTGTTAGCTTCGGGCAAAACTGGGAGCACAAAAGTTGAAGTCGTTTTGATCATGTGGGATGCCAATCTTTTTGATCGTCACGAAGATCATCAAAAGGATCGGCGTTTTGATCATCCAGGTCATCAACCTTTTTGATTTCATGTCAATCCTACAAGCCTAAACAAACAGCTCATACAACTAAAAATGAGGAGGTCCCCCAATCCGACGGCCAAAGCGCTCATCGCTGCTTATAACGAGATGGGGAAACAAGATCAGAACGACTTTCTTCGCGCCATGGAAGAAAATATGTTCAGGCTTCATGTTTCAGATGTTTGTAGAAAGAGTGAAGATCGTGAGGTTCTCCTGGCTTTCGTCCCGAAATACAAAGATGTGCGCAACATGTTGTTGACACCTTTTCGCGAAGTGTTGAGGACAGTTAGGGAAGCAGAGAAAATGGCAGCGTACGTGATCGTGACTCGACCTCCTTGTCCCAATTTTCGTCTCGCGTTGTTTTTCGAAGAAGATCCGAACCTGTATGATACTTTGTTTCAACAAGAGTATGAAGGCAATTCTACTGGCCAAAAATCATTGCATGAATTTGAGTTTTCCCGTGTAATTCTTCTAGGTAGCGATCCGCTTCAAACACTGGGTGAGATAGGTGTTCCAGTCACGAAATGGGTCCGCTACCAAGAAAATGGTCCTAACTGGTCGTGGAACAACTTTTGAAAACAACTTGAGTCAAAATAGATTCACATCGTAAGAATAAAGAAGATACAACTTGAGTCAAGATAGACTCGCGTTGTGGGAAAGAATGAAGTACCGACTTGAGTCAAAGAAGATTCAGCTTGAGTCTATTTTCGACTCATCTTGAATCGGTTGAGCCTTCGTCTGATTCTTGTGCTGCTTCTCTTTTGGCCTGCAAAATTTCAATGCTCTTGATCATAACTTGATAGAGTGCGAATTGTCTTTCATTCAGTTTCTCTCCCTGTTGAAGCATGAGGCGAGCTACCTCGATCTCGCCTTCATTTTCCTAGAGTCCGAAAAATCGCTCTTCTTGTTTGAAAACCTTGGTGATGATCTTGGTATAAGCATCTGTGATCAACTTGCAGCGGTTAGGATGACAACGAGTATCATCCTTTTTGGACCAAGCTATCTTCCCTTCGCAACAATCACATTTGTCCTCTTGGCATCTTCTTGGAGTGCAGATCATTCTCAAATCGAAGTTCCTTCTGAACGGTATAGAGGGCATAATGTCAGGTCCATTGAGATTCGGATTGGTATAACGATTAACACCAATGAGCAAGAGCAATCTAATCACGTCTTTCGGAACTCTGTGGAGACGAGCGACCCTCCACAAAGCTCGTAGATTTGCTTTGACTTGGGAGGGAACGAAAGGAAGATTTTTGACTTGAACGTGGTCGTCAGCGCGAATAGTCTTGATGTTAGGATATTCGACACAGCATTTCGGACACTCGAAGCGACATTGTTTGTGAACTTTTTGAGCATGAATTAGCATCTGAGTGCAATCCTGATTGCGGCCCAAATATGTGAGACAAACGAAACAACGAAGGCTATCACAATCGGAATGCAAATAGTTTCCACATTCGGTGATCTGGTAGAGTCCATCATTGCGACCACCACAGGCAATACAAGAAGGCCCGCAGTAAAGATGATAAATGATTCCGTAGAGAGTGCGCATATTTTTCTTACCAATGATCTCACCACATCCGCCACAAAGAGTCGGATCGCAGTCGGAATGACGAAACCCTCTGCTATCTCCAGAGATGATTTTATGCCCTATCGAGGTGATGCAAACGTAGCAATTAAGCTCGGCCACGCATTTTGAGTGAAACTTGTTATCATTTGCCAAGATCCAAGGAAAATCAGCGATTCCCTCTTCGCAAAGCGGACAGATATCCTTGAGACAATCCAAGTTGGGATGAACCAAGGACTTCAGACTGAACTCATGTTTTTCCATCATACTTATTCCCTCTGGATCTGATATGAAGTCACTTGGTTTGACTTCATTTTCGGCCGGATCGAGGTATAAATAATGTCCTCTATGCTCGCATCTTGAGCAAACCGCCTTGTCCAAACATTCAGCATGAACCAGGTAATAACGATCGTATCCTTTCAGAGGAATACTCTTGGGAATTCCATCGATCTTTTGCTCGCATAACATACAGGGTGGAGGCTGGCAACTTAAACTGTCGTGATACATGAAATCTCCCAGGACGACAGATTTCACACCAGACTGATAGCTCCATCGGCAGGATACGCATTTTCTCTCTGGTGCACAATCATGATGAAACCAGACGTCTTCCCCATTGGATGAATATCTGAGCTCCACAAAGTATCCATCTTTGCTCGGATCGAAGATCATCTTGTTACACTTATGGCATTGGTCGTAGGATTTCGAACAGGTCAAACGCATGAGGTAACCTCCTGAGGCCAGAATAACTTCCACACTGATTCTAGTGCAGCCAAGATTTCTGATACAACATTTGTGGTACCAGAATTTCTGGCCGTTGTTTCCGCGGTTGGTGAAATTAGATCCTAACTCGATATCTCCTCTCGATTTTCCACAGATGAAGCAAGTCGTGCATCTCGAGCAGATCAAGTCTGGAGTTCCCAGGTGACCACAATCTGCGATGCCAAAAGTAGGATCATTTCGCAACAATCTGATAAAGACTTGTTTCTCCATTTTAGATGCATAGCGAGGTAAAAACGGAGATCCAATTTAGTCTCGTCGTATCTTCAGTAGATTCGGCAAAAAGATTTCGAAAAGGATTGTATAATGTTCACACAGCTTGGTACCATCACATCTTCAGTAGATTCGGCAAAAAGAGAAATACTTGTCTCTCAAAAAGACTCGTATGATGTTCAAACAATTTTGATGGTCCACACGGCTGCATCTTCAGGCGACAGGCGAAGCGAAGCGTATGTCTTGGCGGTTTCCACCGAGACTCCTTTTCGGTGCAGAACGAAGGCCAAGTGATCTGCCTCTTCGAGAGAAATTCGTTCTTCTCTTGAAACAAAATCGTACCTTCTTTTGGCATCTTCTCTGATTCTCTCTTGTGTTACACCTGTCATATCCACTTTGAGGCACATTTCTCTCATGACGTTCGTAGCCGAGATCGTCATTGGACTTTCAGCATGGTCGGGAAATAAGCCTCGCACTGAAAAATCGAGGGGTTGCATCTTTTTAGAGGCGAATTGGGTTCTCCAGGATGAACAAAAATGTAGACTTCGTTTGAACTCAAGAGAATCAACAGAAAGCTAAACTCGAGAGGACCAAGAGAATCAACAGAAAGCTAAAACTCAAGAAATCTTTCGAGGTTCAACAAGACGAAATACTAGCTTCTCAAAAAGCACGTATTATGTTTAGGCAAGTTTGTTTTCATCGAGAGGACTCAAAAGAAACGCATAGTATTTCCTTGCGTTTTCAGAAGAGACTCCCTTCTTTTGACACATGAGCGAAACAAGATTTTGAGCCTCGGGCAATGAAATTCGAGACGTAAGGCAAAGAAAATCGTAGCGATCGTGGGCGGCTTGTTGTAAATTTTCTTGGGTACAACCTTCGAAACCAATTGCAAGATAAATATCCTTCATGACGCTTGCCACGGCGAGACACATTTCATTCCCATTCGGATCCAGGCGGTTAGGAAACAAGCCTCTCGGAGAGAAATCGAAAGACATGGCGAGATTTCCAACCAAAGATTCAAAAAGTTGGAAGCTCAAAAGTGGGCATGCTGAGTAGTCTCGGGAAATCCAAACAGGACTTTCTTTCGGTTGATTCTCGTGAACTTCTCTGTTAATCTTCTTTTTGACGATTCTCGAAGAATCCAAGCCGGACTTTCTTTTCGTTGATCTTGAAACTCTCTGCTAATTTTCACCATGTAATTCCAGATTGATTCAACTTTTGAAACTCAACGGCGTTTCCTGAAATGAACAACGAGGGCGATCGAAACGACGGCCACGAGTAAAATCAAGTCGATGCGCTCCGATCCCTTCGAAGTGATTTTCTTCCCGCTTGAGCGGAGAGCAACCTCTGTGAAGAAATCGTAGTTTGGATCTCTGCGAACTTTTCGCTCCATCTTGCTGATTATGCAACCATCAAAACTGTAGAGCAAAACTCGATGGCAAAGTACAATGATGATAAGTGTCCACAAAGGTGCTAAAAAAGCTAGCACGATCAGAGCAATAACCGTCGTAACATGCAGAGAGAAAAGAAGCTCGGCCTTGGTTTTCCTCGCATGGAAATCCATTTCGAGAGACGGGAGATTTTCTTGCGAGACTTAATTTGTCACAAACTTCGGTCAAGAGACGAATCTTTTTAGGTATCGGGATGAAATCAGACTTGGATGTCTTTTTGACACAGCCAAACTTTCTCATTCATTTTCACACTGGGCGTATAAAACGCCTCGTGATTTTTGCTCTATTTACCACGCTTTGCTGGTCTTGGAGCGCAAAGCTTCGCGCAAACTCTGGTCAGGAGCGATGCGCATCACCTTGGAACTGACCTTGAAGTCCTCTTCGGTCAGATTGCCGATGTCCTCGTAGGCCAACTGCTTGGTCTCGCCAGAGAATTCTTCTGTGATCATTTCGATCATTTCGCTTCTCGTCATGCTTTTGGCATCTTCTGCGTAACCGAGTTGCTCCAGAAAGGTCTTCAGATCGTAAGTGGTGAGTTCTTCCGGTGCGAAAGACCTGACTGGTCCCGGATTGGTTGATGGTTTGGCAATTCGGAGCTTACCAGTCCGAAATCCTTGGTTGTCATCGCTGCCTGGGCGGGGGAGAGCAACAAAAGGAACAAACTTTGACATCTCTGTAGATAGAAGTTAGAAATCATATTTTCCAAAATATTAAAACTCAATTTAAGTTATGGTGCAATTTCATGATGTTTTTACTATTTGAAACGTAAACCGAACTTTCAACTGTCATGAAACAGGTGAAAACAAGATTGTAAGCAATATTTCTACCTCGGGGGTTTTACCTTTCGTTTCAACTTTTTGATCGTGCAGATGACCAGCATGATCCTCTTTCGGGAGATTCTGTCTGGCCATCCCATTGATCATTTTGCTCTAGAATAGTTTGACGATCTTGTTGATGATCTTTTGCTACCAAACGCGAGTCTTTACGACTCTAGTTTTGTGTTTCTACTCTACAAGCTCAATGCCGTTCTTGACGGCTTCTTCATTTGTTTGATCTGCAAGTATGCCGAGAAAGCTATCGGCTTCAGCTCTCATGTCTTCCGGCAGTTGGGGCAAAACTTGATCCAACCCATCGATCACTTCGCGTTGAAAAGCGAGACGACCAAAGACATCTCCCGAATGAACCAACTGAAGGAGACGATCGCGCTCCTGAGAGGGAGCAGAATACTGGAGATGTTTGTAAGCGATTTCGTAGACATTTTCCTTGCCTCCTGTTTTCTTCGAAAGCATCAGAATGTCAACACCTCTGGTCGCCACGATGTTGTAAGTGTTGTTCACTGTGACATTCACAGTTTTGTGAACGACTTTGGCAGCTGGAAACCCGTTCGGCAAATCAGAACGAGCATCCAACCTTTTCTCAAGTTGTATCACTCTGGCCTGCAACTCATCGATCTGGTCGCACTTCTGAACGAGATGCGACGTGATATAATCAATTTCTCCCAACTTGCAGAGCGCTCCGGTTCCCGTGCAGCACTTCAATCTGAGTCCATTGGAAATGTAAGTTGTTCCTCCGACGTGCTTGCAAGTCTTACTTCCTCCAGTCATACGGACGGAAAACTGACGACGAAGCTTCTCGAAAGTCGTCTTAGGTGCGGAAGAAGGACCGGTTTGTGCGTCCATTTTCACACTCGAGTTTTATCACAATTGAATCTAAAATTGTAAATTCAATTTATGTACATAAATTGAATTTACAATTTTAGATTCAATTGTGATATAGTGTGATATTACGTTAGAAACACAGGGTAAAACCGACTCGTTTCATCTTCTAGACCACATTCTGAAAGCTTTCTATCTTATCTTTTGATAAGACATAAGAAAACACAACATGAATGAACCATTTAAGGGAGAAATGTCTTGCCAAGGCTTTTACAAGACTGGAGTCAACAAGGGTAAGCCTTGTGTCAAAGTCGCATACTATGCTCAGGGTCAAGGCTACTTTTGTGGCACGCATTCCAAAGCTGATTTGCGCAAAGAACTCAAGGTGAATCCGCAAAAAGCTGTCGAGAAGGCCGCATCGATTGAGACGCAGGATGAAAGCATCATTGCTAGCTTTGCGGAAAACATTGCGAACAAGAAGCCTGGCGATGTGATCTGTTCGAAGATGGGCATGAGGCAAGCAGTCGTTCCAGTCGCTGGTTATCAGAGCGTCTTCCCGAACTTCCACCATGGAAATCGTAAGGATGGAGAAGGTTGCCCATCGCTTTCTCCCATGTCGCTCGGACCGGTGGAGCACAACATTCCAGACCTCAAGCCTGCGAATCATCTCGAAGGATATTGGCAAGGTTCCAAGCTTTTCGGGGAAGAGTGTCGCGAAAACAGAGAGGCCACCGGTGGTCTATCTGACGAAGAGATCGATTGGAGAACCGCCACGCCGACGAAAGACTTCCACAAGAATCGCAAGATGATGTTCTTCAGCGATCCTCCTTTGCGCAGAAAGCCAGACATGACGACCAAAACTGTTTGCTTCATTTGGGTTGACAAACAAGGTCGCGAAGTCCATCTCGATTACATCACATCGCGCCAAATCTATTGCAATCTCTATGAGCGACTTGCCGAGCAGGAAGATGTGCTTCGCCAACTGCGCGACATCAGGTTGCAAGGCATGAACCTCAACATTGTGGGTTACGATGGCTTCGACTTTCGAGTCAAGAAGGGTGAAACAATAGCAGAAAAGCTGATGGCCTGCTATCTCGATCCGAAGCAACCTTTCGGTCACGAACTTTGCCTCGTCAGTCTCCTCGTCCTGAAGCCAGAAGAGTATCCATGGCGAATTCATAAGACTCTCGACATTTGAGAGCAGAAAGAAACAAGGTGCAGAAGCACCAAGTTTGTGAAATTGAGCTTCCAAATGTCTAGACTTGGCGTGATGTCTTTTGTAGACACAGTGTCGAAACACTGAGTTTAATCTTTTTGGATTGCAAAGAGCCTCTCAAATGTTTGCTGCCGATTTTACAGTGTTTGAGGGTATCTTGAGGTTCGTCACGCTTCGCTATGAAGAGACGGATGGCGTCCGAATTACTCTTCATACCGAGAGACCAATTCTAGAAAACTTGAGGATCTTGAGTCCGGAATAAGGTTGTATCACTTTTGTTAACAACAGATCTACCTTTCGTCTCATTTGGGAACAACATCAGATTCGTATCATGCTTGACAATGATGGAATCGAGCTCGAAACCAGAATTCCAACCACAGAGGAAAAGCTGAGTTCTCTCCATAGGTGTCTTGCTGAATGGAAGAAGTTAGCCTTTCCGGATGATGAATGAAGAAACTCGATGCCAAAGCATCTTGTTTAAAGTGATTTGATCTTTTTGTCCCACGTTGGACTCCAAAAGATGTTTACCTTCAGTCCAACAGTGTTGGGAGGCAAGATTGTTTCTATCAGGATTGCCTATACGTCTCTTGATGGATCTCAGTTTTCTGTCATTACGGAAAATCCCGGTTCGATCAGTCCGAAACGCTATGATTCTGCAGGAGGTGACATACGGTTCGAGGATCACGCTTTGATCAGTTGGGACTCAAAGATGATCATATTTAGTTCAACTTTGCACGATCCGCTTAGAGCCGTAAGTTTCCTCATTCCGGTCACAGAGAAGATCGAAAGATCTTTCGCTGATGTCATCAATGGTTGGCATGATTTGGTTCAGTATTTGACAAAACAATAAAACTTGATGTCTCAACATCTTGTTTGTATCTGAATTCACCGAGTGGACTTCTTTTTGTCTCTCTGGTGGAATCCCAGGCCAAATCGCATAATCACAATGTTTGAGACTAACGTAGAGATTCCATGGTCCCAACCTGTATTGTACGGCGAAATACAACACGGTCGTAAAACTTGGATCCATAATTCTAGCAGCAGGTCCTAATCCTGGATTGCCAAACTGATCGCAAGCAGTGATCTGCACTTTGCTTACATTCTTGTCTGGAAACATGAGAATACTCGTCCATTCATTTGATGGCTGATTGGCACTCCAACCGTGGTGATCATCTTGAAACCTAATGACACACCAATCTGGAAACTCGCTCGATCTCCTAGCCGTTAGGTTCGTTTCAACCCACTGAGCTTGAACAATTGTGAGGAAAAAGAGCCAAATCATCGGATCTTTACTTTAGTTTCAGGTATGTTTAGAATTGTGAGGAAAAGATAGTTTTGGCTCGTTTTCATCGTGGCCGTCGAGCGGGACGGACACGACTCAGGTTCAAAAGTGAATGCGAAAGAAGTCTCAAAAGTACACTTTATGATGTCTCGACATGCCTCGCTCGCGAGACCACAGGTTTCCAAAACAGAAAATTGTTGCAGAACTAGACTACTGTGAAAGTTCATGTTTTTGCATCTCGATTTTCATGACGTTTCACTCTGGAAACAATCTTGATTAGTCTGAAGATCGTGTAGAAGGTCCTAAACATGGATCCTGCTATATTACAGCAAAGGGGTATAGAAGTTAGTCTCAAGGTGAAGCGATTATATCGACTACGTGAGTACCAAAGATGTATACAAAACACTTCTCTGGATAGAATCGAAATGTCAAAGCATTGAGATTCAAAAATTTTATCATGTTGAGATCAAAACTCGAAGAATCATGAAGGAAGAATCGCTTCTCTGCATGCTATCTAGATATTACAAACAATGGAAGTCAACTCAAGCGGCGTATCGCCACGCTGCATGTCGTGAAGCTTTGGCTCGTCACGGTACTATCGCATGATAAATCAAACTAATCAAGATGTTCAAACATCAAGATTTCTCACTTTGAAATGCCGAGGAGTTTACACATTTCATCAAACGATTGGCAACATTGTTTCTCCTGGCCAAGTCCAATACCATTCGCCTGAACAATACTCAGAAGTAACCCAGTACATACCTTGTTTGTCATGTGAGCTTGTCTTTTCGATTTCGACGCGATTCAGCTTTCTGTTGTACTTGATATGATAGCTGGTAATCGTTTTGGCATTCGGATCGTTTGCCAACCATTGATCGGCATGTCGACTCTTTTGCCATTCAAGTTTGAGAGCGCAAAGGTCCCGAAAGACTTGATCCGGTTGGGTAATTTCGATTCTATCTTCGTTGTACCATGCTCTTGACGGAGCGATTGTCGTTATTTGTTCGCTCTGAAAGAACATGGTGAGAGCACTTCCCATCACGAATTTATAGACATCTTTTCAGAAATCTTTGGATTCACTTGAGAGCAACAATTCTAATCAAGATGTTCGAACATCGAGATTTTTCATTCAGAGATCCATCTTTGGACAACCTTTTCCACATCGGGAGGAGTCCAACCGGGAGGCTTGGTGACCTTGCCATCGACTTTGTGAAAGGTACCATCAGCTTGTTTTTTCGCCATGTTCGCCTCATGAACGACATCAAAGACTTCATCCATGTCCCAACCGACTTTGCTGGCCGCGTTTCCGTTGAAGTAATCAATGTCGACCAAAGCGTCCACTTGTTCTGCGATCACATCGACATCATTCCAGAAAACACGCTTTTGAGGCGAACGAGCTTGATGAGCAAGGGAAATCAGTTTCTCACAAAGGTCATCCTCAGAGTCATAAATAGTTGCGAGCAACTCCATCAACTCTTCGCAATTCATCTTGACGAGAAAGTTGACCTGCTCCTTTGTCATCACTTGTGGTTGCACCGGGAGAGGAACATCTGATGTCGCTTGTGTGAACTCCCGAATCCTCTCTTGGCGAGTCTTCTTGGGTATCAAACTTGCGGCCGCCAAGTCTCTCAAACGGAGCAGTTTTTCGGAAGCAATTGGTTCCGGCTTTTCGACCTCAACTTGACAAACACCCGACTCTCCACATTCACAACAAGGTTGATCCATTTGAATCTTCTTTTTGTGGATCAGCAATAACAAAAACCCGGAGATCAAATGAATCCTCTCAGTGAGAAAAATCCTATCAACGCAGCGTATGGTTTTGTGAAAAGTCTGATATCTAACAACAATTCAAACGTTGAGTGGTCCAAGGTCGTGCAGAACACCAAAGCAATCAGACTAACAAATGACGCAGCTTGTTGAAAGCTCAGTCACAATCAATTGAATCTTCTTTTTAGGAATCTGTTGACACTAAACGAGAGATACAATGACGTCCATCTTTATTGTTCACTGGTACAATTGCGAGGAAATTGAGATGGGAGCAGAAGTGTTCTCATTCTTTTCTGATGCGTGTATCTTCTTACGTGGGAAGATTGCAATCAACAATCCAAGCGTGACGGAAAAGTATGTGATCCATGAAGGAGAGCTTGTCGAGGATGAGATGATGTTTCCATGGTCTTACATGGTGACTGAACGAAAGATCTCTAGCGTTTCTTTCAACGTTTCTACTGAATGAAGATCAATTCTGGGCATTTTTATGCCTCGAATTGTTGTTACAAAGATGATTCCAGTTTGAAACTGAGTTGTTGCTTTTTGATTTTCGACTATCCTAGAACTACGAATCACAATGAGCAAGCCTTCTGCTACGATCAACCGAATCACCTGGAGCGTCTCCTTTGAGGAAGGTGTGAGGATGTCTCGCCTGCAAGAAGTTCACGACCAGTTTGTTTCTGTCGATCTAACAGAAATGATCAATGGTCTGGCAGCAGACTTCGATCAGTTCAACAAGTTTCGTGCGGAGATCTATGCCAGCATGCGTGTCAACTATCAGCTCGATCCGACTGATCAGAGTTGCAAAGTCATGCGTCCCTTCGGCTTCAACGACTTTGCCGCCACCAAGCTCTAAACCAGGAGATCATTCAGTTCTCTAATTTGCGTATCATTAAACACAGCTCGATATGAGCTTAGTTTTTACAAACTTGGATCGACTCTTTGTTATCAGATGAAGTCATCGACCTGAACTCCTGCTTGTCTCAACTTCATGAGAACATTTGGTTTATTCTAACGCGACACAATTCGTGTCTAATTATGTTTACAACACGAAGTCGGCATCTTCTTCTCTTTGTTCTTCACCAAGAGAATCGGATGGCCATTCCTCAGATGAACTTTCCGATTCTTGGTAGGAGATCTTTCTGGACTTCACGGCTCTCATCGGGAGAGGTCTCTTGCGAGGAGCAGGAGGACGCGCCTTTTTCTGCGCACGGGGTTTCTCCTCGTCAATCTTCTTGGGTTTCGGTTGCATCTCTTCGAGGTTAAAATCGTCATCCTCATCGATTTCCTCTGGGCCTCCACATTCGACCAAATCAATGTCGAAGCTGTGTGCTCGCACCACCTGTCCCTTCGGCTTGGTGAGACGATCGACAACCTTACTGTGGAAGACCTGTCGATCAGTGAGTGGCTCCACGCTGCCAGACGATTCTTCTCCTTCTGCGTCCTCTTCGTCGTCTCTTTTGGCCTTCTTTCGGTTTCTCCTCCGATTCTTCTCCGGCTCCTCATCCTGATCTTCCTCGTCTCCTCCGTCTTGGTTGCTTTCCGAACTCTCCTCGAGAGCATCTAGATCGACCATAGGACCGAGCGACGGATGTTCATTGTCCGATTCACTGTTTCCATCAATCGTGCGATCCAGATGGAGGCTGCGATCTTTCACACGAGCGATGTCGCGCTTGATTTTCTTTTCGCCGGGCTTAGTTCGTACCAGAAGTTCATCCTCAAGAGCTGCTTCCTGATCATCAGTGTTGTACAAACAGCCCCATACGATGACATCCGCAGGGAGATGCTCAAGGAGAAAAGCGTAGAAGGCCTCTAGCGCTTCTCTCTTGAGGCGATCGTAGGTAGCACGAATGAGGAGACGATAACCATCCTCGATGCCAACCGTTCCGCCATGCAGAAAGCCAGGCCCCGCGTTCTTGGCAGCAGGAGAACGATTGATCTGATCAACGTAGAACATCACGATCTTAGCGAATCGTTGAGGCCCCACGTCTCTCACCAATTCGAGAGAAATGGCAGAGATTTCTGTTTTGTCTTCTGCCTTTCTTTCAGAGAGATGTTTGGCGATCTTGTAGGCATTTCTATGGTGATCGTTTGTGAAACCACCTGGTTGATCCATAATGGATATAGTTTTGACGCTAACTCGATAAAAATTCGAAAACTCAATTGATCGTAACTCGCTTTTCACGTTACTTTCAAATGAAGACCAAAATTTTCATCACTATATTTCAAACCTGTCGCAAAGAATGAATTTCACTCTGAAGGAAATGGCGCTTTTCGCACTGACCAAACAGCTGCCTTCGCTCGGCCATGTCCTTGATTTCTGTCGGACTAACTCTCGGTTCAAGGAAGTTTATTCCAATGTGCCAGAATTCTGGAAGCAAACATTGTCTCGCTTCATGAATAGCAACTGGATCATACAAAGAGGAGATCTCAAGACTGGATCAGAATGGTACGACTATGCGAAGGCTCTGAGGAGGCCGAACTATTTTTCTCACTGCATAAGTCAGATGGGTGATGATTGGGAACAGAAAGTAACCTCTTCTTGGCCGCCAGAGGGGAGAGGATATCTTTTCACACTGACCGGAATGCCGGTCCAATCCGGGACAATTGGTTGCCTCGCGATCATCAATTGGGAAGACAGCGCTCCCACAACTTGGTGCTTTTTGCACGACGATCCGAAGGCTGCCTACATTTCAGCTGCTCGTTTCGCTGGAGAGACATACCATGCTGCAGCTAAAGATCTGACAGAAACCAAACCGCCCGATCAGATTGGCGAATTTGTAGATTATCATGAAGTCGACTGGCATAAGCCAGGATTGCTCTCGCCTGCTCAGAACTATGTTGATGAAATTATTCGACACGGTTTGTCAGATGAAGAGATCGAGATTTACTTCAACGTGGACTTATACGTTGATGGAAACATAGAACATAACATTGGTGCGACTATTTATATCAGACCGATCATCTTTTGATTTCATCACGAGGTCCCGAGTGGACCCAGTGTTTTATATTATTCTATCTTCTCGACCTCCAACCAGGTTTGCATCTCTGTCACCTCGATGTCAAGCGATTCGGCTACTCTGAGAGAATCATAACTGTCCTTGATGGTTTTCAAGTAGGAAGGCAGCCGAAAGAACAGGATGGGAACCTCTTTTGTTCCATGCTGCGTGTCCAAAACGATCTGCATTTCTCTCTTCCCGTTTTTGAACTTTTCGATCAGGAAGAAATCGCCCAGTTTCTCTCGTGTGACCAAAATGCAATGGTGCCGTTTGTTAGCATTCCATCTCTTTGCGAAGTCCGAAATGTCATTCACGTCGTTAGGTTCGGTTTCTTCAACCAGATGTGTACAAAGAAGCTTACAGAGTTTCTCATCAGGCTCCCAAGCCATATCCATTTGACGTCACATCATATCCAAAAACTGAGATCTCAGTTCGTATTCATACTGAGCCCATAAGGGCCGTGTATTGTTTTCCTCAGACTGTGATCTTCTGCTTCGTCAGGAACTCCTCTGCGTGCTCCGATCGACACTGCAACTTAAGGTGCTTCTCGATGAAAGCCTGTTTCTCCTCCTGAGTGGGAAAGAAGAAATCAATCGTTTTTGCCTCACTGGCCAGTCCCAAGTTGCCCTCCTCGCAGAACTGAACGTTCAAAGCTTGGTTCCACCACTCGTCCACGCTGAGAGTTCCATTGCACTCGAACCTCTCATACACCTTGTCATACGTTGTGCCTGGCAGAGAGGAGGCATGCTCGAGCCAAGCTTGGGCATCACCTTGCTCGACAAAGTTGAGTTCCTTTGAACGTCCAGACGTGTCCTTCAGGAAGTTCCAGCAGACTCCCAGAGTTCCCTCAGTCTTGCGAACAAGAGGAACGCGGAAGGAAGGATAGCGAGTTGTCATGACGGGAACTTCAGTGTCAACCACTTGCTTGCGAACGAGAGTAACGGGAGAAGTAGCCATCTAAGCGTCTGTATGTAGATCAGAGTTACAAACTATCTGATCATAAATTTGTAAACTCAGTTTATGAACAGATAGTTGTTAAGCTTGTTCATTTGTCTGTGAGCATAAGAAGACTTAAAAGTTCTCTCCTTTTGTTACAACACGCTTTTTCACATGTTTGAACAACTTGTTCAAAATTGAGTTTTAACAATTAGGAAAACATAATTTGTAACTCTGAGTAACATGACGTATTACGATGCAATTTTTGGCTGCGATTGCTATGTTGATACCGATGATCCTATCGTTGGTGTAGATTGGAAGAAACCTGTTGTGGTCACTCGGAGCGTTGGAAGGTTTCCCGTTTCGGCGCTCGCTTGTCTTCCTTCGAAGCCTTCGAAAGAGAAGAAATACCAGCCCAACTTCTCGCTTTCTCACTATCCTTGTTGGAAGGGCAAAGATTGTACCGCCACGTGTCCAGGATGCGACACCACGTCGAAGTGCATCGCTCACGACAAGGAGATTTGCAAAAGGCATGGACTTGCTGGCTACTCACGTTGCTACATTTGTCACTTCCACATGTGTAGCGCCGATCCAGAATGGAAGTGCAAAAATCGTAAGTATATGATGAGCCGCCAGGATGACAGTAGGTTCGCTATCTGCTCGGGCAACTGTTTGGAGATTTTGGATTACGTTGTACCTGTCAACACGCTCTGGATCTTGTCCAAGAAAGGTGATCTTCCTCTGACCAAAGACGTGATCACTGTCATTTTCAACATTTTGCGTAAACTACGCTAACCACAACTTTTAGTCTCGTATGGAGACACAAAGTAATTTCTTTCTGATTGACGAGTAGATTATCACATACCCTCGATTGGCTCGTCCAGCGAAATAGTCACCGTGCCAAGCAACCTTGGAATCAAAACGAGATGATTGCTGGCAAAAATGTCGCGAGCCTCGGTGCTAGAAAAGAAGTAGTCACATGTTCTATTTCCGATCTTCGTTCCGCAAGACGCATCTTCGGCAAAGTAGATTCCACAGGCGCGTTCCATCCATTCCTCCAAATCGATCACACCAGTGCAAACAAATTCGGAGGTCGCTTTGTCGAAACTTGTGCCTCGAATGCGTTTTGCATGTGCGAACCACATGTCGCAGTGGTCTGAATCATCGAAGTTGATCTCGTGTTCTTTTCCTTCAGGCAATTTGATGACCAATCTTTTGACTAAACCAGTTCTCGCTAGCTCGTCACTGAGTTCTTTGCGTAGTGGTACCCTGTAGGGAACTCGGTGGGACATTTTGCCTCCCATTTTTGAATCATTTCGGTGAAAAATCAGCGCTTCATTTGTTGATCGCGACTCATAACGAGTCTAGATTCTTTATGTCTTCAAAACTTGTAGTACCAGAAGACATTCTCGATGATCCAACGAAATTGGACACTCTTGGCCGTCGCCGGATGAAAATAGGCGAAGAGCAAATTGGAGAAAATAGTAGCCTCTCCCTTGGGTCCCAGAACTGTAGCCGGCTTGAAGTTGTTCTGCCCTCCTGATGCTTCGGCCTCACGCAAGAACTGGATGAAGCCATCCAGCCCTGGAACGCGGGAAGCATTGAGCCAGCACAGATTCTCGCGCTTGTAGCGAGCAGTCTGCTTCCCCGAGACAACCTTTGGGTAACCATAGATGACGTCACCCTTGTTCGGAATGGCACGCACCTCGCCGCCCGACATGAAGAACGGCTTGTTCCACTTGAGGAACAAAGGGCCCAACTCGAGGCAGGGAAGGTCGATCTGATCCATGCCTCCCAGGAAGGAATTCTCCTTTGTGAAAGCATGCACGAGCTCGGGACCATTCATTCTGGGATCGAAGTGTCCCGAGAGGACTTGGACATTCGTGGCCGAGATGGTCTCTCTCCTGAGGTCGCCAAAGTACTGCCTCACGAAACCCTGAAGGTAGTCCAAGTAGTTGCGGCGGAAAGCATCAACATCTCGTCTTCCTTCATCGCTCAGATTGGAGACTTCCAAGCGATAAGGAGTAAAAGCACCCAGGGGGATATCGAGATCGACGCTTTGCGATGGATACTGGAGGACGATGGAAGGACTCTTATGAGTACGATCGATGGACTTGGAGGAACTCTCAGTGCTGTCTCCGCGCGATCCGTTCGAGGAGGAGGAATTTTGTTCTTGAGATCCATCACTTGAGGTCACTTTGTTGAAAGCTGAGGGACTCCTCGTGGGAACAAAAGCGCGATCAATGTACTTACCGATCGGTCCGGCAAGTATCATGTCCACGTTTCCTTCCGGGACGATCTTGCAAGCCCGATCATGCATGGTCACACGAAAACAATCGGAGATCACGCGGCCGATAGCACTGGCTGATTGACCGGTCTTGGTATCGGTGGCCCACATGCGAACCAACTTGCCTCTCAAACATGGAGTTCGCAAGCTGTGGACAAGATCGAAAGAATCTCGCTTCGACGGTACGAAATTCAGAATGTGCTTCCTCTTGAGACGCACAACTTGAATCTGGGGGACCTTCCCAATGACTTGTCCATCCGAGGAAAACTGATCTTCCTGCTCGAGAACGAGTGGCTTGTGCTCTTCAGGCAGATTGGCAGCCAAATGGTCGTCAAAGTTGGCCTTCAAGGAGACGAACACCTCGAACCAAACGCCGTCCTCGCTGATGTGGCC
>Ga0182016_10003233_pt1 | contig 18726 bp, 22 predicted proteins | sample 712S2MmetaG_FD_120491 | JGI IMG/M metagenome (GOLD analysis project Ga0182016, IMG submission 120491) | Permafrost microbial communities from Stordalen Mire, Sweden - 712S2M metaG | ecosystem: Environmental > Terrestrial > Soil > Wetlands > Permafrost | place: Sweden: Stordalen | collected...
AACTGAAGAGCAAGCCGTCGGCCTACTTTGCCCAAGACACCCGGGATGATCCCAACTTGGCGCCTCGAGGCGCTCCTCGACGACCCCGGTGTCAAAGAGGCGATCGAGGCGATCGAGCGGAGGCTTCCTTTGGGAGTGCGCCCTCGTCAGCTGAAGGTGCGCACCTTGTTGTTGGGCATGTTGTCGACCGCGGCCGATAACCGCCCGGCGCACCTGTCGCGTGTGCACGCGAGTCTCATCAAGCTCCCGCCAGAGGACCGCTTGCGCCTCGGAGTCGTCGTCTCCTCGAGCAAAGGCCCCCACCTGCTCACCTATCGACAGGTCGAGTACACGGCCAGGCTCGTGTGCTCCGCGCTGGGAAAGGACAAGCCCGACGGTGCCGGCTCGGCACTGCTCGAGGCCCTGCAAGGCGCCCTCCTCGAATCAAGCGTGCCAGAGGAGTGCAAGCAGCTGTCGAGCTCGCTTGCGGTCGACTGGTCGGACCTCGAGAGCTTCTCTCACCCGCCGCCCAAGAAAGGCGGCATCTGTGCCGACCCCGAGGCCTCCTGGGGACGCCGTCATGCGAAGAAGCCGGGCCCGAAGGACGAGCTGTTCTTCGGTTACTACTTCTCGCTCGCCACGATGGTCAACGACGAGGGTGAAGATGCCGTCCCCGAGCTCGTCCGGGCCATGGTGCTCAGCTCATGTCATCTAGACCCTGTCGTGAGCTTTGTCCCGGTGCTGGAGCGCCTTTGTGCCTCCGGGTGCCCATCGGCGACGTGCTCGCGGACTCAGGCTACGCGCACCGCAGAGCCGAGTCCTTTGCCCTGCCGATGCGGGCGCTCGGGGCGAGGCTGGTAATGGACCTGCACCCAAATGACGCGGCCCGCAGGGCACCTTCGCCGGTGCGGTCTTGCACAACGGCAACCTGTACTGCCCGGCAACACCGACGGCGCTCTTGGAGATCGGCCCGCTTGCTCGTGACGCGTCCGCGGCTGGAGTCGAGGCCCACGACAAGATGACAGCGGAGCTCTCTTGCTACAAGCTCGGGCGCATCACGGCCAACGACGCGGATGGATACCACCGCGTCAGCTGTCCGGCGATCATGGCAAAATGCCGCTGTCCGCTTCGCAGCGGCTCGATGGGGCTTTCCTTCGACAGGCCCCAGATCATCTGTTCCCCGGGCCCGGCTCCAAGGTGCTGCCTGCAACAGAGCATCACAGTGCCCCCGAGCGTGAACGCCAAGACTGCCCAAAAGCACGACTACGCCTCAAAAGCCCACCGGCGCTCTTATGCACGGCGGACCGCTGTCGAGCGGTCGAACTCGCGGGTGAAAGACCCGGCCAGCGTTGACGTGTCAAAGGGCTGGTGCCGCCTCATGGGGCTCGTGCCGATCAGCTTGTTCCTCGCTTGTGCCCTCGCGGTGCGCAACCTTGCCGTCTCCGACGCCTTCACGAAGCGCGCACTTGAAGAACAGAGGCGAAGAGCCGCCGGGCTTGCACCAAGAACAAGGCGACGACGGCGCAGGAATCTTGCCGACCTGCTTGCCGCCTCGCCGTAATCACTTGGCCGCACTGCGAGCGGACCGGCACAGGCCTCTGCCGGTGTAGGCCTGTCCAACCTCCACGCCCGTTCAGGAGCAGAGAGCAACGGCACCCTCGGCTGCGGTCGGGTGTTACACCCAAATGTGAAGATAAGTCCAGGTAAAACGTGAAAATCTCCCAGTGGGCGCTGACGGACTTGAACCGCCGACCTGCTCGTTGTAAGCGCTTTTAAGGCGAATGGAGGCGAACTACAGCGATGTATTATGGCTGGTCAGAGTGTTATGCACACGTCGGCGAGCCACCACGAATGGTGGCGTTCGCGCGATGAATTCGCAATAGATACATTGTGGATAACCATGCCGTGAAAGATACTCGAATACACGCCGAGATGACTGCTGACGCGCCTCGCGGACTCCAAACGCGGTGACGCGCGGGAGCGGTCAAGACGAATCTAGAAACGAATCGCAGGCGCGCGACAGCTCTCTCACCGTTCGTAGACCCCCGTGCGGTGACCGAGCGCAACCACGACCACCACGAGGGCCGCGTCCTCGATGGTGTAGATGATGCGGTAGTCGCCCACCCGCGCTCGAAAGCCGGGGCGGCCTCGCAATGCCCGGGCTGACGGCGGTCGTGGGTCGTGTGCTAGGAGCGCGATCGCTCCCTGTATGCGGGGGCGGATATCGGGATCCAGATTGCGCAGGGCCCGCATTGCCGCTGGGCGGACTTCGATGCGATAGGCGCTCACGTCCAGCCGAGATCGGCCTTGACCTGCTCCCACGGAATGTTGGCGCCATCCTCGGCCATCGCTGCATCGAACGCTGCCACATCTTCGGCGTCCTCGAGCCGGAAGGAGGCACCATGTCATTGCGCGACACCGGGCGACCGGCGCAACCCAGACTCGCCGCGCTCGAGGCTTCCCGTCGTGATTTGTGCGACGGGGAGGTAAGGCACTCCGCGATGTCTTACTACCAGGGTGATGTTCCATGGCCGGAAGGGCACTCGCTACGTAAACCGGAGGCCGCGCTGAGGACGCCTGATCTTTCGCCTATCGCGCCGCTGATCCTCGTCTTCGAGGAGTCGCCTCTCGCACTGTGAACGCAGCGGGCGAAGCATCGCGCACTTCGTTCTGTCGCTACTCCAAGCCGACAGTCCGGGGCGCCCTCAGGCCGAGAGTTAACCGAATGTCATGAGACTCCCCTTCAGGATGGCCGGCTGTTCACTCGACAGCACACCGAGCCGCCTATCGACGTGCGAGCGTTTCACTCCGTCCTTGCTCGTCACCGCGGCGGACTAGTTGACGCGCTGGGCTGTCAGCTGCGGGTAGCCCGCCAGCACCTGCATCTCATGGGCAGCTGGATTGTCGTCCCGCTCTCGAAGCCCGCGTGAGCGGTAGCCAGTCGCTCCACCCGGCGGAGGATCTCCACCCGCTCCTCGGCTGGACGCGTGATCACCGCGCTGTAGGTGCTGGCGAGACCGACCAGCTCGTCGCGGGTCACCGGCATGGACCAGGTGATCACGATCGTCTCTGGCGTCGTGAACTGGGCGTCGGATGGTAGCTCGAATGAGTGACGCTTGGCGTGGTCGTTGGCGCGTCCAACCCTCTCGCGGCTGGGGCCGAGCAGCTCGGCGACCCACTCGACGTCGCGGGCGGGCCCGTTCCACAGCACGCCCAGGCGACCGCCGTGTCGTAGGACGCGGGCAGCCTCGGGCACAGTCAGGGCGCGATCCATCCAGTGCCATGCCGACGAGACAGCGACCGCGTCGAAGGTGTCATCGGCGAACGGAAGCGCTTCGGCACGGGCCCCGACGGTCAGCACGTCGGGGACGCGTCGGACGAGGACCGCGCGCATCCGGGCATCGGGCTCGGCGGCAACCACCTTGCCGGGCACCCGCTCGCGAAGGAGACGGGTGACAGCGCCAGTACCAGCGCCGAGGTCGAGGACCTCGACTGCGTTCGTCGGCAACACCCAGTCGACCGCCTCACCCGGCGGAGGCGGGCGGTAGCGGTCGTAGGTGTCGGCGACGGCGCCGAACGACAGCGCCCTCGCGACGACGGGCGAATCGGTCACCGCCCGGACGATACCGGCAGGCGACCATCAGTTGCGGCCAAGCCGAACCGAGGCGCTTCCAGGATCCTTCCTTCAGCTCAGCGACCGCGTGCTCTGTTGCGGCGTTCCCGTCGTTGTCGGAGGACTGCGCGGAGCTTGCGGAAGATAGAGCCCACGGACGAAACTTACTCGGCCATTACGTCCCGCTCAACGCGCTCGGTCCCGTCGCCCGCCTGCAGTCGACAGGGGTGGTGGTGAACAGCAGGTTTTGTCAAGGGCAACCGAACGCGCCGCGGGGGACAACTTCTCGCTATCCGAAAGCTTGCCCCGAACAGTCGAAGCGATGAGGCACAACCCTCAGGCTGCGCGTGAAGTGACGTCGCTCCCGTCTCGGGTGTATCGGCATCGCCGCTGCCCTTTGCCCGCCGCTCCTGGACCCTTGAGACCGGTCACGACGGGTGGTTGCGAGTAGGAAGTATAGTACGCAGCAACAAGGTAGAAGTATGGTTCGTACCTCCGATTAGGAAGTATGTCGCTCAAGGATGGCTCAATGAGAATTCGAACAAGGACTGAACTTGGGGCGCTGCTCAGGTCAGAGCGCGAGCGCCAGAAGATGACGCAGCAACAGCTCGCCAATCGGATCGGCACGTCTAGGCGTTGGGTAAGCGCGATCGAGACGGGCGCAGAGAACCCAACCCTCGATTTGCTTCTCCGATGGCTTGGCGCGCTGAGTCTTGAGCTCTCCATCGCCCCGACCGACAAGTTGGCAGGCGCGTTCTCCCGGTCTGCGCTCGATGAGATCATCTCCCGCTCCCGAAGCGGAACTCGATAATGGCCGAGAAAGAGCTCGTTGTCTTGATGAACGGCACACTGCTCGGTCATGTACGCCAAGCAAGTAACGGCAACCTCGAGCTGACTTACGACGAGAATTACCGAAACGATCCTTCGGCGACTCCCCTCAGTACGGCGATGCCGTTGACTGGGCACCTGTACCGAGATCGGAGTGTTCGCCCTTTTCTCGTCGGTCTCCTCCCCGACAACGACGACGTCCTGGCGCGTTGGGGAGAGACCTTTGGCGTCTCTCATCGGAATCCCTTCGCGCTCCTTGCACACGTCGGTGAGGACTGCGCGGGGGCGGCCCAATTCGTGCGGCCCGAGCGGCTCGACAAACTCGCTGAGGGCAAAATCGACTGGTTGACCGACGCCGACGTCGAGGACCGACTGCGCGCTATTCGCCTCGACCCATCGGCGTGGCTCTGGGGTAACGACGAACAGGGCCAGTTCTCTCTCGCGGGGGCACAGTCGAAGATCGCGCTCTATCGGAAAGCCCACCAATGGGGGCACCCTGGCGGTCGAATTCCGACTTCTCACATCCTAAAGGTCGCCTCCGGACACTTCTCTGACCAAGAAATCACCGAACACGTGACGATGCGGGCAGCTCGGCTAGCGGGCCTTGCTGTCGCCGGGACGGAGATCGCGACTTTCGGGGATGAGCGAGCAATCGTGGTCGAGCGTTACGACCGCCTCTTCGTCGACGGTGAGTTACAACGGGTCCACCAGGAAGACATTTGCCAAGCACTCAGCCTCCCGCCAGAAAAGAAATACCAACGGTCGGGTGGTCCTGGTCCCGTCGACATCGTCAAGCTGCTCCGATCCCGCATGCCGGCGTCGGTGGTTGCAAACTCCATCGAGCGTTTCGTCGAGGCGCTCGTTTTCAATTGGCTTGTCGGCGGAACCGATGCACACGCCAAGAACTATTCGTTCCTGATGGAAGGTCCTGATATCAGGCTCGCTCCCCTCTATGACCTCACGACTGGTCTGCCCTACAGTAAAGAGCTGCTCGGCGCTCGGGATAGCAGGATCCACACGGATCGGCCGCTGCTCAGGATGGCGATGAGCATCGGTGGAGAATCCCGCCTCTCCCGGGTGCGCGTATCGAACTGGGAAGCCTTCGCCAAACAAGCGGGAGTGGATGCTGAGTGGATCGTCCAACAGATCGGAGATCTCAGTGAAAAGCTACCCGACTGCGTGAGAACCGCGACTTCGGAACTGTCTGAGCTCGGTGTCTCAACCTTCCTCAGCGAACTCGTAGACCTAGTGGCGAATCATGTTGCCACCCTCAACAAGAGCATCAATGAACAAAGTTGAATCACGCCAGTGTGATCCGGACAAGCCGCGCGGCGAACAACTGGCAGTCCCCTCCCCGGCCGGCCGGATGTCAATGCACCTGACAAGTCCGTCCCGCAGTTCGTGCACGAAGACGGTGAACGGATGAGGACCTCATCGGGATCGACCACCTAGGCGAGGTTTGCCCCGGGGGCACCAGGTTGCTTTCCTTGGCGGCGCACACCTCGGTCTCTCCACGAGTTACGCAGGGACCTTGACCTACGGTTACGCCTATACCCGTATCACCTCGACACCCAGGATCGCGTCATAGTCACGGTCCTGGGTCACAATCGGGAGCTGTTCCACGATGGCAGTCGCCGCGATAAGTGCGTCGAGAATCGGAACGCGTCGCTGGCGAGATCTCAGGCTCGCCACGACGTGCGCGAACGTCCTTGCCACTTCTGCATCGACAGGAACCGGGTCCCAGGTCGACTCGACCGCCGACAACGTGGCGACGCGCTTGGCCCGATCGGAATCGTTCGCCATGAGCACGCCGAGCGTCAGCTCTGCCAGGGTGACGACGGAAACCTCCGTCTCGGTGACCCCCGGCATCTCGCCGAGCGGCCGTCCCGACTCGGTCGCGACGAAAAACGAGGTATCGAGCAGCGCCTTCATACTTCGTCGGTCGTATCCATCAGCAGCTCTCTCAGCTCTGAGCGAAGACCAGCATCCGCGGCATGGCGTGCGACCACGTTTCGCGCTTCTTCAATCGGTACCGAACGGCGCCGGCGAAGCGGTATGAGCTCGGCCACCGGACGGCGGTCAACGGTTACGGTGACCCGTTCACCACCCTCTACGCGACGCAGAATCTCGCTGACGGTATTGCGCAACTCCCGTACGGACACCGAGCTGGGCATGAATGGGAACTGTAGCACATGTAGCCACACCTCAGGCCAGGGGACCTCTCGCTCGCAAGCCACGAGGAATACCTGATCGGCACTTATGTAGACAGGCTCAGGTATCGGGGATTTCGTCTGCTTACCAGCCCTCGTTGTCGAACAGCTTCATGAGGTTCCGCTTTGCTTTGTGGAGAGCGCGCACGTGCGCCGCGTAGCCAGGGAACTCGTCTCCCCTGCCGACTTTGCCCATGAGCGCTCGGACCTTGCGCATCGTGGCTACTGCGGTCTCGTAATCGCGATTGGTCTTGCCGGCGATCTCGCGCTCGACCTCGTCTTGATAGATCGGGATGGTGTCGGCCGGGTGCTCCTTTTCTCGAAGGGCGGCGAGCTGCATCCACAGGCTCGTTGAGCAGCCTCCGGTGTTGGCCTGTGCCCACGCCGCCTCGGCGTCGTTCTCCCAGAGAAGGACCCTCACGAGCTCGGAGCTCTCCGGATGTTCGTCGTAACCCCGAGGCGCCCTCCAGGCCGCAGGGCGGGAGAGGACATGGCCTCCGGTGGCGCTCGTCCCAGCCGAGCGCGCCAGGCCCTCGAGTCCGCGCATGAGCTTCAGCGCCTCTTCTCGGTGTTCCGCCCACGTGCCCGCCGCGGCCGCATGGCGGTGAAGGAGCTCGTACGACGGGAAGTTTGGTCGTTCCTCGAACTCGGTCCAGATGAGAGATATCGCGTCGATGTCGCGACCCACACGGTGAAGCTCTCTCGCGGCGATGTCGCGTAGCCGGACGTCGGTGCGATCGGGGAAAGCACCGAGCCCACGTTCGGCCCACTCAAGCGCCTCCTCGAAGCGTCCGGCTTCGGCCAAGAGCTCCACGATCTGAACGTAGTGATAGGCGTAGGTGAGATCGCGTGCCTTGACGGCGACCTGCTCCTCCACCGAGCCCGACAGCTTCGCAAGCGCCTCCATTATGTAGGTGATCCGGAAACGTGAACCGGTGTAATCCTCGCGGTTGGCGTTCGCAAGTTCCGGCACGTGATCCCACACTTTTTCTGCGAGGGCCCGGTAGCGGGCGAGCCCCGCTTCGCCGAGCACGTCGGCATACCGCTCCGCCCCGTCGATGAGTGTCTCCCAGTCCGAGTGGATCGCCCAGTCGAAAAGGCGCTCGGCAAGCTCCTCGGAACTCGGACGCGCCTCGAGGCATGCCCGGTGATGCAGCTCGACGAGCTGTTCCCTGATTTCGCCCATCTGGCCGTCGGAGTCGTCGACCCGCCCGGTCGCGTCCTCGACACATTCGAGCGCGTACTCGCACAGGTCGATCACGTCCGCCGCCTGCTCGTTCTCGAGCAGCTCCTCGATCGCTCCGATCGCCGCCTGCACGTTGCACGAGTAGTCGTACATGGACCTGTAGTCCACGAAGTCGTCGACGACGATGGCGGCTTCGATCGCCTGCCTGTACGGCTCGAGGTCGGCGTGCAGCGACGACGCCTTCGCAGCTTCAAGGGCGAGCTTCGCATCGAAGAGCTCATCGGTTGCGGCTCTCTCCATGAGCAGCTCAACGAGGGCTTCCTTGTCGCGCGAGAGCAGATAGGCGCGGACGTCAACCTCTGAGTGTCCTGCGGTACCCGGCCGTGGTGCGCCTTCCTTTGTCGCCACGGCACCCAACCAGACGAGACCGATGGCGACGCAGTGCTTGCAGAACACCTCGTCATCGCCCATCGGGCACGAGCAGGAGTAGCTGAGGCTTCCCTCCTCGGCCCAGATCCTTACCTGGTAGCTCCTGGTGCCGGTAACGGTGGCCGAGAGCTCGCTTTCGGTCACCTTCAGCTTCTTGACACGCCGGGTCGTCGCGTACCGTTCGCCGCGCTCGAACGATGCCGCGCCGGCCATGAGCCTTAAGGCCCTCTCGGTGAGCAGGGTAGGGAGCAGCGAAGCAGGCGTCGAGGAACTTGCCATCGACTTCTTCTAGCAGACAGCAGCAGCGCCCAATAGTCTGCTCGTAGTGGACGGCTCGGATTACTGGGAAGACCCGGACGAACCGTACGGTGGAACAAGCGTCCGCGACAGCAGCCCGCCCTTTGGTGAACTTGCACTCAAGAAGTGCGACCGGTGGTGTGCGGAAGACTTGGCCGAGGCGTGGCAAGCAGCCAGTGTCGAAGAGCTCTGGCAGCTGCTCGCTCTCCGCGGGGTGCGCGGCCGGCACTCGACCCACCACTGGGAGGTGCCGGCACTGCTGCGCCACCACCATGGCGACGGGCAACAGGGGGCTATGGAGACGGCGTTCCTGCTCTTAACCGATTGGCGCTGGTCGACAAGCGCCGCCCGCCGCACCGTGGCCGGGGTCATCGGCACCGGCCTGCTCGATGACACATCGCTCGATGGACTGGCGCTTCTGTGTTTCTGGCCCGACCGCCCTGTCTTCCAACATCCCGCCTCGTGGCTCGAATCCTCGCTGGGCAATGAGATCGTCATCGACCTCGACGAAGGGGGCCGGCCTCTGCGAAAACCTCTGCGCTTTCGAGTGGCGGACATGGCCCCGGTTCGCCAGCCCCGCTATCTTGCACCGCCGGTGCGTCGCTGGGCAGCGACGCGGATGATCGTTCGGCAACTGGCGGACATCGAGGTGGTTATGGCCCGTGCGGGCACGTTCCGGCAAGACAGGTCGAACCATCGAGGTATCGACCATGCCGCCGCAATCGTGCAGGGCTGTCTCGACGCTTGCGACGCCCTCGACGAGAACCAGCTCCGCCGTCTTCTCGAGTACGGGCGTACATGGCCGCGGGGACAGGTCAGGATCGACTCGCTCACCGTGATGGCACGAAAACTCGGGGCGGGGAAGGCGGTGGCGCTGGCGAGGATGGACACGGACGCGAAGGTCAGAGCGTGGGCCGAGAAGCAGACGGCGCGTGGTGCGAGCCCGTCGCTCTTTTGATGTGACGGATGAGCGCTTGACCACTCCCATGGGTCCGGATCGGTGGCTGAGCTCGACAGGAGAATCCAGCTGGTGGACGTTCGGGCCGACCTCGCAGCCTGAGACCGAACCTACTTTCCCGAAAACATTCTCTCGCCCGCCTGCCCTGACTACACGAGGCGCTTAGGGACCGGCACGTCCATCCAGTAGACCCGATACGACCTGCCTCGATCAGCTGCGCCCACGACGTGCCACCCACCGGCGATGACAGCAGATTGTCTCGACCGGTTAGACCACCCAAGCGGCTCCAGGGCGTATTTTGGCGAACTACAGCGATGTCTTACGGCAGGTCAGATGGTTATCAACATGTTGGTGAACAGCCCCGAACGTCAGCGTCCGCGCGATGGAAGGTCGCACGAGGAGAGCCAACCCGCGCCCGGCGAGTGCTGCGACTCAGTCCGCATCGAAGCATCGGTCTCCTTGACAGTGCGCGCCTTTATAGTCACACTTATAGTCATGTCAATGTTAGAGCAGCTCTCTCTCGCGGAAGCCAAGGCACATCTGTCCGAGGTCGTCGAGGGTGTCGAGACCGAGCATCGACGAGTCGTGATCACCAAACACGGCCGGCCGAGCGTCGTCGTCCTCGCTGTGGCCGACCTCGAGGCACTAGAGGAGACGCTCGACGTGCTGTCCGACCCCGAGGCGATGGCCGATCTGCGAGAAGCTGAAGTTGCCCGCCAGTCCGGCGCATCCTTGGAACTGACCAAGGAGGAGGCGATGGCGCGCTGGTCTCGTGGATGACTATCGGCTGCGTTGGTCACCCCCAGCCACTCGACAGCTGGATCGGCCCGCTTCGACATCACCTCGAGTCGTAGGCGCCATAATCGAGTTCTGCTTCGGGCGCCTGATCGCCAACCCACAGCAGATAGGCCACGCGCTCGGGCGCGAACTGGCCGGTTGGCGTAGTGCGCGGGTCGGGCAGTATCGCGTCATCTACTGGATCGACGAAGATAAGGGGACCGTGTACGTCGACCGAGTTGACCACCGAAGCGACGTCTACCGGCCGAGGTGAGCGCCCAAGCCGACCGCCGTGACGGAGGACGGTCATTTCCTGCTTCGACCTTCGGGTTCCGCCCCGATGGCTGCAAGATCACACGTGATCTGACGGCAACCAAGAGATAGTCACATCGAGATTTGGCCTGGGCTCCATTCATTGGCCCGACAAGAAGGGCACGTCAAGCGTCCCGACAGCTGAGAGAGGAAGCAGCCCGCACCGAGAGCGCGGGCAACGGGCGCGAGCCGATAGGCGTCCTCGGCTCCTCGTGTTCAGCGACTATGGCCGCCCGCCTGGCAGCGCACACAGCGAAGTGCCCACGTGATCGCCTCTAGGCGCTCTTCGCCGATCGGCTGCCCACACTCGTCACAGACTCCGTAGGTGTCCTCCTCGATCTTCTCGAGAACACGGTCGATGTCGGCTGCAACCTGTTGCAACTGGCCGGCGGTCATGGTCCTCTGCATCTGCAACACGGCATCGGCGGTGTGGTCGCCGGCGCGCTTTCCGAACTGCATCTGGACTCCGGGGGCGCGCACAGGCTCGGCCAACTCGCGAAGCTGCACCGCGAGTTCGTCACGGTGCGCCCTCAACTGCGCTATCAGCTCGTCTCGTTCCAAGGTCAGTGTTCAATGGTACGGCTCGACGTCGCGAGCTCTGCGCTGGCAAGGTGAACGACCCGATTCGACCAGACGTTCATCTGAGAAGTGCGCTGTGACGGCCAACCACGTCCACCAGTTCTTCGCAGCGTTCGCCCCTTGGAGCCAATAACGTGCTCTCAGCTTGGAAGGCTGAATCTAGATACTGCGCAGGTATCTCTTCGCGCGGAGCGGGCCGAGCAAGGTTGGCGCGATATCTCGTACGTTCGGGCTGGCGTTCATGGCCCGAGTGTGGCTGCGGGGATGACGAGCACGCCGTCTGGTCGACGGTACGCGGGTGAACGTGACGTAATGATGCCGGTGAAGGTGGGTTCACCGACTCTGCTGGTGTCCACTTTCTCTCGAAAGCGCAGTAGCGAGGCGGCGGCGCCATCGATGTCGTCAGGGTTCATCTTCACCTCGAGCGCTGCCCAGCGGCCGCCCTCCAATGTGATGATGACGTCGACCTCGTGTCCGTTGTTGTCCCGCCAGTGGCTCAGGTTGCCATGGAGGGGCTGCGTGTAGACGCGCAAGTCACGAACGACCATCGCCTCAAAGTGAAACCCGGCGGCGTTGAGGTCGCTCAACAGTTGTTGGGGACCAACGCCGAGGGCAGCCACACCCAAGGATGGGTCGCTCATATAGCGGACCGGCGACTTGCGCAACGGCGTGGTCGATCGCATATGGGGAGCCCAGGCCGAGACGTCCTCGACGATCATCAGTCGCTGTAACGCCTTCAGGTAGGCGTCCACAGTGTCCCGGTCGGCGGTGCCGTCGGCGCCTCCAACATCTCGAGCCAGGGACTGCACCGTCATCTCGGTTCCAACGCCGCGCCCGAGAGCGGTCAACAGCTTGCGGAGGTTGCTTGGGTCGCGGCGCACCCCCAGTTGCTGCACATCGACTTCAACTACATTGCGGAGGTAGTCCCGCAGCCATTGCTGCGCGTCCTGGATCGAGGCGTCGATGAGGTCGGGCCAGCCGCCGACCACGATCCGTTCGATCAGCTGCGGAACGCTTGCGCCAGGGTCGAGAGCGGCAGGAGTGCCGCCAGTGAAGAGGTTCGCCAGGGACACCGCACCAGTCGAGTGGCCGCTCTCGTAAAGGCTCATCGGGCGCATGCGCAGCGTCGAGATGCGTCCTGCCCCAGAGTGCCGTCGGGCGTCGTCGTTGGGGGTGGATGACCCGGTTAGGACGAACTGGCCTTTCACCGGCGACCGGTCGTCGACCTGTCGGCGCACGAGGTCCCACAGGGTCGGTTCGATCTGCCACTCATCAAACAGGATGGGTGGCTCCTGGTCGAAGAGGACCTCTGAGGCTGCGGTGACGAGCGCGCGAGATCCGGGATCAACGTCCAGGCGGACAATGCTGCGGGCCACTCGACTCGCCGTGGCCGTCTTGCCACACGCCTTGGGGCCTTCAATCAATACGGCGCCAGCAGACGACAGCCTGTCGGCTAGCTCTCCGTCCGCTACCCGCGGTAGGTAGGTCCACGCCATGCTCTCTCCGATGACCGGCAAGTCCGATGTTGTGCAACCGGTAAATCCTATACAAAGTGGCCGGCAGAATCTCTGACTTTGAGCCGGCTCCTTCGGGTCCTAAACCACCCGGACGAGTACGCGCAGGGAATCGATTCAGCGCGAGCAGTGACCCCAAAGTGACCCTGAAGCCCGAGGTGAAGGCGGCATTCAAGCAAGCCATCTACCTGGAGCGGGCGACCGGGATCGAACCGGCATAACCAGCTTGGGAAGGTTCCGGAACCGAACGTCGGTGAACTACAACGGTATGCGGGAAGGCCGGACTGGTCACTGCTACAAAGCGTCACCCCCGCGGTGCGGTGACCGTTCCTGGAAGGTCGCAATCTCCTCGCCCTGCTCGACGAAGGAGACCGCGCAGCTCGTCTTCGAACAGCGCCACCTGCGCCGTTGCCAGACGAGATGGACCGGTTGGCCCATCGCGGAGTACTCACCCAGGTCCGTGAGCTCTCGACCATCGGCGTCAGCTGGGGAATCGCAGATCAGACAACGGGGCGCGCTCACGGAGGTCTCGATCCAGAGGCGCACCTCACCGTCGACTTCACCGGTCCTGCACACGTGGACGCCAGGAATACCCAGCATCACCTCGAGCATGCGGATCGAATCCATCGCCAGGGCGCCTCCTCCCCAGAAGGGTAGAAGACGTCAGGGGTATGGACTCAGCTCAGCACGGCTCTCTCAAGACCCCCCGCAGATCCGAAGCGCCCCAATTCGTCAGTCAAGGCCTCGCCGCAGCCCACGGAGAGCTCGAACCTGTAGCTCAGATCGGGGCGCGCAGCTCTGTCGGGTTCGTGTCGGGTTGGGCGTCGCGGACATCCGGGGACTGTTGCAAGGGATGAAAATCGCCTCTACGACCGTCATCCCGTACGCGTCCCCCACCCGTGCCGCAGCGGCGGGAGATCGGACAACCCAGGGTCCTTCGGCTTACGGGATTCGCCGTCGTCTCCGTTCCACCGACGCTGGTACTGATCGGGGATGTCTCCCCAGCCCCAGAACGGCAGCGGGCCAGCGGGTTCGATACCGAGCGTCGTAAGCGGGTCGATGCGTTCCGGTCCCACGGTGCAAAGATGTGCCCAGTCATCTCCGAAATCAAACACGTACACGAATTGCTCGCCAGGCTTTAGTCGGCTGAGCCTCGTCCGGCGATCATCCAACGGAACACCCTCTCCCCAGTCGTCATCCCAGTCGTCGTACGGCGTGGTCAGTCTCGTGCCGTCTTGAAGCTGGAACTCGTGGAGATGAGACCGATCCCAGCGGGCAAAGGCATCGTCGATGGCGTTAGCCAGCTGGGCAAAGCTGTGCGTCCGTGCCGCAGCAAAGATCCGGCCCGGACGAGGCCATAGATGCTCGCCATGTCCTTCGATGAGGTCCACCTGGATTGCCAACCACGTACGGGCCATCAAAGCTCCAACTTCCTCCGCCACGCGGCGGACGTCGGCTCCCAGGTTCCAGTCTGAAGCGCACCGTTCAAGAGCGGGTCAGCAAAGGCGCCCACGGCATCGATCGCGTCCGAGTAATCGGTAGGTAGAAACTCTCCCATCCCACTACGGGCGACGGATGCGCCCCAGGCACGTTGCCGGCTCGCTCCCTAGCGTATCGAGCAAGCCTGATAGAGGCCGTAGGACGCTGCCCCGATGGCGCGCTGTCGCCCGCAGCGCAGCCAACAGGTCTGCCGCATCCATCGAGTGACGTCGTGTCAAGAGAAGAACGTCGGCGAAGTCACGCTCCCGAGTCGTCGCCGCTCCCCTGTCGATCATCGTGACCAGTTTCTCGGCCATCACAGTCGCAATCGGGTAGCCCAGAAGGTGAAAGGAGCCATCGAGAAGTCCCGGATACTCGAGCTCCACAGGACCAGGGGTCACCGGATCTCCGACGCTCACGTCGATACGAAGAACTGCCCGCGCTTGGCCAATGCGGGCCGGTACCGACAGGCGCACCCCGGCGTAGAGCTCCCCATCCCTGATCACACGAGCGCGCAGTTGGTCAGCTTCGTAGCTCACGCCGTCGTCGACTGTGATTTCCAGAACAGCACGTACGAGCTCGGACACGCTGTCCACGTCGTTCGCCACTGCATTCGCCAAGAGGTCGATGTCAGCCGTCGGTCGCCGGGTCTCGAGCGCGGCAAGCAGCATCCCTCCTTTTAGAACAAAACGCGCGCGATGCGGCGAAGCTGCCAGCCGATAGAGAAAGCGCTCGAGCACGTACATGACGAGCAGCTCCTCGGTCGGCCGGCCAGTCTTGCGGGCTATCGCCTGCAAGTCGAGGAAGACACGACCAGCCGTCGAGTCACGGCGAACGGGGCTCATTCCTGCAGGACCCGCAAAGCGGCCAGCACCGGGCTCCTAACTCGCAGAGCTTCGGCCAGTTCGACGACTCGCCCTGGTTTCGCACCGCGCCGGCGGAGATAGCGACGGAGCCCGCCAACGGCGAGATCCTCGCCGAGGCGATGCCGAGCACGAAAAGAATCGACGACGGTACGTTCCCTGTCGGTAATTGCAAAGCCGATGCCGGGCTTCACCTTAATGTCAATCTTGCCGAACTCGAAGGACGCCGGGCGAAAAACGTGAACCTGTGTCGGAGGATGGTCGATCTGCGGTCGGTGGGTCCCGGAAGGAACAGCAAGGTCAACCCACGCCGGGATGTCGTCGCTGAGATCCCAATACGAAAGCGCGGAGCCGAGGCAGATCATGCCCTGGGGTGCTCTGGCACACACGGTGACAAAGTCCAGCCGATCAATACCGTTCGCCTCCCGCAGCTGATAAAGACCACGGGACAGCTCAACGACAAGGCCGGAGTCTCGGGCGTGGTAGAGGTCCCGCCACGAGACCCCCGCCTCAACCGCCTCTTTGGCATGGAATATCGGGCCTAGGCGACCAAGGCGCTCGGCGAGAGCTTCATCGCTCGTCATGTATGAAACTCTACATCTGAACGACCTTCCTATGATGGATTTCATACACTGCGCTGCCGGCGACTTGGGATCGACTCCGGTGACTAACTCCTTCGGCTACGTCACAACATGGGCCGGTGGTGGCGCCCAAGGCGATCGGGCCACAACGGACCAGCCTCGTACTCGCGTTTGACTGTTGGGTGTCGAATCAGCCGGTGCAACAAGGCTAGGCAGGTGCACCCTTCGACGAGACTACCGACGACGAACGCAAGTTTATGAGTCATCTCCGAGGCTTCTCTGGGGCCTGTTCGAGTCGGCTCCAGTCGGCTTGAATACTGGCTCTACCTGGGCTTTCTTCGCGGCACCACGAGAGGGCGGGCACGATCAATTAGCGGCTCGCGAGACAAAAGTAGGGCAAAAGTAGGGATGGATTTCAACCCACGACTGCGTGGATTTCTCTGTGCCCGACCTTCGGGTTGAACCCACACTGCATGTAGTGCTGCCCATCTCGCCCCTTCGGTCACATCCGCGCGGCGCTCGGCCCAAAGTGAGCGACTCGACCGATTTAGCGATCCAGTCGACTGGCGTCTGAGCCGCCGAACGGCACCTGACTCAGCAGCTCGACAACGCGTCCTGGCTCGGCACCGGGATCACGCCGTTGAGGGTCTAGACCAAAGGCCTTGTCGAATACGTGTTGTCGCCAGGCCAGCGGCCAAGTGCCAACTCTTTCGTACATTCGATCATCCACTCGTCCCAAGCGGCGAGAAAGGCCGCCCCCTTCATCCGGTCGGGGGCGTCGAGACCGAGGTCCGCAAGAGCGTCCTCCACCCGCTCGGCCAGCTTGTGCGTCTCGATCACGCGGACCTGGTCGCTCGCGCCGAGCGCAACATTCGCATACTCGAGGAACAGACCGAGAACCTCCAACAAGAGGGGCCAATCGACTACGAGCTCAGGGAGTGCGCCGACAAAGTCGGCGAGAGGGCCGGGGTTGGCGAGCGAGTAGTAGTAACGGCGGCTGACCTCGCGAGTCTCGAGTACTCCAGCCTGGACGAGTGTGTCGCAGGATTCCGCGACGTTGCGCTTCGCGTAGTTGGTCGCACTGGCAAGCATGGCTGCGGTGAATCGCTTGTTATGGCTGAAAAGAAGACACCGGAGGATCTCCGAACGAGCTCCGAGTCCGAACATCGCTCGAATGCGTAGGAGAACCATTGATGGCTCAGACAGCGGTCGGAGAATGGATCGCCCGGTGACCGTATACGGCCACGGCTTGGATGCCCGCGGCCATTCAATGCGGGCGTGAGCGTTTACCGTGGCCGCGAAGTAGCCCCATTTGTCACCGGCGCTATCGGGTTGTTGGAGCGCGAGATGGCGCAAGCGAACGCGTGAGACGTGACGTGAGTTGCGGATACACCAGTCGAGCGCCTCGTCACGAAGCCGGGGGTCGAGGTCTGCGATAGCTGTAAACACGATGAGCGGCTCGGGGTCGATCGCCCACGTCACGTGTGTTCTCGACCAGCCGGAGACTCCGAGCTCCGACCATGCCCCCCAACAGAGGTCGACTACGTTGCGTCGTAACGAACGCTCGACGCCCCTAGCGGTCGCCATCGCGTATCGCCCCCTTCACCGCGTTGACGCATTGAGCGATCAAGGTCGGGAACGCGTCAGAGATGTCACGATCGGCCGTCCACCCGGCGGCGACCGCGAGTTCGGCGTCTGTCGGTGACAGCGCAACGAGATCAGCGAAGTGTTTGCTCTTCGGTCCCGCATCGACAGCAGCCCAAAGCTTGAAACAGATCTGATCGAACCGTGAGGTGAGGTGCAGTTCGAGAGCGCCATATCGGCGTATCTCGATCCGTTCTCGCCATCCCGGCGGAAGCTCGGAGTCCATAAGCGATGCCGCGTCAGCATTGAGCCACCGCTGCGACAGATCGAACGCCAGACCAACCTCGGCTGCCGCTCGGCGAAGAGGCTCAGGCAGCTCGACGACCTTGCGGTACGCGCTCTGCTCCGAAAGGCCGATGACGTCGAGATCTCCGGTCGGTCGGTCGATGAGTCCGAGAAGAAGCAGGTTGCTGCCACCAACAACGAGTAGCCCGTAAGCCTCTCGGCGCGACGCGAGGAGGGCTCCGAGTGAACTGAGGACCTCATCCAGAGACGTGCGCTCCAGCGACATATCGTGCATATTACTCGCTCGTCTCGCGTAGGTAACTTGCGCGAGAGTTAGGCTATGACCTGAAGCCCGTCAGCATTCAGCTCGTCCGGGTCTGGGCATCCCGTGTGGGGTCGCGCTTTGCCTCGTTTCTCGTCAGAACGAGCAACGCGATCCTGAACGAACCGGCCGAGGTGTAGCGAAACATGGGCTCCCCGGTGACCTCATCACTCACGCGAGCGCCTCCAACGCCCGGACACCGCGCGGACCCAACTCACCGAGGCGCGAGCGAAGCTCCTCGGTGTCAAGTCGGTGACGCTTGGCGTCGACGACGATCATCTGCATGTGTTCCAAGTCGGCGCCCTCCGCGACCATCTCTGCAACGACCCAGGCTGGCCGGGCAACCGGCAGGCCCTGCACTTGGGTCCAGTCCCGCGGTCCCCACTGGCGGACCTTGAGGACAACGTCTCGCCGGCGCAGGCGTCTCGGAGCCTTGACAGCAAAGACGTGGCGGTGCGCGGGAAGATCCCCTAGGTCGAGGACTTCGAGAGCGGACCGACCGAAGACAAGGGCGTCAGGGTCGATGAGACGCTCAGCGGCGGTGCGCCTGGGGTCGAGTAGGAGCCAAGCGGCGTAGATGTCTTCGTGGGGATGCCCAGGACTAGCGGAGAAACGGTAGACACCCCGCGTAGGCGAAACGAGCCGACCGTCACTGACCGCCCTGTGGAGAGAGACATCCGTGATGAAGTTCCTGGCCTGGGCGCGAGTGACGTACCCCTCCTGCCCGTTGGCGATCTCGGCTATGTCTCGCAACCGGTAACTCACACTGTCAGTGTAACATAACTAACTCATAGAGTCAGTTTTGTCACGGGTGTGTGATCCCTAACTTCGCTTGTCAGGGTCAGGGCCCGACAGCTCTGGTCCTGCCAACTGCGACGGCGGGACGTATGGCCAATCCTGCTCCGGCCTGTATCAGAGCCTTCACAAGAC
>Ga0182016_10003234_pt1 | contig 18726 bp, 16 predicted proteins | sample 712S2MmetaG_FD_120491 | JGI IMG/M metagenome (GOLD analysis project Ga0182016, IMG submission 120491) | Permafrost microbial communities from Stordalen Mire, Sweden - 712S2M metaG | ecosystem: Environmental > Terrestrial > Soil > Wetlands > Permafrost | place: Sweden: Stordalen | collected...
CAACGGGCCCTTGGTCAGCGGACAGACCAGGATCTCCAGCAGCTTGGGATCCACCGTCCTCACGCCGCGGGTCTCCGCCGGCTGGCTGTCTTCGCTCATGGGTTCTCCCTCTTCCGATCCCTGATCCGACGCGGCCACCCTAGAACATCCGCCGGTCAAAAGGGATCAAAAAACGTCCTGCGCCCCGGTCTTCCCCTGGCAGTCCGGTGATGGGACACCCGCGCCGCCCCGGCTCCCGTTCCCGCGGGGCTCGAGCGCGCTGACCAGCAGGGTATTCCCTTCGATCTCCACCACCACCACCCGGGCACCGGCCGGCCCATCGGCACCGCGGCACTTCCAGACGGTACCATTGGCCTCGACCCGGCCCTGGCCGTCCACGATCGGCGTCTTGATCACCGCAACCTGACCCACGATCTTGTCCCGGAAGCTGTTGCCGAGCCGGGAAACCGGCCCGCGCTGGCCAGCAGTCCAGAACAGCCGGTTGCCGAACACAAAGAAGCCAAGAACAATCACCGCGGCCAGGACGAGAAAGTGCGCGGCCGCCATGTTCTGGTAGATGATTGAAACATTCGAGAGCACACCGAAAAAAAAGCAGGCGGCGGCCAGCCCCAAAGCGATGAAACCCTCGACAAACACCTCGAGAATTCCCAGCAGCAACGCACCGGTGAACCAGTACCACATGACGTCATTGTCAAGCATCGACGCATCCGTAACTTGCCCGCCGCTCTGTCAGTGACAGACCGACCGGTCCCGGTCACGACATTCGACGGTTGCCATTTCGATCAACGAGATCAGCAACCGTGCCCGCTCCGCCAGCGTCGGCGCCTCCAGCAGCGCCTGCTTTTCGTTGGCCTGGAACGGGCAGATCATCGACAGCGAGGTGACCAGCCGTTCATCGGGGGCGCCCTGGATGGTCTCCCAGTTGGCGGCAATATCGTTCTTCTTCAAATAGCACGGCAAAACCCCAAGCAACCGGCTGCGATCAAAACCTCCGGCCTTGTCGCACTGGAGATCCGCCCGAAACTCGTCCCACATCGGAACCACCCGCCGATAACCATGGCGCTGTTCCAGTTCCTCCCGGATACGGAACCGGCAGACTCCGGTCAGCGTCACCAGATAGCGGCCATCCTCAAGGTCCCGAAAGGCGGTGATCCGCCCGGCACAACCTGTGGTATAGACCGTCGGGGTCTCGGGGGTGACCGGCTGAACCATGCCGATCATGCGATCCCCGATCAGGCAATCTTCGACCATCGCAACGTAACGCGGTTCAAAAATGTGCAGCGGCAGCCGCCCCCGGGGCAGCAGCAGAACCTCCGTCAACGGGAAGATCGGCAAGGTACCGGGAAACGCTCTGTCGGGCAGTTCGTCTGGCATTTCAATCATGCCATCAACATGGGTTCCTCACGAAAAGAGTATAGAGGACAATCGACGGCGTGATGAAATCGTCAACGGATCGGCGGGTCCGAACACGTCAAAAAACTTGACCAGCTGCTTGCGCGCCTGCTGCTCGTTCCATTCGCGATTGCGGCGAACGAGTTCCAGCAGGGCATCGACCGCGGCCTCGCGCCGGCCCTCGGCGAACAACGCCAGCGCCAGATCAAAACGCGCCTGATGATCGTCGGGAGCGGTCGCCACCCGGCCCTGCAACTCGCGCACCGGCCCCACCGCGCGGCTCTGCTCGGCGACTTCCAGCGCCGCCCGGGCCGTCGCCAGCGCCTTGTCGCCGGCCAGACGCTCCGGCGGCTTGTCCAGCAGCTGGCGCGCCCGCTTCAGATCGCCGCGGGCGATCAGGGACCGGATCAACCCGGCAAAGGCCGCGCCGTGACCCGGCTCGTGGGTCAGAATGTCCTGGTAAATCTCCCCGGCGGTGGCGGCGTCGCCTTCGTCAAGGAAACGTTGCGCCTCGACCAGCGCATCCTCCAGGTCGTTGCCGGTTCCGGCGCCGGCGCCGTTGCCGGCCAACGTCAACAACCGGTCAACAAAGGCCTTAAGCTGCGACTCGGGCAGCGCCCCGACGAAGAAATCCACCGGCCGGCCCTGGAAAAAGGCATAGACCGCCGGTATTGACTGGACCCGCAACTGGCCGGCAATCGCCGGGTTGCGGTCGATATCGATCTTCACCAGCCGCACCGCCCCCTTGGCGGCACGGACCAGCCGTTCCAGGGTCGGTCCCAGTTGTTTGCACGGCCCGCACCAGGTGGCCCAGAAATCGACGATCACCGGCACCGCCCGCGAGGCCTCCACCACATCCGCCATGAAGGCGCGGTCGGACCCCTCCTTGATCAGGTCGTTGGCGGCGGCCCCGGCAGCGGCACCCGGCGCCTTGGCGCCCAAAGAACCGAACAAACCTTTCATGCGTCACAATCCTTGCTGGATGGCACCATAAAATGAGGCATGGCAGCGGTCGGGGCAAGTGTTCCAAGAGCACCGCTCCGGGAGGTTCGACCGCCCGGCCCTTCCGGTACCGGGTGATGATGAGACAGCATCCGGCCGTCTAGATACAACCTTTCGCCCGCCGCCCGCAAGACACCGGCTGGCGGCGGACGCCGGAGGACGACACCGGAGGGTGGCCAGAGCGTCCGCGCGACGCTATGGTGGCACGAGCCAACCGCGTCGCCCAGAGGAGTCCCAGATGAGCACCAGCGCCTCTCCGACTATCAATACCTTAGACGAACTCCTGGTTCACGCCACCGAAGTCGAGGCCGAGGCCCAGGAACGCTACGAAGATCTCGCCCGTCAGATGGAAATGCACAACAACCCCCGGGTCGCCAAGCTGTTCCGGGCCATGGCGGAGGTCGAGAAGAAGCATGTGGATCGCCTCGGCATCCTGGCCAAAGACCGTAACCTGCCCTCGGTCAACCCCTCCGATTTCGAGTGGCCAGACCTGGAAGCGCCGGAAAGCGTGCCGATCGGCGAAGGCCATTACCACATGAGCGAGCATGAGGCCCTGGATCTGGCCTTGGAGTGCGAAAGGCGGGCCGGAGATTTCTATGCCGCCATCGCCACCGGCTCGACCAATCCCGAGGTCAAGGCCCTGGCCGGCGCCTTCGCCGAGGAGGAACGGCGGCACCAGGAGTTGGTTCAGAAATGGATCGACCGGCTGCCGCCCCGCAAGGCCCCTCTGCCCGACCTGGACGAGCCGGTGGACCAGGAATAAGCCGGCAGAGTTCAGTCCCTCAGGACCAGCACGACCGGGGTGTGGTCGGAGGCCCGGTCAAGCCCGCGCGGCTGCCGGTCGATGGTGCAGGACTCCAGCCGATCGGCCGCCTGGGGCGACAACAGGAAGTGGTCAATCCGCAGCCCCAGGTTGCGCGGCCAGCAGCCGGCCTGATAGTCCCAAAAGGTATAGGCCGGCGGCTGGCCGGGAACCGCCGGGTGCAGCGCGCGATAAGCCTCGGTCAGCCCAAGGTGGAGCAGCGCCCGGTAGGCCTTCCTGGACTCCAGGCGGAACAGGGCGTCGTTGCGCCAGCCCTCGGGGTCATGGACGTCCTCGGGCTCGGGGATGATGTTGTAGTCACCGCCCAGAACCACCGGCCGTTCCTGCGCCAGCAATCCGGCGGCATGGGCGCGCAATCTGGCCATCCAACGCAATTTGTAGGGATATTTATCGCTGTCCACCGGGTTGCCGTTGGGCAGATACAGGGTGGCAACCCGCAATCCGGCCACGGTGGCCTCGAGATAGCGGGCCTGAGCGTCGGCTTCGTCTCCAGGCAGCGCCAGCAGCGGTCGCTCGATCGCCAGCGGCCGGCGCACCAGCATGGCGACGCCGTTATAGGATTTCTGCCCCACCACCACCGCCTGATAGTCGAGGGCGGCGAACGGCTCGGCGGGGAAGGCGTCGGCTTCGCATTTGAGTTCCTGGAGAAGCAGAATCTCCGGCCGCCGGCTCGCCAGCCAGTCCGTGACGATGGGCAACCGCGCCCTGATCGAGTTGACGTTCCAACTGGCAATCTTCATAGTCATGTCCTATCAATCTGTTATCCGTGAGTTTTCCGAAAGTTTACACACCTGTTTTACGGCGTTGTTCCAGTTTGTAAATAGCCGCTCGCGCCCCCCCGTCCAAGCGGCCCAACCATCGCCCCACCCGGACAACGGTGAGCCGTCAAACCAAGGACACGGTCGGCGGAAGCAATTTTCCGAGGGCTCACCGGGTCAACCCCGCCGGCCCGAGACGCCCGCCGTTTCAAAACCGGCGGCCCCAACCGGCCAAAAGCGGCCCGGACTCCCCATTAGAGAACGCCTCAGAACATCGGTGGCTTTTCCGACCCCGAAAAATGTGTTACGCTGCAAGCGGTTCCAGGAAGAGTGTTCCCCGCCTGCGCGGGGATGAACCGCCATGACGATTCCGTTCAAGAACATTCCCTCCGTGTTCCCCGCCTGCGCGGGGATGAACCGTCCGAGCCGTTGTCGGTCTGGATCTCCTCGGGGTGTTCCCCGCCTGCGCGGGGATGAACCGATCTCGCCGTCGCGGTCATAGGCGATATACGAGTGTTCCCCGCCTGCGCGGGGATGAACCGGCGGGCATACTTGTCGCGCCACATCGTTGCGTGTGTTCCCCGCCTGCGCGGGGATGAACCGACATCGTATCTCAGTTTGCCTTCGAGAGTTCCGTGTTCCCCGCCTGCGCGGGGATGAACCGCGGGCGTCCCGGGTCCGGGTGCTGGGAGAGGAGTGTTCCCCGCCTGCGCGGGGATGAACCGGCAAATAACGAGTTAATTCCGTCGGGGGGGAAGTGTTCCCCGCCTGCGCGGGGATGAACCGACGATAGGCCCGTCTGGTGGATCGTCCACCAAGTGTTCCCCGCCTGCGCGGGGATGAACCGCTGACTACCCGGCAGTTAGCCACGGATTTCAAGTGTTCCCCGCCTGCGCGGGGATGAACCGATCGGTGTCGCTGTACGTGATCGGCACTTCGTGTGTTCCCCGCCTGCGCGGGGATGAACCGGTGGCCTCCTCGTCCGACGCCCGGGCTGCGAGGTGTTCCCCGCCTGCGCGGGGATGAACCGCCGCCCACGGCCCGCGCCGCATTGGCGATCTCGTGTTCCCCGCCTGCGCGGGGATGAACCGGCACCAGGGGGGAAAAAAACGACGTGAACCTGGTGTTCCCCGCCTGCGCGGGGATGAACCGATCACTCACCACCAAACCCAAGCGATCCGCCAGTGTTCCCCGCCTGCGCGGGGATGAACCGCCGGGATCGCCGACATGACCGTCCTGGGGGCAGTGTTCCCCGCCTGCGCGGGGATGAACCGTCGCCTGCGAGCATCCGCGACCGCTCCATGTCGTGTTCCCCGCCTGCGCGGGGATGAACCGCCGGCACCACCCTCTCCAGCGCCATGGCCGCGGTGTTCCCCGCCTGCGCGGGGATGAACCGTTGCGACCGGACCGCTCTCGGCCGAGCTATAGGTGTTCCCCGCCTGCGCGGGGATGAACCGTTGCAGGGATTTTGCGGTTGGTCGGACGCGCCGTGTTCCCCGCCTGCGCGGGGATGAACCGCTATCGACATCGTGGCGCATATGCTCGAACGGGTGTTCCCCGCCTGCGCGGGGATGAACCGCAGAGACGTTGCGTTCGACAGAGATCCGGTACGTGTTCCCCGCCTGCGCGGGGATGAACCGTCTCCGGCGACGTTATGCATTCAATATTCTATGTGTTCCCCGCCTGCGCGGGGATGAACCGCTGGCTTCGACGGCTTAGCCTTCTGAGATAGGGTGTTCCCCGCCTGCGCGGGGATGAACCGTTGGCGGACTGCTGCAAAATCAGCGATCTCGCGTGTTCCCCGCCTGCGCGGGGATGAACCGAGTCCATGCCATGGAAATCGTCGCCGGCAAAGGTGTTCCCCGCCTGCGCGGGGATGAACCGTGCTCGATGCCACGGCTCAGGCGGATTTCGGTGTGTTCCCCGCCTGCGCGGGGATGAACCGCAATTCTATACGCCTGCGTCGCATTACGCCCAGTGTTCCCCGCCTGCGCGGGGATGAACCGAATATTCTGAGTTGTTGTCAAACTCATCCAGCGTGTTCCCCGCCTGCGCGGGGATGAACCGCGGTTTGAGGGCGTGGAGTTTGGCGAGGCGCTGTGTTCCCCGCCTGCGCGGGGATGAACCGGGCCGTCACTAAGCGGTTATCCGGTTACTGATGTGTTCCCCGCCTGCGCGGGGATGAACCGACGTTGGTAGCGTGGCAAATGGCCGATAAGGTGTGTTCCCCGCCTGCGCGGGGATGAACCGCCGGGCGCCATCGAGACAGACGCCAGTGAGATGTGTTCCCCGCCTGCGCGGGGATGAACCGTCCACCGAACGCACACGCTACTATCTCAACGGGTGTTCCACGCCTGCGCGGGGATGAACCGGTCATGCGCTGTTCCAACAACTTGAGTTCCGAGTGTTCCCCGCCTGCGCGTGGATGAACCGGACGCCCGCATGAGCCGGCGCCCGCTCCCCGAGTGTTACCCGCCTGCGCGGGGATGAACCGGACGTGGAAAACCGCAGCAGGCCAACTCGGTTGTGTTCCCCGCCTGCGCGGGGATGAACCGGCTGATGGCAAAGGGTAACCCGACGCAGGAGCGTGTTCCCCGCCTGCGCGGGGATGAACCGTTGCCCTTCCATAGGTCCATCCACGGACGGAGGTGTTCCCCGCCTGCGCGGGGGTGAACCGGACAAAATCACTGAGGCTTTTCCTGGGTTTCGGGGTGGTGGTGTTTTTTGTGAAAACAAAGCGTTAGCCATGGCGTCCTGGATAGCGGTAGGGAGAAACGATTGGTTTCGGTCCCCCCTCCCTCCGAACCGGACTGGCAGATCTCCCGCATCCGGCTCTCCGGTTGATCGCGGTAGGGACGCCCATTACTGAGCACCCCCCGCACAGATCCGCACGGGCGGGATTCCCGCATACGGCTCCCACCTTGGGTGTTTGACGGCGAAGCGATCCCGCGGCCAGGGGTGAAGGATTCGAGGTTTGGGGAGGCAATCGCCGGCCAGTTTCCGTATCCGGTCCCAGGTGGTCCGGTCCTTCTGGCTTCGCCGCCGGAGCGCGCGTCGCCATAAGTCCATGACATGGGCACGGATTGCCGCCAGTGCCGAGAAATTTGTCGGCACGGCGTGGTAATTAAAGAAGCCGGTGACGACTTGCCTCAGCCATTTCCCCTGTTCGGGGATCGGCAAGTGCATTCGCCGCCGTAACTCCTCCTTGATCTCCGCGAGCTTTGCCTGCATGCGGTCGCTGCGGGTCTTCCGCTTGAGCAAAAACTTGCCCGCTCGCGTTTTGCCGCAGATGAAGGTAAAGCCCAGGAATGTGAAGGTCTCCGGTTTTCCGAGTCTTCGGTGGTGAGCCAGGCGGTGGCGTTGCGCAACAACCAGGCGATCAGTTACAAGCGCCTCTCCGGCTTGTTCGGGGAGGTGTTCGGCCTGGAGATCAGCGAAGGCGCCCTCGGCAATCTGTTCAAAAGAGCGATGCCGGCCTTCGCCGAACAGGTCGCCGGGATCAAGGTCAGAATACTGTACTCGATGACCAAACCCTTACTTTTCGCTGGACTCTCACCGCCTCGGAACGCAGGAAGAGCCTCTTTCAAATCAGGCGACCGCGCCCGCTGGCGCCTCTGGGGCAAAGCCCCCGATCGCTGAAGGCAAACAGAACCAACGGATTGCTCACCCGCCGCCCTCGCCTTCCTGGCGTCCGCCGCCCTCAAGGAGGCTTCGCATCAGAATGTCGGAGATGGCCAAATGCAGTTCGGCCGGATGGATGGGCTTGTGCAGCAGGATCAAGCCGTGGGCGTTGGCCTCCCTGATCCGCTCGGGCGCGGTGTCGCCGGTAATCAGGATGCCCGGAATCGGCCGGTTGAACACCTCCCGGATGTGGCGGATGACATCGGCGCCGGTACAGACACCGCGCAAGCGATAATCGGCAATGACGATATCGGGAGCATAGCCGCCGCCGGACAGAATATCCAACGCCTCCAGCTCTGTTCTGGCGGTTTTAACGGTATAACCCCAATCTTCGATAACCAACTTCAAGCCCTTCAACACCGCAGCCTCGTCGTCAATGACAAATACGACACCTTTTTCCTGAATTATCTCCCGCGGATACTCTGGCTTGAGGTAGACGACGTTGCTGCATTTGTTGAAGCTGATCAGCGGCACATCCACCGAAAACACCGAACCCCGGCCTGGCTTCGACCGCACCGTGACCGGACACCGGAGCAGCCGCGACAGCCGGTCGACGATGGCCAGACCGAGACCCAAACCCTTGTCGCGGTCGCGCTCGGCATTGTCGATCTGAAAGAACTCCTTGAAGATTTCGCCCTGGAGGTGATCGGGAATGCCGATGCCGCTGTCCAGCACCTGGATGCGCAACTTCCGGCCGCGACGCCGGCAGCCCAGCAAAATCCTGCCCTGTTGGGTATAGCGAATCGCATTGGACAGGAAATTGCCGATGATCCGGCACAGCAGGGTCGGATCGGTTCTGACGATCGCCGAACTGTGGACGACCTTGAGCGTGATGTTCCTGTCCCCGGCCAGTGGCCCGAATTCGGCCAGCAGCCGTTCGGTGAGGGTGGACAGGGCAAAATTGGTCTCTCTCGGGGCGATGGTCCCGGCATCCAGCCGGGAGACGTCCAGCAGTGCGTCCAGCAGCATGTTGAGGGCTTCGAGCGAACCCTTCATGTCGCCCAGCAACGAGGCCGCGGGTGAGCCGAAGATTTTGGTTTCCAGCGCCGAGGCGAACAGCACCAGCGCCTGAACCGGTTGCCGGAGATCGTGACTGGCCGCGGCCAGAAACTTGGACTGGGACAGATTGGCACGCTCGGCGGCTTCTTTGGCCGCCCGCAGGGCCTCGTCCAGGCGCTTGCGCTCGGTAATGTCCCGAACGATGCCGGCGAACAGCCGCCGGCCGCCGAGGCCGCTTTCGCCAACCGCCAGGTCCATGGGAAAGGTGGAGCCGTCCTTGCGCCGGCCCACCACCTCCCGCCCCGAGCCGATGATCCGGGCGTGGCCGGTGCGGTTGTAGTTGGCCAGATACTGGTCATGCTCGGAGTGATAAGGCTCCGGCATGAGTATCCTGACGTTGTGGCCGATCACATCCTCGGCCCGGTATCCGAAGATACGCTCCGCCGCCCGGTTGAAGCTTTCGATTACGCCCCGCTCGTCAATGGTCACGATACCGTCGACGGCGGCATCAAGAATCGCCGTGGTCTTGCCTTCGGCGTTCCTGAGCCCCCGCTGCAGGAACCTGATGCGGGCAACCGCGTAGGTGGACAAGGCCGCGAACCCGGCCACGCCAGCCGCCGCCAAGCCGATCATCAACCATTCCATCTGCCTGGTCCCCCGGTTATCCGGCCCCCGGTTATGATGAGTGAGAATGGCGCGCGACATCCCTTCGGAAAGCCAGACCAATGGCGTAACGCCGTTCGGGCCGCCCGCGCGCGCGGCCTCCGAAAGAACAAACCTCCCGGAGCCGGTTGCGGGTTCCGGGCGGCCGACTCCCGGGCAGGCGCGGACCCGTCCGAGACCGCCGGGACAGCGTCAGGGGACGCCGAGGGCGCCTTCGAGGCTGCCGAGACGCAGGCCCGTCCTGCGGCAGTCCCGCCGGCGGCAACGGCGCCGCCTCGAAACGCCGGCGGCATGGCCTGCCCCGAGCGCCCCGATCCCGGCCATCCCGAAGCTTGACCCGTTCCGCCGCCACGGGTAATGCTCCGTCGCAAGGGTCGGCCCCGGAGTGACAGGCGATGGAAATAAAAGATCAAGAAACGGACCACGGCTTTACCGACATGGTCGCCCCGGGCCACGAGCACAGTGACTTGATGGCCGCTATCGACAGATTTAATGCTGACGTAACCGCCGATGCCGGGTCGATCAATTACCATTTCAGCGAGCTGATAACCACGATTTACCAATTGTTCCAATATGAGGAATACCTTATGGAGACCTCGAAATACCCTTTAAGCGACCTTCATACCAGCGAGCACAATCGAATTGTTTCGACCATGATTCATGCCATGACCGGAACCGGTGATCATGAGCCGATGGCGGGTCAGGTCGCCGGAAAATTGCGCGTCATTTTTCGAATTCACGCGGAAAATTTTGACCGCGCCCTGTTTGAATATTTCAGAAAAAAGCATTCCTCATAATCGCCAGATAATCGCCAGATAATCGCCAGGACCTGGCGAAGGCAACGGCGAGGATGCCAGTTGCAACTGTTTCGTACATATAACGCCCCTTTTCCACGAGTCCGCCGGTCAAAGACGGTGCCGGCGGTGCGCGGACGGCGCATCCTGATCTTTGCCCTTACTGCCCAGGGTGGCTCGGGACTCTCCCGGCCCGACAAGCCTCCAGCCACCGAAAAAGCCGTGGAAAATCACGACCAGACGATACCGGTGCCATCGCTGACAACGGAGATGAGCGCCTGTAACCGGACAGCGATCATGGCTGCCGTGCCGGTCAATTTCGCAATTTCATCCCCGGGCTTGCTTGACCGACCGAGTCCGGTGCGTCATGGTGATCCGGTCTGAGCGATGAAGCGACCCCACGAGAGTGCGTCGTGATGATGACTGTTTTCGATTTATTGTCTGGCGCACTGGTCGGCTGTTGCCTGATCGGGGCGTTTTATCTGGCAGTGGCGGCCTGGGTGGTGCGACGCTTCGTCGCATTGCCACAACCACGCCCGCTTCATCGTCCCCCGGTGACGGTCCTGAAGCCACTCCATGGCGACGAACCAAACCTTTACGAGAATCTACGCTCTTTTTGCGTCCAGTCCTATCCCGGCATTCAGGTTGTGTTCGGCGTGCGCAATGGGACCGATCCGGCAGCGGCGGTGGTGGAGCGGCTTCGGGTGGATCTGCCCGAGGTCGATATCGAACTGGTGGTGGACGCCCGGGTCTACGGCAACAATTTCAAGATCAGCAATCTGATCAACATGGTGGCCAGGGCGAAACACGACCTGCTGGTGGTGGCCGACAGCGATATGCGCGCCGGTCCGGATTATCTTGACGGGGTGATCGGCCCCTTGCTTGATCCCGGCGTCGGGCTGGTAACGTGCCTTTATCGCGGACGGCCGGTGGGCGGCCTATGGTCGCAACTTGGCGCCATGTTCATCAACCACGGCTTTCTCGCTCAGGTTCTGGTCGGCCGGCTGGTCGGCGCCGGCGATGGCTGCTTTGGCGCAACCATGGCGCTCAGGCGCCAGACTCTGGAACAGGTCGGCGGCTTCGAGGCGTTCCGCGACCGGCTGGCCGACGACTACGCGCTGGGTGCGGCGGTCCGCGGCCTGGGTCAGCGGGTGGTGCTGTCGCCGCACATCGTCGATACTCAGGTATGCGAGCCGGACTTCGCCACCCTCTTCCGCCACGAGCTGCGCTGGGCCCGCACCCTGCGCTCCATCGAGCCCCTCGGTTACGGCGCCTCGATCGTCACCCATCCGTTACCGACGGCGCTTCTGCTGCTTGCCGCCAGCGGTCCGACGCCCTGCACGGTTGCGATTTTTGCCGCGGTTCTGGCTTGCCGGATGGTCTACAACACTGTTACCGATTCGGCGCTCGCGGTGCCCCCGTCCGCGTCCTGGCTGATGCCGCTCCGCGACCTGGTGTCGGTGGCGGTGCTGATCGCCAGCTTCTGCGGGACGAGCGTGACGTGGCGCGAACAAAAATTTCGCGTCGCCGCGGACGGCCAACTGACCCTCGACGGAGACCTGCGCCCATGATGAAGACCCTGTTTCTCCAGCCGCCATCCTTTGAGGGCTTCGACGGCGGCGCCGGTTCGCGCTATCAGGCACGGCGGGAGATCCGGTCGTTCTGGTACCCCACCTGGCTGGCCCAGCCGGCGGCGCTGGTGCCGGGCAGCAGGTTGATCGACGCCCCGCCGGCCCGAATCGGCCTCGACCGGGTGCTGCCGCTGGCCAGGGACTATGAACTGGTGGTGATGCACACCTCCCAGCCCTCGTTCCCCAACGACGTCAAGGTCGCCGCGGCGCTGAAGGAGCAGAATCCCAAACTGCTGGTCGGGCTGGTCGGCGCCAAGGTCGCGGTGGACCCGGCGGGCAGCCTGGAGACGGCGCCGGTGGTCGACTTCGTCGGCCGCAACGAGTTCGACTTCACCATCCGCGAAGTCGCCGAGGGCCGGGACTTCAAGGACATCGACGGTCTCAGTTACCGCAATGGCGAAGGTGCCATCGTCCACAATCCCGAGCGCACCCCCCTCGAGAACATGGACGAGCTGCCGTTCGTGACCGAGGTCTACAAGCGCGACCTGCGGATCGAAGACTACTTCATCGGCTACCTCAAGCATCCCTACATCTCGTTCTATACCGGCCGTGGTTGCAAGTCCCACTGTACCTTTTGCCTGTGGCCCCAAACCGTCGGCGGTCATCGGTATCGGGTGCGCAGTGCCGCGCACGTCGCTGCCGAGATCGCCTACGCCCGGCAGGCTTTCCCCCAGGTCCGGGAGTTTTTCTTCGACGACGACACCTTCACCGACAACCTGCCCCGCGCCGAGGCGATTGCCCGCGAGCTGGGCCGGATGGGCGTGATGTGGTCCTGCAACGCCAAGGCCAACGTGCCCCGCGAGACCCTGAAGGTGCTGAAAGACAACGGCCTGCGGCTGTTGCTGGTCGGCTACGAATCCGGCAACCAGCAAATTCTCCACAATATCCGCAAGGGCCTGCGCATCGAGGTGGCGAAGAAATTCACCAGGGACTGTCATGACCTGGGCATCACCATTCACGGCACCTTCATCCTCGGGCTGCCCGGAGAGACCAAAGAGACCATCGAGGAAACCATTCGCTACGCCGCCGAGATCAATCCGCATACCGTGCAGGTGTCACTGGCCGCGCCCTATCCCGGCACCAGGCTGTATCAGGAAGCCGTGGAGAACGGCTGGCTGGACACCGCTCATGCTGAGTTGATCGACGAGCGCGGGGTTCAGATCGCCCCTCTGCACTATCCGCATCTGTCGCACACCGAAATTTTCGACTCGGTTGAGACCTTCTACAAGCGGTTTTACTTCAGAACCGGCAAGATCGCCTCGATCGTTGGAGAGATGGTGCGAAGCCCGGAGATGATGAAGCGGCGGCTGCGCGAAGGAGTTGAGTTCTTCCAGTTCCTGAAAGAGCGCAAGACCGCCTGCTGAGGCAAGGCGGCTCATACCACCGGGAGATGCTTGATGAGCGGCAAAACGGTAAAGATCGGTGTGGTCCTGTCCGGCTGCGGTGTTTATGACGGCGCCGAAATCCATGAATCGGTGCTGACGCTACTGGCCATCAGCCGGCATGGCGCCGAGGCGGTGTGCTATGCCCCGAACATCCCCCAGCATCATGTGATCAACCACCTGACCGGCGTGGAAACCGGGGAGACCCGCAACGTGCTGGTGGAGTCGGCACGGATCGCCCGCGGCAGTATTCACGATCTGGCTCAGTTCGACGTGGCCGAGGTCGATGCCCTGGTGTTCCCGGGCGGCTTCGGCGCCGCCAAGAACCTGTCCAGCTTCGCCTTCGAAGGGGCCGGCTGCACCGTCAATCCCCAGGTCGCGGCGGCCATCAACGCCATGGTCGCCGCCGGCAAGCCGGTCGGCGCTCTTTGCATCGCTCCGGCGGTGCTGGCAAAGGTGCTGGGCGGGGTGGAACTGACCATCGGCCAGGATGCCGGCACCGCCGCCGCCCTGGAAGCCTTGGGCGCCCGCCACAAAAAATCCCTTCAGGGCGAGGTGGTGGTGGACCGGGAAAAGCGGATCGTGACCACGCCCTGCTACATGCTCGAGTCGACCGTGGCGCAGATTGCCGATGGAGCGGATAACGCCATACGGACAATTCTGGAACTGGTGGGGTGATGGCGGCGCAGGAAAAAGCCAAGGGGCTTTGCCCGATAGGCGCCAGGTTACGATGAGTCGTTGAAGCGAAAGGGTTTTGTGGGCTCTGCCCACACCCGCAAAGGGCCGGTCGGCCCTTTGAACCCTTGACGCGAATGAGGTCAAGGGGGCGTGCCTCCTTGCGGGTGCAGGGCAGAGCCCTACGAAAAATGGATCAGGTTGAACCATGTGGATGCACGATGAAGGGGCCGTGCGCACGGCAGGGGTGTTGATCCTCAAAGGACAGTCGGAAGTTGTCTATCGATGGTTGAAGTCCCGGCCGGGCGAACCCGCCGATCCACGGGCTTTGGTGTTTCTAAAGGATGTTTTCGTCATCCTGCTGCGGCAGAACGCCCATGATGCGATTCTGGCCGCGGCGCTCAAGGCCCCGGCCCGGGAGTTGTTCGCGGTGGTGCCGGGCTATTTCGCCGCCTGCGTGTTTTTGCACCGGCGGCAGTTCGAGACCGGCTTCGCCCTGCTCCACGCCTTTCGCGATCGCTGCCTGCAAAATCTCGAACGTCTGCCCACCGATGACGCCGACGGTTTCATGGTGCTGTTCCGTCAGTCGCTGCTGTTGGACGACGAGCGATACCTGTCGACCCCCTATTACCGCGATCATCAGGCCATCAACGAGGCGCAACTGGATGATCTGCACTGGATCGAGGCGCCTCCGGACGGGCCGGAGGACGAACAGCCGGTCATCCTGGTCAGTTGCGATCAGAAATATGCCGGGTTGTTCCTCACAGGCTTCCTTGCCTCGGTCGAGCGGTTGTGCCGTGATCGGTTGGTTCACGTCCACCTGATGGACCCCCAACAGCAATCGCCGCGCCTCGATGAACTGCCGGTCCTGGACCATAATCGCCTGGCCCTGACCTGGGAACGCTGCGGGTCGCTGAAATGCAGCGCCTGGTACGCCTCGGGCCGGTTCGTGCGCATGCCCGAGTTGCTCCGCCGGTATCGACGGCCGATATACTCCTTTGATGCCGACGTGACGCTGAATCATCCGATCGAGAGGATCGGGGAGGCCATGACCGGGGCCGATTTCGGCTGCTTTCAGTGGGATTTTCCCAGCCCCTGTTCGGTGTATCTGGCCGCCGTGACCGCCTTCATGCCGACCGCCGCCGGGCTGGAGTTTGCAACGCTGGTGCGGAACCTGATTCTCTCCAAGATGTCGATGCAACGCCCGCTGTTGTGGCTGATCGATCAGGCCGCGCTCTATTCGGCGGTCTATATCCTTGCCGAAAAGGCTGGGCGGTTGCGGATTTCCAACTTCACCCGGAATATCGGGATGCGCCACGACGATTACATCGCGCTGTGCGGTCAGGAAGTCGACAAGCTGCGTCTGATGAAACAGGCGTCCGGTATCGACGACGACCGGGCCGTCGGATATCCGCCGTGATCGGCCACTGCCCCACGCGATATCCCCCCGGCATCCGGGGCGGAACGCCCGAAGCCTTCGGCAACCAGGGGCCTTGCCCCCCCTTGGACCCCACCGGGGCCGGCGGCCCCAGACCCCGGTTTCCCAGCTTTTTTGGGGCGTCGTCGGGCAGCCGGACGCGCGGCGGCATGGCCAATATGTGGCTTTTCCTCTGCCCGGCCCTGGGACTACAACAGGCACACCGCGTCTCGAAGCTTTCCGGTCCCGCCCCATGATCGACCCCGATGTCATCTCGGCCCTGATTCGCCGCACCGCCGAGGCGGTGATCCTGCCGCGTTTCCGAACCCTGTCCCCCGACCAGATTCGCGAAAAGCATCCCGGCGATCTGGTGACGGTTGCCGATACCGAAGCCGAATCGATGCTCGGTCAATTGTTGACCGAGGCCGTACCCGGAACCGTGGTGTGCGGTGAAGAAGGCGTCGCCTGCGACCGCCGCACTCTGGACCTGCTGGACCGGCCCGAACCGGTATGGATCATCGATCCGGTGGACGGCACCGCCAACTTCGCGCACGGTCGCCCCGCCTTTGCCGTGATCGTCGCCCTGGTCGAGGCCGGAATCACCCGGGGCGGCTGGGTTCATGACCCGCTTGGCAACGTCACCGTCCACGCCCTGGCCGGCAGCGGCGCCTGGTGCCGAAACCGACGGCTCACGGTCGCCCGAGACCTGCCGCTGTCGCGCATGACCGGGTCCGCCTATGGCCACGTCCCCGGCCGCGGCCCGGCCATTCGGCTGCTCACCGCCCATGGAACGGTCGGCGCCATCGACAATACCGGCTGTGGCGGCATCGACTACATCCGTCTGGCCCGGGGCGAAGCCCAGTTCAAGGTCAGCTCGGCCTCCCTGCCCTGGGACCACGCCGCCGGTCTGCTGATCATGGCGGAGGCCGGCGCCGAAGCCCGCTTCCTGGACGGCGGCGCCTATTGCATCCACGACCACAACCGCGCCCTGCTGATCGCACCCACCCGCGACAGTTGGGAGACCCTGCGGCGGGTTCTGTTGGAAGACCGGGACGGCGCCGAACAGAGCAAATAATACGGGCGGGCGTTATGAATAGCCCATGGGGAGGTCGTCCCCAACCCCCGGACCGGGGCTTCGTCCTGGACCCACCAAGGGCCAATGGCCCTTGGAACCCATGATGTCATGCGGGTCCAGGGGCGTCACGCTCCTGGTGGGGGTTTGGGGGCAAAGCCCCCAATCGGTCATCCTTTACGCTTGCTGGTATAATGTCTGTCCGGAACAGGCGACAGACAGTAACCAACGATACTGCCGAAGGTGTTTGGCGTTACGGTACCGGCCGTGGACTGGTCCGTTCAAACAAGGCGCAGATTTATAACTGCCGGCCGGTATGGTTCCTTCGGAAAAAGTGGCCCCGCGGCGGCAGGCTAAAGCAGATGCTGGCCGCCGGTCACGAAGATTTCGGAACCGGTGATGTAGTCCATCTCGGGGGTACACAGCCGGTACACGATCGACGCCACGTCGTCAGGCGTCCCCAGCCGGTGGAGCGGGATGCGCGGGATCAGCACCTCGGTTTCCGGGGACAGCATGGCGGTTTCGATTTCGCCAGGGGCAACGGCATTGACGCGCACCCCCAGTTGGGCAAATTCCACCGCCATTTCGCGGGTCAACCCGGACAGCGCCGCCTTGGAGGTGCTGTAGGCCGAGCCGGCGAAGGGGTGCACCGCATGACCGGCAATCGAGGTGATGTTGACGATGGCCCCTTTTGCCCGGGCCAAGCCGGCGGCAAAGCCGCGGGCCAGCACCAGCGGCGCGAAGAAATTGGTTTCGAACACCATCCGCCAGTCGGCGATGTCGCCATTAAGGCAGCCTAACCGTTCCTTGAACGGCGTCTTGGGCGAGATTCCTGCGTTGTTGACCAGCGCCTGGAGCGGCCGGCCGTCCAGGACCAGATTGGCCTCGGCGATAAAGGCAGCCCGACTGTCGATGCAGCCCAGATCGGCCGAGACGTGGTGGGTCCAGTTGGGATCGCGCCGGCAGTCCGCCGGAACCTCGTCCCGGGAACAGGTGATCACGCTCCAGCCCTCGTCGCTGAATCGCTTGACGGTGGCGTGGCCGATACCCCGGCTGGCGCCGGTCAGGATGACGGTGGGACGGTGCGGCATGGCTTGCAGTGTAGCGCGACGGACCCGGCGCCGCCAGCGTCCCGTGCGTTCCTCTCCCATGGATGCGGGGCGACGGTGCCCGGGGGGCCACCGTCGGAAAGGATGGATGCGGGGCGACGGTGCCCGGGGGGGCCACCGTCGGAAGGGATCGCGGCGGCGATGTCCCACGTCCGATCGGACCAATCGGGAAAAATTTACCTGTTATTAACCTTATTGGGAATTCATTCGCCCGAGGAGGATACGAACCCGAAAGAGACCAGAGTATCCGGTCTTACGGATCGCGCGCGCCTGCGACCACGCCGGCATTTATTACAACCGAGATATTTCTGAATTGCTGAGGCGCAAAAACACTTCTATTGTAAGCGAATGTTCATAAATACCATGTCGGTCGGCTATCGACGGTGGGCCTTATCATTTATCTTGCCTAAACCTGCCTGATCGCTGCTTCCAGCGGAGACGACCGAGGAATTTCCGATATGAACAGGCGAGTGGCGGGGATTCCTTTCGTCTCACGGGTAGGCATCCAAGCGCAGATGATGATGGCTGCGGTAATAACCTTGCTGCCGATGGTACTGCTTGCGAGCTACCAGATCGATAAGGAGACTGTGCGTGAACGGCAGAATGTCGAGCAAATTGCGGCCACCATCGCCAACATCAATGCTGCTGAAGTGTCGAGAATTCTTAAGGCAACCGAAACATTTCTGGAGCAAATTTCAAAAAATCCCGACATCCTGGCCTTGGATCCGGCCCGCTGTGGCCATTGGTTCGAAACGTTTTTAGAATTATATCCACAATATACTAATTTACTGACTATGACCACCGATGGATCCCCGATCTGTTCGGCTTTACCGATACCAAGTGGCATAAAGATCAGGCAAGGGCCCTCTCTTGATGAAATAAGGCGCGCCAATGATTTTACCATTGGCGCTCCTGACCGCGGGCTGCTGTCCGGGCGGTGGCTGGTACCCCTGGATTACCCGCTGCGGAACGAGGCTGGTGAAATGATCGGGACCGTCAGTGCCCCGCTTGATCTCGTCCGCTTCAATCCCTTTCTTGGCGCCGGGGCCTTCACCGGCCTGCCGAACGGGACCACGGCAACCCTTTTCGATTCCGACATGACTCTGCTCGGGCGGTTCCTCGACCCGGAAAAGTGGATCGGGAGCAAACGGGTCGGGATTCCCGAACTCACCGAACTTGTCGGCCGGCGATCGGGGACCGCCAGATTCGTATCGCGGCTTGACGGCGTCGAACGGTTTCACGCCGCGGCGCCGGTTCCCGGAACCCGGTGGACCACGGTGGCCAGTATTCCCACCGCTCCGTTCGACGCCGCCGTCGATGCCGTGACG
>Ga0182016_10003240_pt1 | contig 18708 bp, 15 predicted proteins | sample 712S2MmetaG_FD_120491 | JGI IMG/M metagenome (GOLD analysis project Ga0182016, IMG submission 120491) | Permafrost microbial communities from Stordalen Mire, Sweden - 712S2M metaG | ecosystem: Environmental > Terrestrial > Soil > Wetlands > Permafrost | place: Sweden: Stordalen | collected...
CTCGAAGCTGCCGCGGACGCCGACGAAACCGTTGCCAAGCGAAAAGACGGTCTCGGTGAGACCGACGAACTCATCCGAGTATCGCGCCTCCACGATGCGCCATTCGTCCGCGGGGTAGAGGTGCACCGGCGGGAGCTCAATCTTTCGCTGCAGCACGATTCGACGATAATCCCGCGCGCGCAAAACGGACACATAAAGCACTGATCGGGATTAACCACCGCCATCCGGTCGCCCGGGCATCCCGCCCGCTACGCGAACACCACCATGGACGGGCGCGCATGGATGCCGCCCTTTGAGATCGAGGTGGTTCGCCGCACGGTCGTGACTGTGCAACTTCGATGGAGGCACACTTCGGCCACCGGACGCCGGCAGAGACCATCAGAAACGGCGATCGCCATGCGAGTACTTGTCCGCGGCCCTGGTTGCCGGCGTATACCGCGATGAGCCGGCCGAGGCGCTTGCGCCGGGGAAGCCGACTCACGCCAGCGGATCGAGGGTGCCGGCTATGGTCGCCTGGGCGACATCGGTGAGTCGTAGTTTGTTGTCGCGGGCGTAGGCCCGCAGCCGGGAGAAAGCCTCGGCTGAGTCGACGCCGGCGCGCCCTGCGAGCACCCCCTCGGCCTGCTCGATTACCACGCGGCTGGTCAGGGCAGCAGAAAGCTGCTCATTCACGCGCTGGGCCTCGATGCTGGCACGATGCTGCACGATGCTGAGGGTGGCGAGGCCCGTGAAGGCGCGGGCGACGGTGACGTCCGCCTCGGACATCCGGACCTGCGTGACGCTGAACAGGTTCAGGGCGCCGAGGGTGACGTCACGAAACCGCAGCGGCAAGGCGGACACCGACTGGAAACCCTCCCTGAGGGCGGCGGCGGAGAATGACGGCCAGCGGCCGGACTCGGCCTCCAGGTCCTGGTGCTCGACGCGCTCCCCGGTGCGGAAGGCATCCAGGCAGGGGCCTTCCTGGGCCTGCAGCTCGAACAGCTCCAGCAGGCGCATCGCCTCGCTAGAGGAGGCCACCAGGCCCAGCCTGCCCTCGGAAGAGGCCAGCATCACCCCGGCGGCGGAAACGCCGAACAACTCCACGCACTGGTCCGCGAGCCCGGTTAGCATGTCGACGACGTCGTAGTCGTCAACGAGGGTGTCGGCCATCTCGGCAAGTGATCGCATCGCGTCGGCTGCTTGGAACATTTCAGCGCACCTCCTGAACGCCCGGCGGCCCGGCAGGGCCGGCCGGCTACCAGATCGAGCCCCGGGCCGCGGCATCCATTCTTGCGGCGGCCTGTCCTCGCCCGGCTGCGCCGGGTGAGCGGGGCTCATTCCAGCCTCAGCCTGCGGGCGACAACATCCTCGGCCACATCGGCGAGCAGGCGTTCCGCCACCAAGTCCTGCTGGCAGGCATCCACGTACGGACCCTCGCCCTCGGGTGCAGCCTGTCGCCTGCCATCTCAGCGACGCAACCGCAGGCCCGAATACGTCCATCTGCCCGCTCGATCAGGGCAATCATTCACCTGCCGGCTCCTTTGGCTGAGAAAGGAAAGCGTCAACAGGGACTGGGCTCACCGCCCTTCCGGGCCCGGCCCGCCGGGCCTCTCACTAACCTACGCCAAAGAAGGGCCAAAAGGCAGCCCGGACCTGGCCTGTGGACAATCCCCGGCCCTTGACGCCGGGCTACCCCCGTCCCCTGGTGGGACGGACGCCAGCTCCGCTTCGAGTTCGCCTGACCCTTGTTCCGTCCTGGTGGCGAGCCGACCGGCCCTCAGCGGTTGGGCGGCGAGGCTACAGCCTGGCCTCTTCGCTCGCGACGGCGAGTTTCTGGGCGAGGTCGGCGCGAGAGTGGATGTGAAGCTTCTGGTAGACGTGGCGAAGGTGGTACTCGACCGTCTTCGGGCTGAGAAAGAGCGCGGCTGCGGTTTCCCGTGTCGTCTTTCCCCCGGCGAGCAGGAGCGCGATTTGCAGCTCTTGCGGGGTCAGCTCGTCAATCATGCTTGGACCCCGCTGGCGGCGTGTCTCGCCGGTCGCCGCGAGCTCGGTGCGGGCGCGATCGGCCCAGGGGCGGGCGTCCAGGCGGTCGAATGTATTCACGGCGGCGTAGAGTTGCTCACGGGCCAGAACCCGGTTTCGGGCTCGCCGCAACCGCTCTCCGTACGCCAGTTGCGTGCGCGCCGTCTCGAACGTATCGGGCGTCTGCTCGTGGAGGCTGAGCGCCTGCTCAAAGTGCAGGGCGAGGTGGGCGTCTTCGGCGAGCAGCCCACTGCAACGGAGCGCGCGGGCGAGCGACCATGGCTGCCCTTTGGCTCGCGCAGCGGTCGCGAACTGTGCGGCGGCCCGCTGCGCGTCGTGGTCACGGCCTAGCCTCAAGTAGGCCTCGACGAGCTCTGCCGCGGGCGAGAGGTCAACGTCGGTGATCGCAAGGTCGCGCAGCAGCTGCTGTTGATATTCGAAGAGCGCAGCGGCGCGGACCGCGTCGCCGAGTCCGAGTTCCAGCTCGCCGAGCGCCGCCGTCGCCCAGATCTTGTGGAGCCCCATCCCAAGCTCATGGCTAAGGCTGAGCGCTTCGGCGGCCCCGCTCCTGCACTCACGCTCCCGTCCGCGGCGCGCTTGCAACCAGGCGAGACCCGCGAGGCCAAAAGTCAGCTCGGTCCGCTGGCCACTTTCCCGTGCCAGGTCGATCGCTTCTCGGTAGGTGGCCTCGGCGACCGCCCAGCGATCGGTGGTGGCATGGTCGCGGCCAATCAGGTTCAGCACGAACGGTAGAACCCCGACAGCTGCGCGCGCACGGGCGGTGTTCACCGTATGCTCCAGCAGCAAGCGCCCGGCGCCCGTCTCGCGCAGGAAGATCGGCCCGACGGCCAGCCAGGGCAGCATCTGGGGATCCCCGCGCAGCCCGGCCGAGTTCTCGGCCAGCGCGATGGCCTCGTGAATCGCCGTTGCGCCGGCCGCCGCGTCGCCGCCGAGAATCCGCGCCATGCCGACCGCGATCGCAGCCAGGAAGCGGGCGCGTATCGAAGGGCGATTGGGCAGAATTGCTCGTGCTTTCTCGGCGACCGACAGCATCTCGGCTGCGTTCCCAGCGTAGAAGCAAGCGCTGGCGGCGTCGGCGAGCATCGCGATGGCGCGCTCAGGATCGGCTCTCTCAGCGGCCGCCGTCAAGATCGCGTGACCGCGCATAACGGGACCGCGGCGCGTGGCAATGTGGCCGGCGAGCTGATCGATCTTGACCAGTTTCGCCGGGTCGCTGGTGGACGCGCGGGCCTCGTCGAGCAGCGCCACAGCGCGGTCAGCGAAGCCGGCCAGCCACCCCGCCTCGGCCGCCTCCCACAGCAGGCGTGCGCGCCGCTCGCTGTCGGCGGCAAGCCTCCCGGCCCGCTCGAAGGCCGAGGCAGCAGCCGCGTAAGCGCTGCGCTCACGGCCGCGGATGGCGGCCTGCTCAAGTGCGGCGGAAGCCGAGTCATCCGCGCCGGTGGCCGCGGCAGCGAGATGCCATGCACGACGGTCGCCGTCTCGCTCGGACAGGATAGCGGCGAGGGCCCGGTGGGCGTCGCGCCGCTGCTTGGCTGGTGCAGCAGCGTAGATCGCTGACCGTGCCAGCGGATGGCGGAATTCCACGATCCCCGCACGCAGCGTAACCAGGCCCGCGCTTTCTGCAGCAGCTAGCGCGGACAGATCGATTCTGAGCCGGGCCGCGGCCCGCTCAAGCATCGGCAGATCGCCGCTTTCGCTCGTCGCGGCGAGAACCAGAGCCCGCTGCGCGTCGTCGTCGAGCAAGCCAGCTCGGCGCAGGAACGCGCGCGAGATCTTGGCGGAGACAAGGACCGGAGCGCCTTCGGGCGCCAGCGCTACATCATGCGCCTCCGGAGCGAGCTCGAGCAGCGCAAGCGGATTGCCGGCCGTCGCGCCCTGCAGCCGCCTAGCCGCCTCGGGCGCCAGGCCTCCTAGCAGCGTGGCTGCCTCTTCGCTGGTAAGGCCGCTGATCTGCAGTGTCGGCAGGTCAGCACCGTCGATCAGCGATGGATCACCATCGCGGACGGCGAGAAAGACAGCGATCGGATCGGCCACCAGGCGCCGGAAGGCGAACAGCAGCGCCTGCCCACTGGAATGGTCAAGCCATTGAGCGTCATCGATCAGCACCGCCACTGGGCCCTGCTCAGCGTAAGCCGCGAGCAGGCTGAGCGTGGCTGCGCCGACCGCGAAGCGGTCTTGCGCTGGACTGGGCCGGAGCGCGAGCGCCCCCTCAAGCGCCACCGCTTGCGGCTCCGGGATCCGCTCAAGCATCGCCAGAGCGGGGCGAACGAGCTCTAGCAGGGACGCGAAGGGAATCTGCGCCTCCGACTGGATTCCGCGCGCACGCAGTAGCTGCATCCCGGCCGCGCGCTCACTGACAAGCTGGAGCAGCGCTGTCTTGCCGATTCCAGGTTCCCCGACAAACGCGACCACGGCGCTTTGGCCCGATCGTGCCCTGGCAAGAGCGAGCTCGATTTCACGCCGCTCTTGCTCGCGACCGAGCAACATAACGCGATTGTAGGCACCTGATGCGAGCCCTGCTGTAAGCGCTGCGGACTAGGTGCCCCACTGGAAGCGATGACGACCACAGCGAACGTAACTTCAGTCCAAGAGTTATCCAGAAGATCGGGGAGGACCGATGCCACTCATCAACGTCAAACTCATCGAAGACGTCTTCACGCCAGATCAGAAGCGTCAGATCGTCGAAAGGCTCACCGATGCGATGGTCACGATCGAGGGCGAGAACATGCGCCCGGTGACCTGGGTCGTCGTCGAGGAAGTCCACAGCGGTGACTGGGGCATCGGTGGCAAGCCGCTTACCACTCAGGACGTCAAAGCCCTTGCGGCCGGAGTGCCTGCCTGAGCTGATAGCCCCCGCCAACGGCGGCTGAGTTCACCCGGCATAGGGCTGCTCGCCGCTAGGCACGACTACCTTGCTCGTCTTCATTGTCCGCCCAGCGCCAATCCTCGGGAGGGCTGACGGGTGCCCCGCTCTCGACGGAGTCGCCGACACGTTGAGGGCGGAGCGCTCGTCGGGCTTCTCGACCTGCGCCGATTGACATCCACGGCCGACACCAACGACCCTGGCGACATGAGGGCACGGGCACCGGACGGGACCGGAGTGATTGAGCGGGACGGGGTGCGAGTGGGCTACGAGATCTTCGGCAGCGGGGAACCGACGATCTTGTTCTTTACCTCGTGGGCTATCGTCCATATGCGGCAGTGGAAAGCCCAGGTACCTTACCTTGCCCGGCACTTCCGGGTGGTGACGGTGGAGGGACGAGGCAACGGCAACGCGGATCGCCCGGACTTCCCGGCGGCTTACGCAGACCAAGAGTACGTCAACGATGCCGTCGCGGTGCTGGAGGCGACTGGCACCTCCCGGGCCGTGGCCGTGGGGCTGTCTCTGGGCGGCCGTCACGCGCTGCAGCTTGCGGCGTGGCATCCGGAGCGCGTAACTGGGGTGGTGGCGATTGGCGCTGCGCTGCCGTGGCCGCTGCCGTCCGGGTTCGACGATGTGAGAGAGACGTACTCGGGCTGGGAAAAGGCCAATCAGAACTACTGGCGTGCTGATTATCGCGGCTGGGTCGAGTTCTTTATGTCGCAGGTTCTCACCGACTCGCATTCCACGAAGCAGTGGGAGGACCTCGTCGGCTGGGGACTGGAGACCGACGCAGAGACGCTACTGCGCACTGTGCCGGCAGTCGTGGAACCGAACGCTGCTGACGCTGAACAGGTCTGTCAGGCGATCCGGTGTCCGGTGCTTATCGTGCACGGGGAGCATGACGGCATCGTTCCCTACGAGATTGGCGTTGCGCTGGCACGGTGGACCGGCGGTTCGATGGTGACAATCCCGCGCGGAGGACATGCGCCAACCGTCCGTGATCCGGTGCGAACGAATCTGCTGCTGCATGGCTTCGCCGCGTCACTCGCCGCGCCCCGTCCGCGCCGGATGGAGTGGACGCCGGCCCGCACACGGCGGCGGCGAGCGCTGTTCGTGCCTTCGGCGATCGGCCTCGGCCATGCCCGCCGCGATGTCGCGGTCGCCACCGAACTCCGTGCCCTGCACCACGATCTGGAGGTGCATTGGCTGGCGCAACATCCGGTCACCGAGGTACTCGCCGAGCAGCACGAATGGGTCCATCCTGCGAGCAGATGGCTGGCCAGTGAATGCGCGCATATCGAGGCTGAGTCCGGCGAGCACGACCTGCACGCGTTTCAGGCCATCCGCCGCATGGATGAAATTCAGGTCGCGAACTTCCACGTTTTCCACGAAATCGTCGATGCGGACCCGTACGACCTGGTGGTCGCCGACGAGGGCTGGGAGATCGACTATTTCCTGCACGAGAACCCCGAGCTCAAGCGATGTCCATTTGTGTGGCTGACCGATTTCGTGGGGTGGCTGCCCATGCCTGACGGCGGGGAAACGGAAGCGGCGATAACTGCGGATTACAACGCGGAGATGATCGAACACATTGCCCGGTACCCCCGATTGCGCGACCGCTCAGTCTTCGTCGGCACCGCCGACGATCTGGTGACCGACCCCCTTGGCCCCGGCCTGCCAACCGTGCGCGACTGGACGCAGGCGCATTACGACTTTGCCGGGTACATCAGCGGAACCCGGCCGTCCATGGACCGCGACGCGGTGCGGGCCGAACAAGGCTGGCGACCCGACGACCAGGTCTGCGTCGTTTCGGCCGGTGGCTCAGGCGTGGGCGGCCACCTGCTGCAGCGAGTGGCCGAGGCTTTCCCGTATGCGCTCCAGCGACTGCCGGCGCTCAAGATGGTTGTGGTCACCGGCCCTCGACTCCAGCCCGAATCAATACCTGTGCCGGCCGGGGTTGAAGTGAGGGGATACGTGCAGGACCTGAGCCGGCTGATGGGCGCCTGCGACGTCGCCGTTGTGCATGGCGGATTGACCACCACCATGGAACTCGTCGAATACGGGCGACCATTCCTGTACTTCCCGCTTGCCCGCCACTTCGAGCAGCAGCTGCATGTCCCCTATCGGCTCCGGCGCTATTGCGCCGGGACCCGGATGGACTATGCGACGTCGACCGGCGAGTCAATTGCTGACGCGATGACCGTCGCGCTCAACAAACCGACCCGCTCACTCCCGATGGAGACCGACGGAGCGCGGCGGGCCGCAGCCCTCATCGCCGAACTTCTGCAGTAACAACACGGGCGTCGCTAACGACGCGCACGTCCGGCAGGCCTTCTAATGAGGTTTGGTCACGTCGTCGTTCCACTAGGCGTACTCCACGGTGCGCCTGCCGCCAATAGACCAGGGCTTCGCGAATGCCGTGTCGCGAAATGCGGGAGCGCGCAACGCGGCCAGGGCAGTGTCCTGTGGGACGCGATATTCAGCCCCCGCTGGACACGGTCATCGTGCTTTGAGTGTCCGTGTGCACCGAGGCGGCGATGATCTGCTCTATCAGATGGCAGCAACGACGGGGCCGAAGCTGAAAATGTCATTACTAGTCTCATTCGGCCAAGACGGGTCTCGGCAGGTAGATGATGACGCGCGCGGCGTAAGCGGATGGCCAGGTCCCCAGTCTCATTCCTAGTCTCATTCACCCACATTTGCCAGAGTTCACCTGGTACCGAGAAAGCGCATACGCGCGAAGGTCGCCGCGCGACCATGCAGGAGGTCCGGAGCAAGCTTGCGGCGCTGCGCGCGGACACGTCGCGCCCAGCCAGGAGTCGCCTTTTGGCTGATGAGCAAATCCGCGGGACGTGAAAGGACGGCTAGATACCAGCAAGACGTCCACGCACGCCGTACGGCCATGCCATGCTCCCTCCCGTGTTGCCGATATGTCGACCAGCAGCAAAGGACGGTCAGAACAGGGATGCGGGACACCACACTCCCGCCCGTGCGAGTTACCGCCGAGTTCAAGGCGCGGCTCGCCAGGTATGCCGAGAGTCAGGAACGCGATGTCTCCTGGGTCATCAGGAAAGTCGTAGAGGACTACCTCGCCCGGCATGGAAGCGAGGACGACCAGCGATGAACGATCGCCAGCCCTGGCCACCACGAACCGCGGTGGTACGCCTCGAACGCGGGCCAGGGCGCGCCAGCCAGGACGCCAACCGCCTGGCAGCTAGAGAGGAGGGAGCCGACGGCCAAGATCATGATCGGAAAGTACGAAGGGACGATCTACTCCGAGGGAGGCGGTTATACCGGAAATCATGAGCGGCGACATGGACAGCGGGCAGCTCACATTTCTCTCACGTGGCTGGCCTGAGCTGGTCTGGCTCGTGCCAGTTATGTCGCGTCCCCGTTAGCTGCCCAGACCGGCGGCTATCGGCCGGGCCTGTCACGCTGGGCTTCCGGCGTATCCGCCTGATCGCGGAGCTTGCGCGACTTCACTGCCGCGCGTCCCCGGGTGTTACGCGACGCTGGCCATGAGCATCTCGCGTCACCTATCGCGAGCACGGTCATGGGGGTCCCCTTCCGCGCGCCAGCGACAGGATCGTGAGCGTGCGACTTGGCGGGAGCCGTTGCCGTGACCCTGCGACTGGCCGGCCATCGACACGCCGAGTGACCGCGCCGGGATGTCACGGACGGGCAGGGCACTCTCCCTGCCGATTACGAGCGGCTGGCTACCGTCTCGGGACGCGGGTAGACGCACGCAGATCAGCCAATTCTGGGGTCTTATGCTGCGCCTGCTGGGATTCGGCCGGCCGAGGCGCTGCGTGCGGTCACCTCCGCCACGGCCGGGGTGTGCGGGTTGGGGCACCGCCGATCCGGACGCGCTGTACCGTATCCGGGCGGTCTACGCCCGCGGCACCGCCGTGCCGGGGTGACATGACACCGGGCCCGGCCATTTATTGAGATGCCGGCCAGGCGGACACTTCGCGGAGGTATCAATCGATCGCCTGCCGTCTCTGTGTCTGTGTGAACATCCCGCGGGCTAGGGGGAATGAGTTGGCAGGCCGTTCGGGGGCGAATGCCGCGGCAGAGCGGATGAGGTCGATCGCGACGGAGGCACTCGACCCCGCCGGCCGTGCCGGTGGCGTGGCTTACCTGTGGGGGACGCCGTTCGCCGCCGGGCAGGCCTGCGCCGTCCCGCGGCAGCCGCCCACCATCGACGATGACTCCTACATCCGCCCTCACCGGCGCGCAACCGCACGCGAACTGGGGACGCGCCTGCCCGCCGATGCACTACGAAGTTGTGTGACAGTGATCCAGCCAAAGGAGTCATGATGCTGCACTGGCTGTCCCGCGTCTTCTCCAAGGACCTTGAGGAGTTCGCCCTGACGGCAGACCCGGATCCAGCTGTGGATGCGCTTGTCGCACGGTCGGTTGCGGCCCAGGAGAGCATCGCCGGCTGGCATGAGGGCAAGATAGATCACCTCATCACTGCGCTAGCCACGGAGATCGCGGGCCACGCGGACGAGCTTGCCGCGGCGACCGTAGCCGAGACAGGCATTGGCTGCGTGCCCGACAAGGCGAACAAGAACCGGTTCGCGAGCCTGGATGTGGCGCAGTCGCTGGTCGGAAAGCCGGGCGTGGGTGTCGTCGGCAGCGACGAGCGGAAGGCGTTAACGGAGATCGCCGATCCCATGGGGGTCGTTCTGGGGCTCATTCCGATGACCAACCCGGTGGCGACGCTCGTGTTCAAAGCGTTAATCTGCGTCAAGGCGCGAGACGCGCTCATCGTGAGCTGCCAGCGCGACGCGGCCAACGTCGGGGCCATGACCGTGGACCTGCTCCGGGAGGTTCTGGGACGACATGGGGCGTCGGCCGATCTCGTCCAAAGTGTCCCCCGGCGCCCCACCCGCCGGACCACGGCAGCGCTGATGCGCCATCCCGGCGTGGCGATGATCCTGGCCACTGGCGGGACGGCAATGGTCAAAGCCGCGTACAGCTCCGGTACGCCCGCGATCGGAGTAGGACCGGGGAACGCGCCGGCCTGGGTCTGCGCGGATGCCGACGTCGAGGCAGCTGCCCGGCTAGTGGTGGCCAGCAAGGTATTTGATCATGGCATCATCTGCGGCTCGGAGAACAATCTTGTCGTCGACCGGTCGGTGCGCGACTCCTTCATCGGCGCGCTGCGCAGGGCTGGCGCGGCCGTGCTCAGCGCCGCGGACTGCGATCGCGTGGCGCGGGCCGCCTTCGACGACCGGGCTGGCCGCCTGCGTCGCAGCGTGCTCGGGCAGGCGGCCACGGCTATCGCCGCCCAGGCAGGCATCGAGGTGCCGGCCGGCACTCGCCTGCTCGTCGCTCCCGTGCCCCGCCAGGCCCTGCCGGGCCCGTACGGCCGGGAAAAGCTCGCCCCGCTGCTGTCGCTGTTCACCGCTGACGGTGAAGACGACGGCATCCGCCTTTGCCTGCAGATCCTCGGCAACGGCGGCCGCGGCCATACGGCGATCATCCACACGCGCAGCGAGCGGCTGCAGGTGTCCTTCGCGCGGCAGATGCCCGTGAGCCGGGTGCTGGTCAACGGTCCCGGGGCGCAAGGCTGCATCGGCCTCGGCAACGGACTGACGCCGTCCCTCATGCTTGGCTGCGGGACCTACGGCCGCACCTCGACGACCGACAACGTGACGTACACCAACTTGGTCAACATCAAGCGGATAGCGCATCCGCTAGCTGGCGCCGGCGTCTAATCCCGGGAGCTGATCCCCGATAGGGAACGGTTTGAGGGGAATCCCCGACGACGCCGTGCAGCCGCACGCAGCGGCTATCGCCCAACAGCTGACGCCACCGGCCGGGTCCGACGCGCTGACCCGCGCACAGCGACATCAATGTGATGATCCCGCACCCCAGGCCAGGAGCGCACCCAAGACGAATCCCGTTACCCGCTGACCGCCGCAGAGTTCACGGTCCCACGGATCACTCCGTGCACGCCAACCGACTACAAGATCATAGAGGCACCCGCCGGACTGAGCCCAGGCCGGGCCAGGCTTCGGCGTCCGGGCCGTACAGTGCCGCCGGTCTGGCGCACACGGCTCATCGCGCACAGACTAACCCGTTCTGTGCGCCACTGTTGCCCTGCACCCAAGAGGCCACTGCCTTACAGATCGGCGGATCCGGTGCGTCAAGCTGCCACTGTGGCCGATGACAGTGCGTGATGCCAGGGATAGCGGCTACCGCCACCGCTGCCAGGAAGGCCAGGACAGCAGCGGGCGCGGGCGCGTTCACCGCCGTGACCGCCAGGGCCGCGCCGATCGAGCAGACGATGAACCCGAAGGCGGCCAGCACCAGGCGCAGGGTCAGGGCGCTGCGCGCCGGCGCGGCGCCAGCGATGCCTGCGGTCGGGTCGTGATATCCCTCCCTCGCCCGGCTGTCGTCTGCGGGCCCGCTGTCGTGTCCGCCCGGCCCGTTCGGCTGGCTGCTCATCCGGAGGCCTTCACCGTCCGTGGCCCGGCGTATTGGCCGCTCGCGGCGCTGTGGGCGGGCGGCCCGCCGGGCCCGGTGCCGCTGCCTGGATCAAGCCTGCCGCCACCTCCGCTGCCGGGCCAATCCCACGCTGACACACGATCAGATCCTTCAGCCCTCGCCACTTCAGGTCTCGCTGGATGCTGGCTGCCCGTCCCGGCTGTGGTCCAACCTCCCGTGGCCAGGAAATACCCGCGATCCTGTCCCGGCCAAGCGGAGGATTCGTTATTGACCTGCACTTTTGCCGGCGTCATGCGGCCCGGACAGTATTCGGTGGCCAGGCCGCCCAGCATGGGTTTGCGGTGGTTCGGCTGGGCGCCGAGAGGGGTTGCGGTGATGCGGGGCGGTATCGTACATCCCTGCCGCCAGCTTCCGATGCCAGGCCAGCAACGTTGCCGGCGTCTCGGGAAGAACCTGGCCCAGCGCCCCCGCAGGATGAAATCAAACCAGGCCCAGTCACCCGGTTCCTACCGCACCCGGCCGACGTGACAGCACAGCATCGCGTTCTGGTACCAGAGCATCGGGCAGCCCGGCGGTTAAGGAACGCCAACCAATGGCTACAGCCGGACACAGACCGTGACGGGCCGGATAGACAGCCCTGGCGCCGGATCGCCGATTATTTACGGCTCTCAGCGCTCGGGCGTCGGCTTCACATCAAGCACAGATCGACCTGTTCTGACGTGGGGCTGCCTCGATCCGGAGCTCGTGATCCGCGTAGCCGGGCAGCCTGATCGGCGTCTGGGTGCCCGCGGGCAACCCGGCGGCGGACCCGAGATTTGTCCTGGGCATCTTCGCTGGCCAGCAGGTCCTTCACAGCGGCGCCCGCACAGGCTCGGCCCTCCCCGCGTCGCCGCGCAGCGCCGCCAGCCAGCCCGCGCCAGCCAGCTACCCCGGCCCGGGATCGCCGGGAAGGACGATAACGGTTCCGCGGCGTGATCCTGTGCCCTTGCCCTCCGGGCCGTGAGCCTCGCAACCGGCCGTCACGACCGCAACCTTGGCAGCCAGGCTCCTGACCTTGGTCCCCTTGGTTGCCGGCGGCGGACTCTAGTACCGGATCCGCGGACGTGGCCAGCGTTGATCAGAAGAAGGTGGGCCCGATGAGAGCCTCTCATGTGATCCGGGCACCGGCGGGTTTGGTGATCCTTGCCGGCATACTGCTGATCGGCTTGGCGCTGTCCGGCTGCGGGTCGTCTTCCCCGCCGGCTGCCGCCCGGACGCCGGCAGCGACACCGACCGTGGCACCGTCGGTAACCCCGGGCGCCCCCATGATCCCGGCGCCCCCGGGCGGGCCGGTCCCGAGCGGCTTCACGGCGACGTCGGTCACGTTCGTGTCGACGCAGGAGGCTTTCGTTCTCGGCACGGCGCCTTGCTCACACGCGCCATGCACGTCGATCGTCCGCACGCTTGACCGCGGTGCTAGCTGGCGCGGGCTCCCAGCGCCCGTGGTGCCGCTCTCGTCACCCGGCGGTATGGGCGTGTGGGGCATCCGCTTCGCGGCGCCGGAGCACGGGTTCGTCTTCGGTGACGGGCTGTGGGAGACAACCGATGGCGGGCAGCACTGGACCAGCGTCGCCTACCCGGGCGGTTCGATACTGTCCCTGGCCGCTATCGACGGGCAGGTGCTCGCGCTGACCGCCGCCTGCTCGGCGCAGGGCGGCTGCGCCGAGTCCGGGACGCTGCTGCGCCGGCCGCTGGCCGGAGGGGCATGGAGCCAGGTCACTCAGGTGCGTACCGCCGGGGGCACCGATCCTACGGACATGATCGCCACCCAGGCGGGCGTGGCGGCGGTGCTGGACGGCAGCGATGTCGCGGTCACCAGTAACGGCGGCGTGACCATCACGCGTCATCCCACCCCGTGCGGGACGACCATGATGCGGGGGGTCTCGGTCGCGGTGATCGCGCCGGACGGGCTGGCGCTGCTGTGCACCGGCCAGGGATACACCGGACACACCGTCAAGACGGTCTACACAAGCGGCGACCTCGGCGCGACCTGGATCAAGGCGGGCGTGCCCGGCAGCGCGGGTGACGGTGGCACCATCGCAGCGGCGAGCCCCACCCAGCTGGTGATCGCCACGGCCAGCGCCGCAAGCTGGCTCTACTACTCCGGAGACGGCGCCGCGCAGTGGCAGACCGTGCTCACTGAGCCTGACGGCGGGCAAGGCTGGGCCGACCTCGGGTTCACCACGGCCAGCGACGGAGTGGTCATCCACGGCCCCGCCAGCAAGGGCTTCGCCGGCCAGCTGATGCTCACCCAGGACGGCGGCCTGACATGGCGGCAGGTCAGCTTCTGAACGGCAGGGCATTCGCCTGTGCCTGGTTAAACGGTCTCATCGAGCCAAGGCACGCCAGCGCCGGCGGGCAGCGCACGCACCACCCTTCTCATCCCCGAGCGGCGGCGCGGCATTGGCAATCTGGGCAGATCTCACGACGGCCCCAGGGCAGATCTCATCCGGCGTGGCGGAGTCAAGGATGCCGGGAAGATCGATGGTCGACGCCAGCCTGGCGCTGATAGAAGTCCGGGCTATCCGCACTACGGCTGCGAGCGACCGCTTCTGTCCGAGGCATCCCGGCGTGCACCCTGCTCGTCGGACGACTTGCCGACGTGAGCCCGCACTCTGCCCGGTTTACCTCTCGTGCGGGACGACGACGACCGGGCATGCGGCGTGATGGACGACCTGGCTGCTTACCGAGCCCATCATGAGCCGGCCGAAACCGCCGCCGCCACGCGAGCCGACCACTACCAGGTCGGCGTCATGCGACGCATCGATGAGTTCCCTGGCCGCAAAGCCGCACTCACATCGACACGACAAGTCGACTCGACGCGCTGCTACGCCAGGTTCACGATCCCATTAGGCGCGCATTGGGCGGTTATCTGGAGCCCTGCCCGTGGATGCCGCACCTGACCACGACGTCCACGGCGTTGACATGTAGCTGAACAGCGTTCACGCAGTAGCCGCTTAGTTCTAAAGACAACGGCGAAAAGGGGATTTGCGTGGAGTCTGCGGCGGAGACACTGTTCAGGTAATGCGTCCACCACGCAGGAAAATACATACAAAACATCCGCGGCGGCTACAGCGAAGACGCCCAAATCCGGGCTCCAGATAACGACCTTTCGGTGCGGCGCCGATGGCCGCAGCAGCCGACTGAGCGGGCGTGCATAGCGGCGGCAGTGTGCGCGCCACCGACTTCGAGGCGTGGTCGCGGAGGGTGACGTCGACGCCGCGCCTTGGCGGCGGCGCCGGGCCACGCGCTGCCTGACGCAGTGGGCCGGCACGGGCCCGTAATGAGTTGCAGGGGTGCGCTGTGACCAACGCGGGGCGCGCAGTTGAGGTCAGGTGATGCCCGGGCCGGTGCGCGGCGGGATCATCGACTTCAGCAGGTCCAGCACCCCCGGGTTCGCGACGCCGCGCCAATCCGGGGCCAGCAGGCCCCACGGCTCGGGGTCGCCCCAGTTGGACCGGTGCCGGCCGGCAACCGGGATGGTGCCCTTGGGCTGTGTCGGGTTGAGTGCCCACCAGCACCAGTCCACGTCGTTGTCGGTGAGCCAGGCCTGGAAGTTGTTCCACCACACGGCGGAGCCGGCGTGGCCGGCCTGGGATGGGGCCAGGCCGAAGCTGGCCAGCGACCTGGTGTCGTTACCGAACTCACCGACCCATACCGGAGCGATCTGCTCGCTGAGGATGTACCCGCCGCTACGGCCCATCTGGTCGAAGTACGCCAGCCGGGGCTGGCCCGCCGGGTGGAACCACGCATAGTCGTGCAGGCTGTAGACGACCTGGCCCGGACGTTCGAGCCGCACCGGGTGCCTGGCCACGCCGGACAGGTCGGCTGCGTAATTGAGGCCCTCGCAGATGATCAGCACGTGCGGGCTGATCTGGTGGATGAGGTTCCCAGCCGTGGCGTACATGGCCGCGACGTCGGTCTTGGGCCTGGTCCCCCAGGTCGGCGTGAGAACGCGCCAGCCCGCCGTCGTCCGCCGGGGCTCGTTCATGATGTCCATGGCGGCGACGAGCGGGTTCGCCCGGTACCGCGCGGCGATGTCCTGCCAGGCCGCGAAGAACTTCGTGGCCGGCCAGCGGCGGTTGTACCACAGGCCGTTGCCGTCGTCCTCCGAGCAGCACCACCCGGGGTCGAGGATGTGGCAGTTCGGTATCACGATGAGATCTTCGCCGGTGAGCGCCTGCACGCACGCGTCGTAGACCTGCATCGGCGTCGCCCCGGCCAGATCGGGGTTGGCGGCCAGGTACTGATCGGGGACCGGGGAGACCTGCTCGGTCATCCACAGGCTGAACGGAAGCCGCACGCTGTTGAATCCCTGCATTGCGATCGCCCGGGCCAGCGCGCGGCGGTCCGTGCGGTCCAGCCCTGGCGCCACGCCAAGATCCTCGTGGGCGCCGTACCAGTTCACCCCGGCCAGGCGGACACGCTTTCCGTGCGCGTCGACGATGAAACGGCCGCTGGTCGACAGCGGCGTCGCGATACCCAGGTCAGTCATCCCCAGATCCGGCGAGGCTCCTTGGCACAGCTGGAGTGTACGAGAGCGGTTCCAGAACGTGCGTATCAGCGTGACGCGGACACGCGGCACAGCACCCGGGCATGAAGCTGAACGAGCCCACCCGCAAGCTGTCCTACGGCGCACCGCCGCCGCCAGCAGCCGCCTGGAGGCCGCGCCATGCTTCCCCTGATGAAGACGAGCGGCTGGGGCCGTATCATCAACTTCAGTTCCGGATCGGTCTTCAGCGGGGTTCCCGGGCAGACGCACTACGTGGCCGCCAAGGCCGGCCTCATTGGCCTCTCACGCTCACTGGCTCGTGAGGTGGGCGTCTACGGCATCACCGTCAACGTCGTGACGCCCGGCCTGACCGTCACCAAGGCAGCGCACGACACGTTTCCCCCGGAGCTGCTTGCAGCGCAGCGCCAAGACGGGCCATCCAGCGCGATCAGCAGGCCGAAGATCTCGTAGGGCCGGTTTTCTTCCTGGCCTCGCCGGACTCTGATTTCATCTCCGGACAGATCCTCAACGTCGACGGTGGCATGACCACGCACTGAACGGAACCGATCACCGGGCCCACCAGATGCCGGCCGTGCCGGCTTTGCCCCAACGAAGACAAGCAACGCGGGCCCGAGTCCGTCTGTGCAAACTCAGAATGCGATTGTGCTTCTTTGCTGTGGCGAGTCTCATTCGGCACGACAGCGGTCTCGGGAAGCAACCAAATACGTCACCCCGGGCACCCGAGCGCAGGTCTCCGTCGCTTCAAGCGGGCCGGAGTGAATCTGCGTGGCTCAGAGCAAAGTCCTCCACCGACCCGGGACGGTGACCCGTCACCTCCTCTACGTCCTGGGTCGTGATCCCCAACGCAGTCGTCCCTTGGCGCAACGTCGAGAAGTACGCGACCGTCCCGGTCACTGCCGCATCCGGGTAGCCCGCAGCCAGCATGTCGTCCCGGTAGCGATCGGCCGAGGGGACTTGCAGGGGGATAGGAGCGCCCACCCCGGCCGATAGTCGCTCGGCGACCTCGCCATAGGTGAGCAGGTCCGGCCCCGAGGGGGTGTAGATCCTCCCGGCGTGGCCGTCTTCGCTGAGCACCGTGGCCTCGACATCGGCGACGTCTTGCACGTCGACCATGTTTATCCGCAGCTCGGGGGACGCCAACGGGATTACCAAGGCAGAGGCCCTGGCGATACTTGGTGTCCAAGAGAGCAGATTTTGCATGAACTGGGTTGGCCGAACGATCACATACGAGATCCCAGTGCCGATGAGATGCCTCTCCGAGCGTCCGTGAGCGTTGACGAGGCCACTGGCTGAGGCGTCTGCTCCCACCGCTGAGTGTTTCACGATTGTTCGTATTCCGGCCGCTACCGCTGCGTCGATGAAGCCGATCTCCATGGCGGCCTGGTCGTCGACAGAAGGGGTTAGCAGAAACGCCGTATGTACGCCGCCGAACGCGCCTTCAAGGGTCTCCGGCCGCCGCAGGTCGGCCTGAAAGAGTTCGACGTCGAGTCCAGCGAGCGGCGATGGCGCGCTGCGGTCACGAACGATCGCCCGGACGGCTTGCCGACGCTCCCGCAGCCTGTCCACCACCGCCGTGCCGACGGTCCCTGTAGCTCCAGTAACGAGAATCAACACTGCAACCTTTCTTCGCCCACCAAGGAGATCTGACTGGGTCCGGAGTCTGATGCTTCCCGAACCGGCGCCCGGGCAGTTCGGGGACCGCTGACCACCGCCAGCCTGGCCGGAAGGATGTCCCAGCTCGGCCTGAGCTAATGCCCTGTCAGGCTATGTTTGCCCGGGTTACGACCTGGCGTAGCCGTTCGCCGCAGGCGTGGATCGCCCCGGCAAGTCGCTGCGTCTGTGAACTGCCCTTTGTCTTACAGACTCCACTGCCTTATAGAGATTTCCTCGTACTCTTTCGACGGCCGGGTCAGTACCGGTGGCCCCACTGCTGCTGTGCTGCCTGACGAATGACGCCGGGCAGCACGCCGCGATCCCGGTTCACGAGAACCTGGCCGCGTCTACATCGCGCCGTATTTTGGCAGCGGCGCTACCAGCATTGGGTCAGTCAAGGATCTTGAGGAACTCGCCAGGGGTCAGGGCCGCCTGTCGAAGTATCGACGCCAGCGTCCCGCGCTTGACGACGCCATGCATGGGGACGACTACCGTCCGTCCTTCCCTACTCCGGTATACAGCGTGGCTGCCCTTGGTGCGCACATAGGAAAGCCGGCCGACTCCAGTGCCTTGATGACCTTCCTTACCGGCAGATCAGAAAGCGCAGGGCTCACGCGGCGGGCAACTGGAAGGAAGTCACCAGCGGCGTGGCCGTGACATGCCCGACCGGGTCGTCTACTTCATCCAGGTACAGCTCGACGGCTTCAGCGAGGTTCGCTAGCGCCTCGTCGATCGTGTGGCCCTGGCTGGCCACGTCTACCTCCAGGCACTGCGCGATATACCAGTCTTCTTCCTGGTGCAATGCGGCAGTCAGGGTACGTGGCAGCTCTGGCATGATCTCAGCATAGCCATCGAGACGTGCCGCACCTACGGTCACCTGATCCCCTCGGCCGCTGCTAGGGCGGTCCGGTGCTGAAGTCGTAGGTGTGGATCGGCTCATTTCCCGACACCAAAGACGCGTCGTTGCCGTCCAGCGGGACCAGCCGGCGCGGAACCAGCTGCGGCAGCGTGTTGAGCAGCGTTCCCTCCCGGGCGCAGACCAGGCACAGCCCGCGGCGGGTGGTGCCGCCAGGTCCGCCGGCCTTGCGGCGCTCGACCTCGGCCGCCCAGAACCGGCGCAGCGTCGGCAGCTCAGTCACCGGCTGCCCGTCGACACTAA
>Ga0182016_10003241_pt1 | contig 18706 bp, 13 predicted proteins | sample 712S2MmetaG_FD_120491 | JGI IMG/M metagenome (GOLD analysis project Ga0182016, IMG submission 120491) | Permafrost microbial communities from Stordalen Mire, Sweden - 712S2M metaG | ecosystem: Environmental > Terrestrial > Soil > Wetlands > Permafrost | place: Sweden: Stordalen | collected...
CACTGTCTGGCTCCCGGTGATTCTGATGGTGTACGGGCCTCCCACTGGCGGCGGCTCGATCTTCACCTCCCAGCGGCGGTCGGCGCCGGCCACGCCGGATGCCTTTATCGTGCCGATCTCGACCTGGACGCTTTCGCCGGGCTCCGACCAGCCCCAAATCGTATTGGTCTTGTTACGTTGCAGCACCATGTTGTCGCCAAACAGCGAGCTGACAAAAGGCTGCGTCTTGGGAACCTGCGGCGGCATCGGAGGCATGCCGGGAGTGTTCTGCGCCGAAGCACTACCTTCGAATGCCAGAAGCATGCCAGATGCAATAACGACATTACAGATGAATCTGAGATTCATGATTCCGGGTCCTTTATCCCAACAACCGCCCCTTTTCGATGGACTGATTGGCCCCGGGAGGGAGCCTGCCACGTATCTCCTACGAAGAGCGGAGACAGATTGCATGAAATCGGCGAACGGCTCCGCTTCCTGAATCAGCTGTCCAGCTTTCACCCCAAGGAAGGGCAATCGCAGAACTTGGACGGTATTTACTGAAAGAGCCTTGGCGCGAAATCCTTCAGATCCCGGCGCCATGTCTGCCACTCGTGCGCGGTGCCCGGCGATTCGTAGTAGATGTGCTTAACTTTCGCGTCGTCGAACGACGTATGCAGTTTCTCGATGCCCGCATGCATCATGGCAGGCTCCTCTGTCCCAACGCCGATCCAGAGCAAATGAACGCGTTTGGAAAATGCCTCCGGATCGGCCAGCGCTCCGTGAAGATCGGTCTTCGTATCGAGTCCCTTGCCGCCTCCCATCATCTGCATGGCCGCCCCGCTGAATCCTCCGATGTAAGAGAACATGTCGAGGTGATCGAATGTAACCTGGAAGGTCTGCATGCCTCCCATCGAAAGGCCGGCCATGGCGCGATGATCGCGATCGGAAATGGTTCTGAAATTGGAATCGATATAGGGGATGAGCACCTGGGTCAAGTCGTCCTCGAATGCCTGCGCGCTTTCCTGCATGACCTTCATAAATTCTGGCGAGCCGAACGGTTTTCCGGTCAAATCGGGAGGGGTGTATCCGACCCGCCTGGCGTAACCGCTGGCCATCACGATAATCATTGGCTTCGCGCTTCCGGCCGCGATCAGGTTATCCAGGATGAAGTTCGCATGGCCTTGCTTGATCCACCCGGTCTCGTCTTCCCCGCCGCCGTGTTGCAGGTAGAGCACGGGGTAGCGCATCTTGGTCGCCGTATCGTAGCCCGGCGGTGTATAAACCAGCGCGTGGCGCCAGTCGCCCGTCACGCTCGAGTGGTACCAGATCTCGCGAACCTGTCCGTGAGGAACAGCCTGCGGAAGATAATAGGTCGCTCCCGGCTCAGGAATCTCGATCGCGCTCGCGTCCTTGCTGCCGCCGTAGAACGCATGGCTGCTCGGGTCGCTCACTTCCACGCCGTCGATGATCAACGTGTAATAGTGAAGTCCCGGCGCGAGGGGCGGCGTGGTTACTGTCCAGAATCCATCCGCCTGCTTTTCCATATCCAGTTTCGGCCCGCTCCAGAAATTGAGCTTCACCTTCGCGGCGTCAGGAGCCTTCACCCGGAATTGCGCTTTGGAGGAACTGTCCACACGCGGGTATTCCGCACCGGAAACGTTCGTAGAGGCTGGCTGAAAGCTGCCCGATTCCTGGGCACAACAGAAACTGGCAAACAGGAGCATAACCATTGCCGCAAACTTCATTTGTCTTTCCCCCAATTACGAATTCGTTTTGATTTCATCCTTCGGAGTTGCTTCCCCTCCCCGCGCAAAAGAACCTACCACGCGAGTAAGCGTTTTCCGAGACACACTCATTTTCGTCATCCACAGCCAGCGTGTAGCCAAACACACGAATGCTATGCTCCGGGAACACCCCATGAAAAGCAGTATTTTTCGAGCCAATACATCGATTTATTAGATATATTTGATCATAATGAAGACGACCCTCGATGAATGGGAAATCCTGCAGGCTGTGGTTCAGTTAGGCGGCTTCGCACCGGCAGCAGAACAGCTCAATCGGTCGCAATCGACGATCAGCTACGCCATCTCTCGACTCCAGGAGCAGATTGGCATCAAGCTTTTTGAACAGAAAGGCAGGAAAGCCCATTTGACCGAGGCCGGGCGTGTGTTGCTGGCCGATGCCGAACCGCATCTTGCGGGATTTCATCAACTTGAGCAGAGAGCTCTTTCCCTCGCGTCCGGCGGACAATCCGAGATTCGACTTTCCGTGGATAGCATTTTTCCAAATGAGCGGCTCTTTGCAGTTCTCTCGGAATTCGCGCGACGTTTTCCCTATGTCCATCAGAAACTCCGCCAGACCACCTTTATTTCAGCGGATTCCGAGTTTTCCGCGCACAATGCTCATCTTTGCGTGGTCGGATTAATGTCGCGCGAATACTTCGTGAAGCCCATCCTGGATATCAAGATGACCGCTGTCGCCCATCGGGATCATCCACTCCATTCGCTAAAACGGCAGATCTCCCGGGTCGACATGATGCAGCACATGCTTGTGATCATCGAGGGAGCGGCTTCGGGCAGCACCAAGCGTCAACCGCGCAGTCCGGCGCAGCGATTCCTGCCCGTCAGTACGATCGAAGCTGCAATCGATGCAGTTCGAAGCTGCCTCTGTTTCGGATGGCTACCCGGATACCGCATTCAAACTTTTCTGGAGAATCGGGAGTTCCTTCCGCTCCGAATGCCCGTGGGGGGTAACAGAGAAGTTCGCCTCAATCTGGTGTGCAAAGACTCTAATCCCGGAAGCCGCGAAGTGAATGCGCTGGCCGAATTGCTCGGCATGAATAGTGAATTGCAAACGATTTAGGATCAACGGCCGGACCAAATTCACCCCCATGCCACAATTGCGATTCAACCTCCGAATCGACCGACTCGATGGATATAAAGCGATTTATTCGATTTGCTAAGACTCTCTGCGCTTCTGTATAGTCCAACCTCCAGAGAACGTTTTCGCGAATCAATCGTCTTGACTTGAACTGCTGCTCATCTGGAGCACGGGTTACGCGACGCGCATCCGCGGCATTCTCCCTGGGAGTTTTCATGGATTTCGGTGCTCGATTCGTCCTTCGTATCTGCTTTCTCGTTTTGGTTGCTACTGTGCCGGCCTGGGCCGCCGAGAATGCTCATTTCTCCGTCGACGCCTCCAAGCCCGGAGTGAAGATCGACCGGAATCTCTTTGGCCAGTTCGCCGAGAATCTAGGACACGGACTTTACGAAGGCATTTGGGTTGGCCCGGATTCACCAATCCCGAATACTCGCGGAATTCGCAACGACGTCGTCACGGCGCTTCGTGAGTTGAAAGTGCCCAATGTCCGCTGGCCCGGCGGCTGCTTTGCCGACGAGTACCATTGGCGAAAAGGAGTGGGGCCGGCAGACAAGCGCCCTGCGACCCTCAACACTGCGTGGGGCAACGTAGTTGACCCGAACAGCTTCGGGACCGACGAATTCATGGATTTCATCCAGCAGATCGGTAGCCAGCCCTATGTCTCGGTAAACGTCGGATCGGGTACTCCGCAGGAGGCAGCCGAATGGCTGGAGTACATGACGGCAGCCGCTCCCACTTCACTTGAAAAAGAGCGCGCCGCCAATGGCCATCCCGACCCATACAAAGTCGGCTTCATCGGCATCGGCAACGAGAGCTGGAGTTGCGGCGGAGACATGACTCCGGACTACTATGTGAGCCAGTTGAAGATCTACAGTCGCTTTGTCGAGAATGACAATCCCGCCCAGCGGGATTCAAACCAGATGCTCAAGATTGCCGTGGGCCCCGGCTTTCCGGAGACCGAGTGGACCGAGGCCGTGATGAAGGCCTGGCAGCATCACGATTGGAGCTGGAGTTTCGACGGCCTCTCAGTGCATTGGTATACGACACCCGGCGGCTGGCCGCTGTCAATGTCATCGACAGACTTCAGCGTCGACGATTATGCCAAGACCCTCAAGACCACACTGTTCATGGATGAATTCCTGCGCAAGCAGGAATCCGTTATGGACAAATACGACCCGCAGAAAAAGATCGCCTTAGTCGTGGACGAATGGGGCGCTTGGTACAAGGCGCTGCCTGGCACAAACAAGGATTTTCTTCTCCAGCAGAACAGCCTGAGAGACGCCGTTCTCGCATCGCTGAATCTGAATATTTTCGCGCGGCATGGAGACCGCGTGCGCATGGCGAACATCGCGCAGATGATCAACGTGATTCAGGCGATGATCTTAACGGACAAAGAGAAAATGGTCCTGACGCCGACCTATTACGTCTTCAAAATGTATGTTCCCTTCCAGGACGCGTTGTTTGTGCCGGTCGCATTTGACCCCGGCACTTATACGCAAGGGAGCAATACGCTGCCGCGAGTAGATGCTCTCGCTGCCAGGGACGTAACTGGAAAACTCTGGCTTGAAATCACCAACCTCGATCCAGAGAAGCCTATCGATATCGATGCGGATATCACAGGGATGACAATTCATTCGGCGAAGGGACAAACTCTGACAGCTCCTCAGGTAAATTCCGTGAACACATTTGCAGCGCCAAACAGCGTTGTTCCGACGCCAATTTCCGCAAAGATAAATGGCGGCAAGCTAACCCTGACGGTCGCACCAAAATCGATCACAGTAGTCTCGCTGGAGCCCTGATCGTGATCGAGGGTGGCCTCCCCTGACACCACAAACCGGGATGATCAACCGCAATACACACAAAACGCCAGTCCTGCTGCGCAAGCCCGTCAGGGATCTGGGTCTTTACACGGAGAAATTCATCATGCAATCGGCAATCGGTAAATCTGCGTTGAAGGGACCGGCAATGTTGCTTGCAGTCCTTTTCTTCGCTATCGTATCTTCCGCGCAGACGTCTCCTGTCAATGTAACCATCGACGCATCAAAAACGGGTGCGCCCATTTCCAAATACATCTACGGACAGTTTCTCGAGCACGGCGGCGACATCGTGAACACCGGGGTCTGGTCTGAGATGCTCGTCGATCGCAAGTTCTTTTACCCGGTCGCAACCAGCGCCCCCAAGCCACCGCCTGTGTTGGGTAATGCGGCGGGAAATCCGCGCTTCAATCGCGTTCCTACGCGTTGGTGGGCTCCGATCGGCGACGACATCGTCATCATGGACACCAAATCCCCCTATACCGGCGAACAAACGCCATTGGTCAAACTCGACCCCAAAACTCCTCACGGCTTCAGCCAGTCCGGCATCGCAGTTCGCAAAGGCAAAGCCTACACCGGCCGCATCGTCCTCGCCGGCTCTCCCGGCGATGCAGTCAAGGTCACGCTCATCTGGGGCAAGGAAGCCGCCGACCGTCAGACCGTCTCCATCGGCTCGTTAGGCGCCGCGTATCGCATGATCCCGCTACGCTACACCGCCGCAGCCGACACCGACGATGCAACTCTGGAAATCACCGGCACTGGCCCCGGCTCCTTACACGTCGGCACGATCTCACTCATGCCCGCCGACAACATCGAAGGCTTCCGCCCCGAGATCGTCGCCGCGCTGAAGCAGTTGCGCTTCGGCGTCCTGCGCTTTCCCGGGGGCAATTTCGTCTCCTCGTATGAGTGGCGCTACGGCGTCGGCGAGATGGATAAGCGGCCGCCCATCTTTGACCCCGTCTGGCATGCCGTCCAACCCAACGATGTTGGCACCGATGAATTCCTCACGCTTTGCCGTTTGCTCGGCGTAGATCCCTACATCACCGTCAATGCTGGCTTCGGCGACGCTTGGTCTGCGCGCGAACTGGTCGAGTACACCAACGGCGCGGCCACCACTCCCATGGGCAAGTGGCGCTCTGAGAATGGCCATCCCGAGCCCTATTCCGTAAAGTTCTGGGGCGTCGGCAATGAGCCCTGGGGCGACTACCAGATGGGCTCCATGTCGCTTCCGCAATTCGAGCTGAAGCACAACCTTTTCGCGAAGGAGATGCGTAAGGTCGATCCGTCCATCAAGCTCATCGCAGGCGGCGCCATGCCCGATGTGATGGAGGGCGCGGATCAGGCGAGGCGCATTAACGGACAATATGTTCCCGACTATCTTTCCTCAGCCGACTGGACCGGCCAGATGCTTCTCAACTGCCTGGACAACATCGACATGGTGAGCGAGCATTACTACGCATCCGGCAACCAGCATACCGACATGAAGCTGCAAAAGAAGGTGCCGATCGATCCGCCTCTTTCGTTTATCGAGTGGCAGCGCGCTCCGGCTGTGCAAGTCCGCGCGAAATACGAGCATTACCAGGAATACCTCAAGCGCATTCCGGCCCTCCGCGCCAAGCCCGTGCCAATTGCGATCGACGAGTGGGCTTACTTCGGCGGTGTGCCGAACTCCTACAAAACCGTCCCCGCCTATGCCTGGGCGTTTCATGAGATGTTCCGCCACTCCGATATTTTTCAAATGGGCGCACTGACTTTCGCGACCGCAACCATGAGTTCAAATCGCACCGAAGCCATCCTCAACCCCACTGGCATGCTCTTCAAGATGTACCGCGATCACTTCGGCACCATCCCTGTCGAAGTCACCGGAGACTCGCCGCAGCCCAAGCCGACCTTCCCTGCCGGCGGCGACCAACCGGCCGTCAATCCCGGCAGCGATACCTATCCGCTCGACGTCAGTTCCGCTTTGAGCGAAGACCGCAAGACACTGACGATCGCTGTGCTGAATCCGTCGGATGCCAAGCAGAGCATGAAGCTCACTGTCAACAGCGTCAAGCTCGCCAGTCAAGGGAAACTCTGGCAAATGGCTCCCTCTAAAATCGATGCAGTTGTCGCGGTTGGAAAAACGCCAGAGGTTTCGGTGGATGAACACACGCTCGGCGCGATTCCAGACACGATCGACGTGCCTCCCTTCAGCGTCAATATCTACTCGTATCCGCTACAGTAGCCCAACCATCGCGAAGCCAACAAATCTCGAATGAGGACGAATATGAAAAATACCAAGATGTATTGCTTACTGATGCTGGGGATGGGCGCGTCGCTGGGCGCCATGATTTCCGCGCAGGTTCAGACCATCGTTCCACCTGTGATTCCGGGCGCGAAGCCGGCTACCGTGGAACACATCAAGATTCACGGCGCAGCACTGGAAGGCAACTTGGAAGGCGACGCCGTCGATCGTGACGTAATCGTCTTCCTCCCGCCCAGCTACGAAAAGGACAAGCATCGCCACTACCCCGTCGTTTACGCACTGCATGGCTATTCGATCGGCGCCCAGCAGTGGTCGGGCGAAATCCATGTGCCGCAGACCATCGAAGGCGCATTCGCCCAGGGCGCCAAGGAAATGATTGTCGTCCTGCCCGACTCGAAGACCGTCTACAACGGCTCGATGTATTCGAGTTCCGTAACCACCGGCGATTTTGAAAACTACATCGCCCACGATGTCGTCGCTTATATCGACACCCATTACCGGACGATTCCCGAGCGCACCAGCCGCGGCCTGGTAGGTCACTCGATGGGCGGTTACGGCGCGTCGCGCATCGGCATGAAGCACTTCGATGTGTTCGGCAGCCTGTACATCATGAGTCCCTGCTGCATGTCGCCGATGGTTGGCGGTGGCCCCGGACCAGCGGACCGGATGAAAGAGATGGCGATTGCCAGCGAAAAGAAAGTAGCCGAAGCAAAGTCCCCCGCCGATCTGGCTGCTCAGTCGCCGGGCTTTGCCGCCGCTCAATTTGCAACTGCGGCCGCGTGGGCGCCCAACCCGAAGAACCCGCCACTGTATTTCGACCTGCCAACGAAGGACGGCGCACCCGTGCCAGAGGTCCAGGCAAAATTCACAGCCAATGCTCCCCTGGTCTTCGTCCACCAGTACATTGGCAATCTCAAGCAGTACCGCGCCATCGCAATGGATGTCGGAGATCAGGACGGGTTGCGATTCGACGCCGGCAAACTGCACGACATCTTCGATAGCTACGGGATTGCAAACAGTTTCGAAATCTATTCAGGCACGCACACCAGCGCTGTCGCTGACCGGTTTCAGAATCACGTCTTGCCATTCTTTAGCAAGAATCTCTGTTTTGAGGCGGGCTGCAAGTAAGCTCCTTCGATTCACAGCCGGCAAACCGATTCAGAAAAATGGGCGTCCCGTCTCATGCGCGGCCGACGCCCACAATTCAATCCACAGCCCCATCAATCCATCGGTGCGCCCGGTTCTTTATCGCCTTGTTCCCGAACCTTTTCAATGGTGTCTTCGTCGCATCCCGCGGCGAAGACCTGGAAACAATTGCGGCCTCGGTTCTTGGCTCGGTAGAGCGCGGCGTCGGCATGTTTCATGAGCGTTTCGGCGTCCGTCTCTCCGCGGAAGACTGCGTCAATTCCGACACTCACTGAAACCGGCACTTCCGTACCGGCGAAGCGGATTGGGCGTGACAGCGAGGAGACCAACGTCGCAGCCACCAGTTCCACGGCATGAGCATCGCGGAGCTCCGGCAGAAGAACGACAAACTCGTCCCCTCCCAGCCTGACGACTGTGTCGCTCGCCCTCACGCCTTCAAGCAGACGCTGAGCTGTCACGCAGAGCACTTCATCGCCAGCCTGATGGCCAAAGGTATCATTGATCTCCTTGAACTTGTCCACGTCGACCATGAAGAGCGCGAGTCCTTTCTGATGGCGGCGCACATTTTCCATGGCTTCGTTCAGCCGGTCTCTAAGAACGGCCCGGGAGCCGAGACCGGTGAGGGAATCGTGCTGCGCGAGATGACGGAACACTTCTTCGCTTTGCCGAAGTTGGTTCGCTTGCAACTCGACCCGTCTCCTTAGGATTGCGACCCAGACCAGGACGCAGAGCGTGGTGGTGAGCGCCAGGCCAAGGAGAATCAACGCATGAGCCGGAGTCCACCAAGAGGGCTGCTCCAGAATAGTCACGTCGGCCGGAGAGCGCATGAGGACTCGGAATGACTTGGTCTCCGCTACACCTGCACGCACATTGTTCTGGGCATCGATAACAACGGAACAGATGCCGGTGACGCGCAACCGGCTGCCGGGTCCCCAGGCTCTAACATTGGACCCCGCAAGGCTCTTGGGGAGAATCACCGGGAAGAGGGTATCGCCGGAAGAGAGCTGAAGCGTGGCGTCGGAAGAGGTTAGATCGTAGCCGATCAATTGGCCGTCGATTTGGATCAGTTCGGAGCTGAATCCCCCGCCCAGGATCTTGCTGGCTGTCACCAGTTGGGGTGCAACCAGGCGGTTCTTCCTTATCGATCGAAAGACCGCATCGGTGATGACGGGGGCGGTGTTATCCGACTCCACAAATCCGGCCACGTCGACCATGTTGCCCACCACGACCGGGGTAGCCTGGCTTGTCTGCGCGCAGATTCCACGCGTAGCGTCCCGAATGCAAAGCAACGAGCCGGGCCATTGCAGCGTAACATTTCCTTGCAAATGGATGCGATGGAAGGGAGTGGAGAAATGCTCCCGTGACAGCAACCTGTCGATAGGGATAGGAGAGTGCGCAAAGGGGTCCTTCGGAGCGGGTTCGACAACTTGCAGGGCGGAAATATTCGGCGACTGGAGGTGGACGCCGATCATCTGGCCGTCGGTATTTGTCGTGGGCGCCGCGTTGGCATGAATTCTGACCTGGGCGTCGATCAGATCGGAGTACGTTGCACCCGGGGTTTTGATCATGGTTACGTCGATCGGACCATCCGGCATCTCCAAACGCAGCGTTACGCTGTTGGCATACTCGATAACGTGATGGACGGAACCCTCCACTTCCACCCACTGGGCGTCTTCATCGCCAGTTCTGAGTTTGGCATAGCTCACGCGTGGCGGCCTTGCAGGGAGCGATGCACGACCCAGAACGCGAATCTGCGGGTTGCCGACAACAGGACCAAACCCTCCAGGAGCGCTTACCCCTCGCACCTCCACCAAGGCCCCTACAAAGAGCGGGCCGGCCGCCTCACAACTCAGCTTGCAAAGCATCTTGATAAAGACGCCGCCGGTGGCATCGTGAATGAAGATAGCCGGCTGCCCGGTGCCAAAGTCCGGATCGAAGTAGGTTATGACCCCTTGCAGGTGGACGGGATATGCGCGTCTGGCCTCTTCATCCGTGAGGCTGTGCGCCGCGCGCGCTGTGGTGAGCGTGGGTAGATTGCGGCCCGTGGGAGACCTGTCAACAGCTTGCGCGTGGCTCGCAGGCGAAAAGCACAGGAAAAGAAGAGCCGTATTGAGAGCAGCCCGCCGGAGAGAATGCGCGCGCTCCAGCCTTGGCCGCACCGAGATCAAAAGCAGCTCGATCCCCGTGCGCCTTGTTGTGTTCAAATCCCGGCAACTCGGACCGTAGCATTCTCGATCGTTGACTAAAATCCCGCGTGCCAAATTGAACAGCCTTCCTAACTGCGGACAGCCCCCCTCTTCAAGTGGGACTCCAGAGGTCTTATCGGCCTCCACAGCGTAAAAGTTTATCTGTTTTGGCGACACACACGCCCGCGAAGCCGTCTAAGGCCGAGACACTGGTATTGACGCGGGCTACGGGGGATCAAGCGCGACGCGCATTCGAGAAAAGGAGCGAACGCCACGTCCCGTGGACGCAAGTGCCAAACCTCACTGACAGCTGAAATTCTTGGCGTCGTTCGTGTCCCCACTCCCCGAATACTGGGCGTGCCTGGGATACGCACACAACGGCCGGCTTCGTCCCGGAAATGCCTTTCCTGTAGCAATGACCGATGTGGGCGCAGTTCCCTTCTCGACCCAGTTCACCACCGCCCCGAGCATGTCGAACTGGTCGAGCGCCGGTCCTCCTCCACAGTGCAGCATCCCCGGCACCAGGAACATTTCGCTCCACTCAGACACCTTCTCAGCGCCCCCATTGGTTGCGGCAAGGGATTGATAGTACTCGAGCGTATCCAAAGGAGAAAACCATGGATCGCTGTCTCCATGAAAGAACAGCAGCTTCCCTCCATTTGCGGAAAAAGTGGATAGATTGGTCGAGGCCGGCTCCACAAGCGGATCGGAGGCATGCAGAGCCTCTTTGTCCACATCGATCTGCGTTGCTGTCGGATACGGACCGAAAATTCCGTGGGTGGCGAGCGTGAGAAGCCCGGGGATCCCACTGCTGTTCGCGATTCCAGCGTCATAGAGAAACCCTGGGTAAACCTGGGTTCCGTACGAGTTCTTCGGTCCCGCGAAAGCCCTCTTGATGGCCGCAATCTTCTCCGGCGCAATGCAGGCTTCGCTCTGTCCGCCCTTGCATGCCAGCACGGCGGGGTCAAAATCACAGCCCATCGGATCGGAGATCATCCCGTCGGCCACTCCATCCTTCGCATCGCAACGATTCATCAAAGCATCCATGAAGAACTTGCGATCGGCGGCTGTGAGGAACTTGTCAGTCATAAGTTTTCCCGACGCATCTTTGGGCGCCGCCTGGTTGTACGCCACCGGAATCCACTGGCTGATTGCGAGATTAGACAGGCCCGTCCGCATTGCCGGATCGCCGGAGACTATGCCATTAAAAACGGTGGGATAACGCTGCGAAAGGATCATTCCTTCCCGTCCGCCGGTCGAACAGCCAACAAAGTAGGAGTACGCAGGCGGCCTCGCGTAGTACTGACCGACAATCTTCTTCGCCAGCCCTGCCACCTCGGCATTGGCCTGATACGCGAAATCGAGATACGCCTGCTGGTCGCGCATGAACGAAAAATCGAACGGTCCGGTCTTGGCCTTGTGTCCAGTATCGGTGCTGGCCACCGCGAACCCGCGAACGAGAGCAGGCTTGTCCCCCGAGTGCGATGCCCCCAGCGGGTAGGCCACTACGCCATTGCCGCCTCCGCCGCCCTGCATCATGAAGTCTCCATTCCACGCGGTCGCTTCAGGCAGCGTCAGAGCGAAACCAATACCGAATTCTTCGCCGTCCGCGCCCTTTCGCCGGTTGATGACGCCATCCACGCGGCAGTGCGCAGGCAATGGGCCAATCGCCTGAGCACCGGGAAAGGCGGGCGGAATCGTTGTACCAGCCGGAACCATCGCAGCCTTCGTGATCTCGGCGCCATCGATCTTAAGGTGACCAAGATCCATACACGAGTTTGTCGACTGAGCCTCGATAAAACCCGATGCGCACGAAACTGCGATGAACAATACAAAAAGCCTGAAACGAAACATCATGAACCTTCTCTCTGACTCTGAGCGGTTAACTCTAATCGGGCAAAGCGCATTGAATGGGTGCGTCGACCATGAGCACTTCGTCAAGGGAGCATATCGCGCTTTGCAAGTTACATCGCCAATGAATACATCTCAATCCGCAACAAATCTGGGTGCCCCATTCATTGTGCGTTCTTTGCACAATGGGTAGGAAGCCTCAACCCTCAACCGGACTTGTTCATGAGGAGAGCGTCTCGCGCTTCCGCTACGAAATCCGCCTGAGAAAAAACACCATGGCCAAAATCTTGAATCGCACTAATAGTAAATCCCTGTTCCACGCTGAGTCGATAAATCTGAATATATTGGAAAATGGTGACGATAATCGATTTTCGATTCTCCAATCCCGGTTCGTTCTCATATAGTTGCTGCATTGACTTGTAACTCAAAATACCTACCCCGTTTATCCTTCCCGCAATTTTAGGCGTTCTCACCATCCTCGCTCTTATGGCCGCGATCCTCAGCAAGAGGGTCTCGCCGATGGTTGCCCTCATTCTCTTTCCGGTCATCGCATCTATAACCGCGGGCTTCGGGCTCCGAACAGCAAAATTCATGCTCGCCGGCATCGAAAACATCTCCGGCGTGATTTGCATGTTCGTGTTCGCAATTCTGTTCTTCGGGATCATGACGGATGCCGGCATGCTGAAGCCGTTCATCGCTGGCCTGCTGCGTGTCGTTGGCCGAAGTGCATCCCGAATTGTTCCCGGAACAGTTCTCCTCGCTTTGCTGGTCCACCTCGACGGATCTGGAGCAGTGGCCTTCCTCGTGACCATTCCCGCGGTCCTTCCTCTTTACGAGGAACTCGGCATCGATCGCCGAATTCTCGCCTGTGTAGTTTCAATGGCAGCAGGAGTGAACTTTCTCCCGTGGACCGGCCCCACGCTGCGCGCCTCGGCCGCCCTCCACATCTCGGTGTCAAGCATCTTCGTTCCCATGATTGGAGTGCAGGCAGTCGGCCTCATCTTTGTCTTCGCTGCTTCCACTTTTTTCGGGATCAGGGAAGAGCGCCGCCTGCGCAGCAACCTCGTCTCACCTGAGCCAATCTCCGGCGATTCTCAACATGCCCGCCTCGACAAAAAACCACGCTTCTTTCTTATCAACGTCGCAATCACCATCGTCATTCTGGCCGTGATGATCAGTGGGAAAATCGACCCTGCGATCGCCTTCATGCTAGGTACAGTAGTTGCGCTTTTGCTCAACTTCCCGACGCTCAAATCGCAGCAGTTGAGAATCTCTGCGCACGCTCCGGCTGCCATCCTCATGGCCAGTATTCTGTTTGCCGCGGGCGCTTTCACCGGCATTATGAAGGGTGCTGGTATGGTCAACGCCATGGCTTCTGTAGCCGTGCAACACCTGCCTATGCATGGAGTCAGATTCATCCCCCTGGTCCTCAGCACAATCTCGATGCCGCTCAGCTTGTTCTTCGATCCCGATTCCTTCTACTTTGGCGTTCTGCCCGTCCTTGCCAATGCAACTGCGTCCGCCGGGATTCAACCCGTGACGATGGCACAGGCGGCCCTGCTCGGCATGCACACCACGGGTTTTCCTGTCAGTCCACTCACACCCGCGACTTACCTCGTCGTAGGACTCTCAAAGATCAGCCTCTCTCAGCATCAGCGATTCACGATTCCATTTCTCTTCGCAGCATCTTTGCTGATGACTGTCGCTGCCATCATGATGGGAGTCATCCCGAGATGAGCAATACTGGATTAATAGGGCGAAGACAGTGAGGATGCGCCCGCACAGACGACAAAGGAAATCTGGTTACAATCTCGCTTATCGTCTATTGTCGGAAAGACTTCGACTTGATCGATCAAAGAATTACTTCGGAGCGTCTTGCGGCCATCGGACGCACAACTCCGGTTTCAGCGCATTGCAATTGCTGAGCAACGATATACTCGGGGATATGCGAAATATTTCATCGACTGTCATTGTTTTGTCGAGTCTCTTGATGGTCTGTCCCTGGCCGGGAGGCGCACAAAGCGAATCGGGGGCAGTTGCGGCCTCTGAGATTTCAGCGGACCTGGGCCCCTGTTCCGCGCTAATCTCCGTTACAGGCGCCGATTCCAAGCCTTTATATTCTGCCAAGGTCAACACGAGAATCCGGTACGGCCCCTTGGGCGTGAAAAAGCTCGACCTTGAAGCCTTCACGGGAGCAGACGGCCAACTGAAGATTACCAACCTGCCGGAAGTTCTGAAGAAGCCGATGTATATCCACATTCAAAAAGACAATAGGCAGGAGACCGCCGAATTCAGGCCCGATTTGCGTTGCCGCGCCACTTTCAACGTGCAACTTAAGTAGGCAGAGTGCGATCAATCTAGTGAGAGCTTTCTCGGCGTTCAAGTTGGATTCACAGTCGTGCCCTTAATGCTTGGCCAGGAAGAATCCGAGCGCGGTTTCCGACCGCGCTTGAAGAGGCGAAGACCAAAACCCATCGCTGACATTGCAACCTCCGTACCTTTGCCGGTAGACTTGTTCTGGGCGGTGTGGACTTCGCACCGCTGGGAAACTCCTGGGGCTTCGCGCTGCGCAATTGACGTTTCGCTACACTCACCCAGTCCCCCCACGCACTTTCTCAACCGTGGGCCGGTTTCAGGTAACAAACAGGTATCAGCACCTGAAGTAGAGCAATACACACTGTAAGTAGTTGAAAATAAAACGGAGAGGTGGCAGAGCCCGGTTGAATGCACCTGACTCGAAATCAGACGTACTCGCAAGGGTACCGGGGGTTCGAATCCCTCCCTCTCCGCCATCAAGTTCTGATTCAACTGTAATCTGATCAACCATACAAAGGGGCCTTCAAAGGCCCCTTTGTATGCATCTATGGGCTGGATCGCATTTGGTATTGAATTCGCTCCCGGTGGGAAAGAGGCACTGGGCGACTCCCTGGGCAGATCGGCAGTTCCGCCACGAGCGGCCCACTCGCACTCCAACTCGGTGGGCAGTTGCATGCCGATCCGGCTGCAGAGAATTCATCCCATGCCGCCCGGTCGTTGCCGTCTGTCGTGATCCGGGCCCCGCAGGCAATCACCGCCTGAGTTCATGGATTAGCTCTCGGTAGAGCCATACAAAGAACACTACTGTGGCAACGAGTTCAATCGCAACAAGTTTGATCTGGATGAGGATGTGAATGAGATTGAAACGCTGTCTCTTGCACAGACGCGTGAGGATCGTTTGCTTCTTGTTCAAGTTCTAATACCTTGCCTGCGCCGCCTATTTACCGCCCGGTCGGTTCATCCACGTGTCTTGGTCTGCCCCGGAAGTCATCTAACTGGGGCCGAGGATAAATTCGTTCCGTGGGACGCTGGGAAACTTTTCTTGAACAGTTGCAGGATAGCACAGATCAGTTTTTCAAGTCGGAATATGCACTATTCTTAGTGCATCAGCGAATAACTTTTTGTACTGCTCCTCAGTCAAACTCAGGAACACACCACCCCGGCCCATTGTGATCCCCTGTTCCAACATGAGGCGGCTTTCCTGATCCTTGTAGCCACCGCCGCGCTCGACCAGTTCAATGATCTTGTCTGGGGAAGTGAAGTGCAGGCGTCTGGGCAGGGGAGTCTGCAAGTCAGCCTCAAGGAACTGGCACTGCCAGCCGTGGCGGTCCTGAAAGGACATCTACACCCGGTGCCGGTCGTCTGTCTCCATGCAGACCAGTATAGGCGAATAAGAGGCGAATGTTGTCCACAGGCATCTCAGGTCCGTGTGATACATTTTCGCCATGCCGAAAACCGGGCAATAGCAACGTGGTGTATGGAGGCAAGCCATTTCAGACTTCATGCGGCTTTACATTGTGTTGATCGCGATTCCCTCCGCAGCCATCTTTGTTCCTGCCCTGCTAACTTGGGCAAAGGACCTAGATGCAATTGCGCGAAGAATGCGCAAACTTGAAGAGCAGAACAAGATTGTTAGCTTCTGGGACAACTGGATGAAAACAGTCTCTGTGGTGGTACCGCAGAAAGAAGAACAAAACGCAAAAACTGAATCGCTCATCCGGGCACTCACTTCATCTGCCCGGCACTTGATCGCAGACGCCGGTTCGGAGGCTGTGTCCATTTACCGAAGCAGCGAGTACCGCGCTTGGGAGGAATACAAACTAACCTTTGCGCAGTTCCAAACATATCGTGCCGGTATCTCATGGTATCGACGCGCATTCCTTCTCTATAAGGCCCCGAATTTCTCTGCGAAAGTCTTTAAAATCATGTTCCATATAGTCGCAGCGGGTACAATCTTGGCTTTTATCCCCCGCCCCTTTCGTCGCACCCTCTTTGGCGGCTTTGACGGTGTGCTGCCTTGGCTAGGTCCACCACACAGCGTGCAGGTATTCCTTAACGAACATCCAATTTTAGGTTATTTGCTCTACTCGGCTTACTGTGTTGGTGTGGCCATTCTCACGCGCCAGAGGTCGATCAAGTTTGAAAATGACTCAGGGTACTTCATTAGGGATGAAGTTGCACGGCGTTTTCGCCCCGAAGAAGTACCGTCGGACTAAAATCCGGGGGCCATTTCCATTGCCATCCTTTCCGGGGGATTGGGCAAAACAGATGGCTGTGGGTTGTAATTGTTAGCGGGCTGAGAATTACTACCTCTCCGCCAATTCCCGGTTATACCGGCTATACTTTTTGGGCCAAAACGGGTATAACGAAGGCGGTCGTTGGCTTAAAGCGGCTTAAACCGCAAAGCGGCGAACCACCGGGGAATGAGGGGTTTTACGGCAATATCCGCTGTAGAATCAGGGGCGTAGGAATAGGGCGGGTTAAACTCCCTCCCTCTCCGCCAACAATTTCTGATTCAACTGTAATCTGATCAACCATACAAAGGGGCCTTCAAAGGCCCCTTTATATGCATCTATGGGCTGGATCGCATTTGGTATTGAATTCGCTCCCGGTGGGAAAGAGGCACTGGGCGACTCCCTGGGCAGATCGGCAGTTCCGTCACGAGCGGCCCACTCGCACTCCAACTCGGTGGGCAGTTGCATGCCGATCCGGCTGCAATAGTTCGTCGCATCGTTCCAGCCCACACTGTCTACAGGACGATCGGTGCCTTTATAGCGCGAAGGGTCGGCCCCTGTCACACGCTTGTATGCAGCCCCGGTCACTTCATTCCGACCTATCCAGAATCCATGGGCAACACCCGGCCGTCTCAACCAGGAACGACAAAGTAGACTCGCCCACCACCCGCAAAGCCCACCTCAGTCCCCAAGCAGACCTATTGAAAGTCCCACTTGGAGCCAAAATCCACCCGCAATGGCATCTTGCTGCCTGGCGATGAATTCCAACCATCCGGCCAGACACTCCCCGAACAAAAACGCCCCGGCCAACGCCGACCCCAGCTAAACACAGCAAAGTCGAAACTTTCGCTATACTGGCGAAGTGTCTCGGGCATCGGCATCTGAACACTCTCCCACCAACCCGGGTACGAAGTCCTGACAGAGGAGAAATCGGGATGGTTCGAGTCTCTGCTCATGCTTTGATGTGCAACTTAGCGTGTATCCTTGCGCTCTGCTTCTTGGGCTCGCCCATCCATTCGAATGCGCAGGTCGGTTCCCAGGCCCCCGCCGCCGATGCCAACGACGACCTCATCAAGATGATCTCGGCTGGCTTGCCGGAGAGCGTGGTACTCGCCAAAATCGACGACAACGCCCGGCATTGGGACACCTCCGTCGACGCGCTCATCGTGCTCAAAAGGGCCGGAGCCACCGAAGCCGAGTTGGCCGCTCTCGCCGCCGGTCCGCAGGCCTCCATCAACCCTTCCCAACCCATGGCTCGCTCCTTCATGGGCGGAGCCATCAGGAAAACCCCTTCCGGCGATCCCATGCTCTCCTTCCCGCCCGATCTGCCTACTAGCTTTCTCGACACCCGGCCCACCAACACTGCCTTTCTCGTCAATTACAAGGGCTCGCCCGCCATCCTCGTTCCCGCCATCCGCTTCATTCCCAACTGCTGTTATGCCGTTGCCAACGTCCTCTTCCTCCACGACAAGCTTGTCTTTGACTTCTACGTGTGGGAAAAAATAGGAACGCGGGAGGCCAGCGGCTTCTCAAAAATCTCCAATCCCAAGATGTTTCCCGAGGCTGGCAATCCACTTCCCCTCGAGGTGACCCGCACCGGGCTGCTGCTGCAGCCCAACCAAATCGCGCCCTGCCGCGTAGACGCCCGCACCGATAACAAGATCAACGAGCCCGAGGTGACATTCGACCGCCTCGTCCGCACCGGCGCCGGACAGAACTGTTCCTTTGACTTCAGCATGATGTTCGGCACATTTGTCCCCGGAGACGGTGTCTTCGCCGTCCAGCAGATGCGCTCGCCCGGCCTCAGTGCTTTTATCGGCAAACTCATGAGCGACTATGACTCCGTGCTGGCTGGCTGGCTGCAAGCCGCCCGGATCACCGATCCCACCACCCAGTTAAGCGCCGATGCCAACTACACCCCGGTCAGCGATGCGGATCAGCAGAGATACGAAGCCGAAGCAAAAGATCTGCAGCAGCCTCCCCCGGGCGCGCCGAAAAGCGGCGGCGTGGGCAAGCTCTTAGGCCTCGGCAAAAAGGCGGGCGCGGCGGCGGGAG
>Ga0182016_10003251_pt1 | contig 18685 bp, 19 predicted proteins | sample 712S2MmetaG_FD_120491 | JGI IMG/M metagenome (GOLD analysis project Ga0182016, IMG submission 120491) | Permafrost microbial communities from Stordalen Mire, Sweden - 712S2M metaG | ecosystem: Environmental > Terrestrial > Soil > Wetlands > Permafrost | place: Sweden: Stordalen | collected...
CTCGATAAGGCGCGCGATGCCGGCGTCCTGACTCCCGCCGAATACCAGGACCGCAAACAGAAGCTCACCGCCGTCGTGCCGCTTCCCGCCGTTCCCGACGAGACGCCCGCAAGTCCGGGCGCCGCCAACTCCGCGTCAGCGCCCGTGGCCGCGCCTGCGTTGACGCCCGTCGCGGCGGCCGCCGGCGGTGTTCGCCAGGAGCACATCTTCGACCCCCACCTGAATCTGAACGCTTATGACGTGACCGTGCCCGCCAATTGGAAGTTCGATGGCGTATACGTTCCGGGCTCCAGTTGCGTGCAGATTCCTTTTCCCGTTTTCCGCATGTACTCTCCCGACGGATTGACGGAGATCCGCCGGCTTCCGCGGTTCGACTGGAGATGGACCACCGGCAAGTTCAAAGGGCAGCAACAGAACGACTGCCTGGATCTGAAACAGGACATGTCCGCCCAGGAGTTCGTTAAATACCTCATCGGCATGATGCAGGTGGCCTATGTCCGCGACTATCCCATCCCGCAGGAGGCGATCGACGCGCAGCAGAAGACTTTCGAGCAAAGCAATAAGGCGATGGCCGCGAACGCCGCACAGTTGGACAAGATGAATGCATCGCTGGCCGTCATGAAAAACCAGCCGAAGAACCAACCCGCGACCCAGCACGGCAGCCTGGCGGCCGCCATCGCGGAATATCGCAATGGCACTTTCACCATCGAGGAGGAGATTACGGTCAGGCTCATGTGCATGCACGCTCCCTTGAACTTCGGGCCCGACCGGGACGCATTCACCGAATCCTGCAACGCTACGGTGAGGATCGTGCGCGCGCCCAAGGGGCAGCTGGACGCCCTTATGGCACGGACGCAGAATGTCGGCGCGGCGGAAAACCCCGAGTGGGCGTCGAAGTATATGGATTATGTGGCGGCGGTGGCGAAGGCGCGGTCGGACCAGATGTTCCGCGATTCCAACGCCCGCATGCAGCAGCAGCATGACGATTTCGAACGCGGGCAGGCGGTTCGCGCGCAGCAGCACCAACAGTTCATGGCAACGATGCAGGAAGGCACCAACCGCTCCATGGCGCGCGCCGCCGAAGCCGCCAACTCGCGCCACGCCATCGCGCAGGACTGGTGCGACTACGCGCTCGACCGGCAGACCGTGACGGGCGCAGGCGGGACCGTCAAGATTTCGAACGCCTATGCGCAGACGTGGACCGACGGAACTGGCAATTACTATCAGACCAACGATCCCAACACCAATCCCAACGGGGTGCTTTCGGGCAGCTGGACGCAGACCAAGCAGGTTCACGGAGACGGCACGGCGAAGTAGGGTTGCTGCGCCGCGGATTGTATCTTCCCATCGAGAGCTTGGGCGCTTGCGGCGGTACACTATGACCAGATTCACAATCTTTCATGACTGTAACCCTGAAGCGTAATATTGAACTCACGGTGCCGGAGAGCATCCGCCGCAAGGCCGGGTATCGGCCAGGGGACCAGGTTGAATTCAAGGTCTCCGGCCGGACGATCACAATCATCCCGAAACTTACCCCGGACGAAATCGAGGATGAGCGGGAAATCCGGGACCCCAAGATCCGGGCAACGATACGGCAAGGGCGCCAGGAATTTCTTGTTGGCAAGACCCGGCCCGCCGATATGCTCCAGCGGGAACTGGTAAAGATCGCCGAAGGACAGGCCGGCGGCGGAAAACCAGTCCCTCGACGGCGCCCGAAGGCATGACCCCGGCACCACCTGCTTTCACGGTTCGCACCAGTTCGCGGTACGACCGTCTCGCAAAGGCGCTGCAACGCCGGCATCAGGAGTTTTTCAACCACCACCGGTCAGCACTGCGCATTCTTGCCACGGATCCGTACAACCGATCCCGGGTACACCACATCAAGAAACTGGAGGACATGCGAGAGGACGAAGGTCAGTATCGGCTTGCCCTCGGGCGGTGGCGATTTCGGTACGACATCCTGGGGACGGTGGTCCTGCTCGGCTATTGCGGCTTGCGCAGGGAAGACACGTATTGACGTAGTAGTAGTTTCCCTGTTGAAATCCACGGATCATCGATGGATGCCGAGCGTAAGCCGTTCAATTTATGCCAGCCGATCCTGATTCCCGTCTCTCCGGAGGTCGCTCCGCTGATTTTGGTTTCGGGGAGTCCGCCTTATAGCTGAGTGTGCGGCACTTTTCGAGTTTACATAGATTCGGATATCGGGAAGCTCGCGACGCAGCCCCATTTCGGCAGCTAACAGCAGCTGGCGTGTAAGATCTTCAAGTGGTACAATCCGTCGTTGCAAGCTCAGAGGGTATCGGCTCCGATCAGGCGTACACAGGGCCGCCCGTTACCATGCGCTGGAGGCAAGAATGTCGGTTACCGCTTTTGCTCTCGGGACTTCTCTTGTCATTTTCCTGCGCAGACCGTCGAACAACGGCGCCCACCCCTGCGAGCCCTCTAGCCCGAACCATCGCGGATAGCGGCCGCGGCGAGCATGAAGCCGCGGAACGCCGCGCACCGTGGGATCCGCCAGACGATCCCCAAGCCCGCCGGGCGTGGTTCCAGGCGCGAAAACGCTCCACAGCCAATTTGCAACAGATGCAGACTCGGCTCGGGACCGCGCTTCCCGCCACCGCACCCGCCAGCACATCCAGCAATCCATTCCAATGGACGTTCATTGGGCCGCAGCCCATTGTCGGTGGCTTCTGCAACGCCGGCCCGTGCGCTGGATCTATACTAACCTTGGCCATGGACCCACACAATACCTGCGTTGTGTACGCAGGCACTTATGTCGGAAAACTCTGGAAGACGGCGGATTGCGGTAATACCTGGCAGGCGCTTTCGGATTCCGGCCCTCTGGTTCAAATTCAATCGATCGCAGTGGATCCGGTCCTGGCAAATACGCTCTACGTCTTGGATGCCGGCTCAATCTACAGATCAGCGGATGCTGGTATCACCTGGACCGAACTTCCGCCGGTAACTTCCAGCTGCTATTACGGGGATGCCTTCGCAATTCACCCATCGGTAAGCGGCACGTGGCTGATCGCGGAAAGTTGCTATTCACCTAACGGTTCATACGCTGCCATATACCGGTCCACTGATGGCGGCAACGCCTGGACGGAAGTTGAAGGTCCATCCGCGGCGTTGAGCTTTTACCAGATCGGATTCAACGGCGCCGACGCCAGCTTCGCATATGCCAGCGGAGTCACGGAGACCCCTGACTACAGTCAGTACAATGCCGTATTCCAAACCTCATCGGACTCCGGCGTCACATGGGCCAGCTCGCCTGGCTCCGGCTCGAGCTCCTTACCTTCGGGGTCGGGCTACGCATACGTATTGTTTGCAGCAGCCCCTTCCGCGCCTAAGACGGTTTACGTGTTAGTCGAGTCTTATGTCTCCCCCACGGCGGTTTTGCAGCTTTTCAAGACCACCGACCAGGGGACCACGTGGACCACCCTGACCGCCTTCCCTTCGGACCTTCAGGACCCACGCCCGCCAGGCCTCGTGGCTGTCGCTCCTTCGAATCCAAACATGGTTTTCGCCGGGGCAGTGCTCCTGTACGGCTCAACAGATGGCGGCCAAACGTGGCAGCCGGCCGGGGGCACAGCGCTACATGTAGACAACCACGCTATGATCTTTTCGCCGGACGGTACCCTTGCGTATGAATCGAATGACGGGGGCGTGTGGACCATGAACACGGCGTCTTCTAACAGCTGGGTGAACCTTAACGCCGGCTTCGGAACCGCCGAATTCTATCCTGGCATTGGGATAGATCCAACCAACATCGCAAGAGCATTCGGCGGAACACAGGACAACGGCACCCTTCAATATGGCGGCTTCCTGGGCTGGACATACGCAGGTGTCTGCGGTGACGGCTTCGCAACGGCCATTAATTCAACCTCGTCAAACATTGTTTATGCAACCTGCAATGGCGGTTTTTTCGGATCGGCGATGGGCGGCGCTCCCGGAACTTGGGCGCACGTGATCATTCCGAACGGCCTTGCGTATCCGTTTTTCACGATGGATCCGGCGTCGCCGAATGTTCTCTATCTGTACGAGCTTCCTCAAACCGAAAGTGGTTCGACACTATTCCAAAGCCTCGATGGGGCGAATTCCTGGCACCAGATCGGACCGGCATTTCAAGCATCCGTCGCTGCCGTAGCTGTGGCCCCCTCAGATTCTAATACCGTCGTCGCCGCTGACCAGGCGGGCAATGTATCTCTCACGACGAACGCATTGTCGGGATCAGCATCCACCTGGGTGTCGCAAGGCCCCCCAAACACCCCCACGTTCGCCATATTCGAGGTGACAGGAATCGCGATAGACCCGGCAAATCCGAAACAGATCTATCTCATATGCCCGAACGGCCTGTTTGAAAGCCTTGATGGAGCGGTAACATGGCAATCGAAGAGCCTGGTCAATGTAACGGGGAACCTGACTGGCCTCGTTATCGACCCTGACATTCCTGACACGCTCTATCTTTCGACGGACTCCTCGGTGTTTCGAAGCTCAGACGGAGGGGCATCATGGTATCCGCTCGCCTCCGGCTTTCCGTTCATCAATGTCAGCAGCGTTACGCTGCATCATGCCTCCCGGACCTTGCGATCGGGAACAGTCGGGCGCGGCGCGTGGGATCTTGCCGTGCCGACAACCGCGCCCAGGGTGAGTAGCGTTTCGGTTGCGCCTGCCGTTCCCGGCCCGGGAGCTTTGCTCACCGTCAGCGGCGTAAATTTCGTTTCGAATTCCGTCGCCTGGATGAATGGCTCGCCGCTAGACAGCAACTTCGTCAGCGACACGCAATTGAGTGCAACCGTTCCGCCCAGCTTAAGCCGGAACGCAAATGGAGACCTGATAGCGGTTTATACGCCGGGGAACGCCGGTGGTCTCTCAGATCCCGTGTCGGTAATAGTTCCGAGCACGCCCGTTTTCAGCGCGGTAGCCCCCATTTTCAGCATCACCGAAACCATCCAGCCCGGCGAATGGGTCTCGATCTATGGCACCAGCCTCGCCGGTTCGACGGTGATATGGAGCGGAGATTTCCGAACCTCGCTCGGCGGCACAACCGTGACGATCGACGGGAGAGCAGCCTATCTTTCCTACGTCAGCCCTACCCAGATCAACTTGCAGGCGCCAGACGACAGCGCTCGCGGCCCTGTCCCCGTAGTCGTAACAACCGCTTACGGAACATCCACGTCGACGGTAACGCTGGCTCAATTCGCTCCCTCGTTCTGCCTGCTTGACACTAAACACGTGGCCGCGATCATTCCCAGGTCGAATAGTCTGGGTGCTTATGGTGGAGGAACCTACGATATCCTCGGCCCCACCGGGAGTTCGCTGGGCTACGCCACGGTGGCCGCGAAGGCCGGGGACACGGTTGAGCTTTTCGCCGTGGGGCTTGGGCCAACCAGCCCGGTGGTGCTGGCTGGACAGGCGTTCTCAGGCGCGGCGCCAACTACCAATCCGGTAAGCCTTCTAATCAACAACGTCATCGTCACGCCGCAATTTGCGGGACTAGCGGGCGCAGGTCTTTACCAGATCAATTTCGTTGTTCCTGCGGACCTCGGCACGGGGGACGTCTCGCTCGTCGCAACAGTGGCTGGTGCGTCAACGCCATCGGGTGTCGTCATCTCTCTGCAGTTACCGGGAGTTCAGAGCCTGACGCTGTCATCCAATTCAGTGGCAGGCGGAGGGATGGTGACGGGAACTATAACGCTCTCGGCGGCGGCGCCCTCGGGCGGCGCGGCTGTCGGGCTCTATTACGATGGTTCGACCGCGCTATCCGCGCCTCCGTACCAGGTCATTGTTCCGGCAGGAGTTGCCTCGGCGACATTCACGCTTTCAGCCGGGACCGTGACCTGTAGCCAGGCATTTTTTGTTTCGGCTATTTATGGCGGGAGCGAGGCCGGTACTTACCTGACGGTAACGCCACCCGCCGGGAGTGCGGCACCGCCTGCCCTGGCTCCCGGGGACGTATTGCAGGCGACATTCACGTCGGTCCCGAACACGTCCGATTTCCTCGTGTTTTTTGACAACGATGCTTTCACCCTGACCGGATCCCCGGTGTTAACGACAGAGCTGTTCAACGGGACTAATCTCCTGGGGAGCGTCGTGTCGGCTCCAACTACCTATAACGGGATCGCGTCCTTCGGGGCCTACTTCAAGTCTCCGTCCAGTATCTTCGAAGGATCTCCCGGGCAAGCAACGCTAGTGGATCTAACCTCCATTCAGGATGGCACGATCCAGGGTCTGCTCAGACTAACAGTTTCCGGTGGTTCCATTTCTGGAGTCTGTACATCGGATTTCGTCTTGTACGATGCGGTGAGTACCTCGTCAAGCAGTTATCGTCCGGAAGGGGATTTGCAAAACATCAACATTACGCTTAGTTCCACATCGGCTGCGGCACGGCCAGCAATCCGGTAAGGCTCCTAATCGATTTTACTGCTATCTGTTTACCCCAGGTGTGTGCGTCTCAAATCTCGTTGATTATTTCGGACGCACAAAGCACCGCTCCCTCGCGGTTGCGGAACAGCCCCGGCCGGGATACACTACCCGTAGCCATGCCCGCTCAAGATATCTTTTGGGCCCTTATCCTGACCGCGTTCCTGATTGTCTTTTGGAAGGACATTAAGGAAGCGGCGGAGAACCTCAGCGACCGTTTCGGCGGTCCTCCCGGTCCTATGGGCCCGTTACCCTCCACCGACGCCCATCTGCTGCTCAAGCGTTCGCGGAAAGATTCCGCTTCTTTGTAAGGAAATCCGCGCGCCCCGGACTATACGGTCAAGATGATCGAAGTCCGCAACCTCAAAAAACAATTCGGCGCCGTCACCGCGCTCCGGGACGTCTCGTTCCGTGCGCCCGACGGTGCCATTACCGGCCTTCTCGGCGCCAATGGCGCCGGAAAATCCACAACCCTCCGCACCATCTGCGGAGTATTGAAACCGGACTCCGGCCAGGTGCTGGTGGACGGTATTTCCTCGGCCGGCGATCCGCTCATCTTGCAGCGGCGCGTCGGCGGTCTGCTCGATCACGCCGGAGTCTACGCGCGTCTCACGCCGCGCGAGACATTCACCTTTTCCGGGCGGCTCAACGGTATTCCGTTGCCGCAGCTGCGCGAGCGCGTAGAGGAAACCATCGCCTTCCTGGGAATGCAGTCGATTGCCGACCGGCGCACCGGCGGATTCTCGCATGGCGAGCGCATGAAGACCGCGCTCGGCCGCGCACTCATTCATTCGCCGCGCAACCTGCTGCTGGATGAACCCACCAGCGGACTCGACATTCCGTCGGTCCGTGCCCTGCGCGTACTTTTGCAGCGCACGCGCGACGCCGGCGCGTGCATCCTGTTTTCGAGCCACGTCCTGGAAGAGGTGCAAGCGCTCTGCGATCGCGTGGTGATTCTGGCGGGCGGCCGCGTGGTGGCGGAAGGCACGCCGCGCGAACTGTGCGAGCTCGCCGGCGTCGCCAGCCTGGAAAATGCGTTCGTCGCCTTCACCGGCGCGGAGGAGGTAGCAGCATGCTGAACCAAATCGCGATCGTCGCAATAAAGGAATGGATCGACGGCTGGCGCGACCGCCGCGCGATTGTCTCCGCCGCGCTGTATTCTTTGATGGGGCCGGGCGTGGTCGGCATGGTCTCGCTCGCAGTACATGAGTCCTTCGCGGGGCACGACAGCCAGCCGGTGCTGGTCGCCATGATGTCGGTCTTCACGCTTGTCTCGGCATTCGTCGGCGGCATGAACGTGGCGATGGATTCTATCGCCGGCGAGCGCGAGCGGCGGTCGCTGGTCCCGCTGTTGATGCATCCCATCACACGCCTGGATTTGCTGCTCGGAAAATGGCTGGCGGTGGCTGCATTCTCCGGCGCGGGGCTGGCGCTCAATCTGGCGGGGTTCGCGCTGCTGTTCCACAGGCTGCCTCCGCCCGTGCTCGCGCTCTGCCTGATTCCACTCTGCCTGTTGGCCGCCGCGTTGGAGATCTGGATCTCCACCCTGTGCCGCGGCCTCAAAGAGGCCCACACCTATCTTTCCATGCTGGTATTTCTGCCGATGATGGTGGGGATGTTTATGGTATTCTCTCCCGTGGCCGGGCATGGCTGGTGCAAGTACCTGCCGGTCGCCGGCCATCAATTGCAACTCGAAGCCGGCATGCGAGGCGCGCCATTAGACCCGCTATCGATGCTCTTCCTCGGCTTTGGCACGGCGATTCTTGCCGGCATGGCCCTGCTGGCCGCCGCCGATCGCCTGGAGCAGGACGATGTGGTCTACGGCGGCTGAGCGTACTCTTCAGGAGATCGATTTGGCGGCTGCCGAACGGGTGGAACTCGAACGAACTTTCGACCGATTGCTGGCTGAAAACGGTCCCGCACTCACACGCCTAGCCGCCAGCTACACCAATACTCGGGCCGATCGCGACGATCTGGTTCAGGAGATCGCGCTCTCGATCTGGCGCGGCCTGCCGCAATTCCGCGGCGAGTGCTCGGAGCGGACATTCATCTTCCGCATCGCTCACAATCGCGCCGTCACACACGTGACGCGGCGGCGCCCGCAGGCGGCCGCGGAAGAGATCGACATTCCCGACTCGGCGCCCAATCCGGAAGCCGGCTTCGCGCGCGAGCAGCAGAACGAACGGCTGCGCCGCGCTGTCCACGCGCTGCCGCTGCTCTACCGGCAGGTGGTAACGCTCATGCTCGAAGGCCTGGATTATGGCGAGATCGCTCAGGTGCTCGGGCTGTCGGAAAGTAACGTGGGAGCGCGTTTGAGCCGCGCCCGGCAGATGCTACGCGAGTCGATGGAGGTGAAGCGGTGATGCCCGATCTGGAATTGGAAAGCTGGCGTGAGCAGTGGCAGGCCGATGCGGAAGTGCCCGCGGACCTGCGCCGCAAGGTGGCGCGCGACACGCGCAATATGCGGATCATGCTGGCGCTCGAAGGGTTGGTAACGGTGACCATCGGCGGAGGGTCGATCGTTTGGGCGATACTCGAACCGCGCGCGGAAATGCTGGTACTAGCGGCCGCGGTCTGGATCTTCCTGGCGGCAGCGTGGGCCTTCGCCGTGATCTCTCGACGCGGCGCCTGGGGGCCGGCGGCGGTGACAACGGCGGATTTCATCGATCTGTCGATCCGCCGCTGCCGCGGCAAACTGACGGCGGCGCGATTCGGCGTGGGCCTCTATTTCGCGGAGATGGCTTTCTGTTTGACGTGGCTCTATCGCGATCCCGCGCGCCGCGTGCCCGGGCCGGCGATGGTCTTCGGGGTAGTCACGCCGGTCTTTCTCATTGGCCTGGCCCGCTTCCGTCGCAATACGCGGGCGGAGTTGGCACGCTTGCAGGACCTCGCCGAGGGTGGCGCGGGCTTCAGCCTGCTGGGTCGAGACTCTTCTCGACCCGTCCCGCCGAGATGAATCTCTAGTCTCGGCGCTGCAGGCACGAGTGCCTGCGCCACGTCAGGCCAGGCCTTGCAGCCTGCGGCGGAGCAGATCGAGGGCGGCTTGCGTGGTGAACACGCGGATCCGCTCGCGATCTCCGATAAATCGGCGTTGCGCGACGGCGGTACCCTCCGGTCCCGCAATCCCGATGTATACCAGCCCGACGGGCTTTTCAGGGCTGCCGCCATCCGGTCCGGCGACTCCAGTGATCGAGACAGCGTAGGTGGACCCGGCGCGCTCGCGGGCGCCGGCCGCCATGGCTTCCGCGGTCTCCGGACTGACCGCGCCGAAGCTGTCGAGCGTCTCCGCCGGCACGCCGAGCAGTTCGTGCTTGAGCCGATTGCTGTACGTGATGAAGCCGCCGGCAAAATACTGGGAACTGCCGGGAACGGCGGTCAATCGCGCGCCCAGCATTCCCCCCGTGCAGCTCTCAGCCACCGCAAGCGTGGCGTTGCACTGGCGCAAGAGGCCGCCTACCAGGACCTCCAGCGGATCGCCGTTACGCGAATAGAGGCGATCGCCGAGCAGGCTCTCGATGGGCGGTACCACTTCGGCCAGAAGCGCTTCCGCTTCCGGTTCGGTATCGCAGCGGGCGCGCAGGTGAACCTGTAAGTCTCCGTTGGCCGCGAGAATCGTGGTGGCGACGTTGGGATATTTTTTGTAGACCGGTGAAATGAGCGCGTCGAGGTCGGATTCGGGCATGCCGGTGACGCGCAGGAAGGCAGTACGAATGGCCTGCTTGGGGGCAATGCGAATGAGGCGCGGCAGGCACTGCTGCTCGAACATGGCTTTCAATTCATGCGGCGGTCCGGGAAGGAGCATGGCCACGGCGCGGTTGGTACTGACCCACTGGCCGGGCGCGGTGCCGCGGTCGTTGGGCAGAATCTCGGCGCCCGCGATCACGAAGGCCTGACGCTTATTGATCTCCGACATCTTGCGTTTCATGGCGGCGAAGCGCCGCTCGAGGGCTTCGGCGATTTCGGGATGAAATACCAACTCGCGGCCCGTCGCCTGCGCCACCGCTTCGCGAGTGAGGTCGTCTTCGGTGGGTCCCAAGCCACCGGAAAGAATCACGATGCCGGAGCGGTCCAAAGCGCGCGCGACGGCATCCGCTAAACGGTTGAGATCGTCACCGATGACGCATTTGGTGACCACTTCCACGCCCAGCTTGTTTAATTCGGCGGTGAGATAGAGCGAATTGGTGTCCAGGCGCTCGGGGGTGAGCAGCTCCGAGCCGACTGCGATGATTTCGGCGTCCATCAGAAGAGCGGCCGGCCCTTGATCCCGACATCCACGCGGTGAAGCGCATTGGTAGTGGCCACGATCATGGCGCGCGATGGCGTGAATGCCAGCCCCACGATGCCGGGGCCGGAGAGAAAGAGCTCGGCCTTGCGATCCTGCCCGATGCGAACGACTCCGCGGCGGCCGCCGATGGAAGCGGCGAGGTACAGGTTGCCGTCTTCATCGAATGCCATCCCTTGCGGACGTCCCAACCCGCGGTAGAAGACCTCCACTTCGCCGTGGTCGGAGATGCGGTGGACGCAATCGAAGCTGGAAGTGGTCGGGCCGGTGACGTACAAGTAGCCATCGGGACCGAAGGCGAGGTGATAGGCCGCCATGGAGGGTTCGAGGGTGGCGAAGACAAAGATCTGGCGGTCGGGACCGATTTTGAAAATGGTGCCGCTGCGATCGCCGACGTAGAGATTGTGCTGGCCGTCGAATGCCAGGCCGGTGGCTACGCCCATGCCCTCCACGTAGACCGACATGCTGCCCGCCGGCGTCGCCTGGTGGACGAAGCCATCGTAGCGGCTGCTGATGTAGAGCGTGCCGCGGTCGTCGAATGCCAGTGCGGTGGCGTTCATCAGCTCGGCGATGAACGGCTTCATGGCGAGGTTGAGATCGATTTTGTAGACCGCTACCGGGACTTTTTGGCCGCGGGACCCGCTGAAGGTGGTGTAGATGTTGCCGAAGCTGTCGACGGCCGGGTTGGCCACCGGGTGCAGGTTCTCGGCGATGAGGACGCCGATGTCGCAGGCCCACGATTCGCTGGTTTGTCCGGCGCTGCGGACGACGAGATCTCCCGCCGAGGCGCCGTCGGGGACGCGGGCGATGACGAATGAATCCGAACTGATCACCAGTGGCGCGCCGATTTCGCCAATAGTCACCAACGGCCGTTCCGAACGGGCGAAGCCCTTCCCGCGAATCTGCAACTCGCCGCCGGCAATGGCTGCCGGGGGTGTGACTTGCGCGATGTGGGGCTTGTTGTCAGGCGATTTCCGCAGAGGCATCTAATATAGATTAAAGCGTCCTGCCAGGAATAATACAAGTGCGGCATAGACGCCCGCCATCACGTCGTCCAGATTGATGCCCCAGCCGCCGGGCAGGGCTTCGAGTTGGCGAACGGGTATTGGCTTCCAGATATCGAAGAGGCGGAACAGCGCGAGGGCCGCCAGATAGCTCTTCCAGTTGTAGGAGAGCGCGCCGGCCAAGGCGATCCAGGTGCCGATGACCTCGTCGATCACTACGAATTGGGGATCTTTGATGCCGCTCGCGATGGCCGTGACGCCGGCGGCCCACACGGCGGGGATCAGGGTGACGGCAGCGAGGATCGCGAATTGCCACTGGGTGAATCCGGCGTATTCGTGGAGGAGAATGCCGATAGCCAGCGCGGCGATCGATCCGGCGGTGCCGGGAGCTTTGGGCGCGTAGCCGCATCCGAACCAGGTGGAAATGAGATTGGCCAGTTTAATGCGCATGATTCACCGCTGAGACGCGGAGACGCAGAGGAAAACAAAATCAAGGTCAAAACCGGAGGGCGCGGAGGTGGCAGAGGCCGCGGAGGGGCCGGCTGTCGCAGCGGAGGCGTCCCCGCAGGCACTCTTACCTGCCAGGTCGAGACTCCTCTCAAACCGCACCCCCGAGAGGCGTCTCCAAACTCCTGAGGTCTTGGAATCGGGATGAGCCAATCCGCGCGCCGAGGAAAAGACATTATTGGTTTCTTGCGAGTTCTGAAGCCCTCCCCGCGTCGTGGTCCTGGGCAGGGTGGAGGGACTTGAGGCTATCCGTGGATCCAGTACATCAGCCAGCTGCCGGTGAAAACGATGATTGTGCACGAAAGAAAAGTATACGCCGCGGCGCAGACGCGGTCGCGGGTGGGGCGATGGCCGGTCATTGCCGTGGCGGCGGAGACCAGGATGGTGAGGAGCAGGGTCCAGGCAAGGTGGGAAATCATGCGTGTTTCGCCTTTCGCAATTCCAGGGCATCGGCGAGCGCCAACAAATTGAAGAGGCCAGCGAGCACGAGCAGGATGGTTCCATATTCGTGCGTCTGGCCGGCGAGGAATGTTTGCGAGTAGTTGCAGAGACGCGCGAGCAGGTAAGGGGCGCCTGCCAGCACCCTGGCGAGGCCGCCCGCCTGCGCCATTACGGTGGCGAGGCCGTCGAGCCCCTGGAGCTCATCCGCTGCCGGCCAAAGATTGGCGCCGTGGAGCGCGATGCCGGCAACGGTCGCGCAGCTGACCAGAGCCAGCGCGATGGCGAATTGCAGGTAGCGGCGGGCGAGAAGATATGCGCCTCCGGGAACCAGCCAGCCGAAGGCGGTGGTGAGCGCGAGGTTCATGGCGCCACCTCGGCCCGTTGCGCGCGTGGCACCCGGAAGGTGCGATTCCAACGCGTCTTGGTGAAGAAGTGGGTGGCGACGTCGATGAGGTGGTCCACCGACCAGCTTTCGAAGTCCGCCGTGGGGGCATCGTAGGACCAGTAAACGAAGACCGGTTTGCCGACTACGGAATCGCGCGGCACGAGTCCCCAATAGCGGCTGTCAGCCGAGTTCTCGCGATTGTCGCCCATCATGAAAAGCTTTCCGGGCGGCACGACGAGCTCGCCATCGCGAACATCGTCGGCGAGCATTTCACGCCCGTGCGGCGTGGTGCTCCACGCGGGGGCCTGGGGGAAGTTGTCGCGGTACGGGTCGATGATGGGATCGATGTGCTGGGTGTAGCGCTCGATCAAGCGCTGGCCGTTGCGCACCACCTGCTTGTTCTCCATGTGAATACGGTCGCCGGGGATGCCGATGACGCGCTTCACGTAGATCTGGCGAACGTCTTCGGGATAGTGGAAGCACACGATGTCGCCGCGCTGGACGTCGCGGTAGGGCAGCAGGTGCGAACCCCATGAGCCGGGATCGGAATAGCTCATGCGATCGACCAGCATGTGATCGCCGATCATCACCGTGCTTTCCATGGATCCGGTGGGGACCACGTAGGCCTGCACCAGAGTGGTGGTGGCGAAGAGGAAGATAATCAGCGTCATGGCCCACTCGGCGACGAAGCCACGGGGCTGCGTGCTTCGTCCCACCGACCAGACGGTGCGGACTACCTGAAACGTTTTGCTGGCGCATTCCTGCACGGTAATTTCGCGCACGGCGGCGATCCTTTCCTGAAACATAGTGGACATCCAATCGGCCGCGCTCTGGGTGGCGAAACGAACCCAATTCCAGAGGCTCGGGGTGCGCGTCACCTGGCGGCAGCGATCGCGGAAGAGCTGCTGCATGTCACCGCCGTACTGCAGGCGGAATTCGCGCGGGTAGGCGTAGAGCATCACCAGGTAGAGACGGCAAAACCAACGCATTACGATGGATTGCGGCATCAGGCTCCTCCCGTGACCCGGGCCTCGGGCCGGTCGAAGAGGCGGCGCGTCTTGGCCGTTGTGACGGCGTTGGCGAGGCGCTGCGCTTCGGCCCTAACTACGCGTTGGCCGAGCGGCGTCATGCGGTAATAGCGGCGGCGCTCGTCGTCGAGCGCGGGGTCCGGCCGCACATCGGACTCTTCCACCATCCCGGCCGCCAGCATGCGCTTCAGGCAGCCATAGAGCGTGCCGGGGCCGAGCTGGAGCGCGTTGTCCGTCTGGCGGGCGACGTCCTGCATGATGCCGTACCCGTGACGTTCCTCATCGGAGAGAGCGACCAGGATGTGGAAGACAGGCGGCGTAAGCGGGAGCAGATCTTCAAGAGTTGGGGGCATGCTCATTCAATACATCCGTTACGGATATATTAGCGCGAGCCTGGGGACGGCGTCAAGAAGGAACGCGGACAAGCTAAAGCATGTCCCACGTCACTACCAGCCGGCCCACTTGGTCCAAAACTTCTCGGCCTTTTTGCGCGTTGCCGGGCGAGGATTGTTCAGCTGCGTTTCTACGAAGGCGAGCACCGGGGCCTTCTTCTGAATGTGTTCGAAGAAGCGATCGAGTGCCTGGATGGCGTGGCCGGCGGCGATATTGCGGCACTCCGGCGTGGCGTAACGAGCCGGCCTCACTTTCACGATCTCGCGGGCGATACGATCGGCGAGATGCGGCTTGGCGAGCGCGATATCGGCGGCGCCCTGGATGGCGTTGGCGGCGCCGATCATTTCGTGGCCGGCAATGGGCGCTAAGAAGCGATCGAGCAGCTTGTCGATTCGTCCTTCGGAATCGACGCGTGCGAGGTGTGCCAGTATGCGGCTGGAATCCCAGCGGAGGATGCTGGCTTCGCCCGACATGAGTTGGGCGAAGAAATCGAAGCGGGGATACAGCAGGCCGGGATCCTGCTCGCTCAGGCGGCGAAGCTGCTTGGCGGATCCGTATTTGGTGCGGGCTTCAGGCGACGCTAAGCCATCGCAGAGGGTGTTGACCTGCTCGACGGTGGAGCAAGGCATTTGCCTCAGGATAAATCTTCGGGTACACGGTTGTCCATGGTTAACAACGGTTATTCGGCGGCGAAACGTACAATGATGGTGGGGCCGTTTTCGTGTTCCGGCGCCAGCCTGCATTGGAGCGGGCAAGGAGTCATATTGGACGGCCAGGAAATCATTCGCCGGTGCCGTTTGCTGGCTGAGCAAACCGAGGAACCGGGGCACATCACGCGCACGTATCTTTCGCCCCCGATGCATGAGGTGCACCGGATAGTGCGCTGCTGGATGGAAGACGCCGGACTGACCGCGTACGTCGACGACGTGGGCAATCTGCGCGGCGTCTACGGCGATGGGCCGCGCCTGATGATCGCATCGCATCTCGATACCGTGCCGCATGCAGGGGCCTTCGACGGCATCCTGGGAGTGACGATCGCGATTGCTCTGGTGGAGCAGCGGCCGCCGTGCTCCATCGAGGTAGCAGCCTTCTCGGAAGAGGAAGGCGTGCGCTTCGGCGTGCCATTCATCGGGAGCCGGGCGCTGGTGGGCGATCCGGTGATGGACGCGGGAGTCCTGGCCGCGATCTCTCACTTCGGGCTGGACCCGGCGCGGATTCCGGAAGCGGTTCTCGATCCCGAGGTGAAAGGGTACCTTGAGTTTCACATCGAGCAGGGTCCGGTGCTGGAAAATCTGAGGGCGCCAGTGGGAGTGGTGGAAGCCATCGCGGGCATGAGCCGGTGGGAGCTGCGCTTCGATGGGAAGGCCAACCACGCCGGCACTACACCGATGAATCTGCGGCGGGACGCTTTGGCTTGCGCCGCCGAGTGGATCGGGCTGGTGGAACACGTGGCGCAGACGACGGATGGTCTGGTGGCGACTGTGGGGAAGATCGACGTCCTACCGGGCGCAGGCAACGTGATCCCCGGGCTGGTGACCGCAAGCCTCGATGTGCGCCACGCTCTCGACGAAGTGCGCGAGCGTGCTTTGAACGTGATGCTCGACGGCGCGGAGCATATCGCGCGCCGGCGTGAATTGAGTGTGACCGGCGAGTCGCGGCTGGAGCAGGCGGCGGTGGCGCTGGATTTCGAAACGGTGGAGGAGGCGGTGCGCTGCTGCGGCTTGCCGGTGCATCGGATGGTGAGCGGGGCGGGGCATGACGCCATGATTCTGGCGCAGAAGCTGCCGGCCGCGATGCTCTTCGTACGCAGTCCCGGCGGGATCAGCCATCATCCCGACGAATCGGTCTTAGCGGAAGATGTGGATGCCGCGTTGGCCGTGGGCGCGCACGTGATAAGGATGTGGACAAGCTGAAGCATGTCCCACGGCTACTTGGCGGGCTTTTCGTAGTGCGGGGAGAGCGAGCGGGCGACCAGGCCGATTCCTCCCACCAACAGCACGAGCATCACAATGGTATTGAACAGACTGGTGGGCTGAAAGTAGATGTGCATGTTGGCTATCACACCGGCCAGAATGAAAAGGCCTCCGCCCACAGTGAGCAGCCAACCGATCACGCTGCGCCCGTTCCAGAACAGGATGGCGATTCCGAATAGCATCGGAATCAGCGTAATTCCGAAGGCGTTGTCGCCGTGGAACATCCAGTATGAGCCCATCACCGTGACGCGATTGCAGAGCAGGTAGCCGCCTACGCAAGCCATCACGAAGCCCATCAGAAAATGGCCGAGTCCGCCGGGGGTTCCTCCGACGTCGCTCAAGCGACGCTCTTCCATGAATCAGAGGATAACAAACGCCACCGTGCAGCGCCCTGCTATTATATGTTCTACAAAAAGGAGAAAACTGCGATGCGATTGCGATTGACGTCGATTCTGCTGCTGGCCATGGTTGCCGCACATGCCCAGACGGGACATTGGGTAGTTACATGGGGCACGGCGGAGTCGCTGTTGCGGCCGCAGCCGCCGAACAATCCGCAGGCCCAGCAGGCGCCGGGAGCGGCGGGTTTCAACAATCAGACGGTGCGCATGATCGCGCGCACCAGCATCGGCGGGCAGCGCCTGCGAATCAAGGTGGAGAACGCTTTCGGCGCACAGCCGGTGACCATCGGCGCGGCGCACATTGCGCTGCGCGCCAAGGACTCCGAAATCGTCGCCGGGTCCGACCGGGCGATCACGTTCAACGGCAGGGCGGGCTGCATTTTGAGCCCCGGCGTGGAGCGCGTGAGCGATCCGGTGGACCTCAAAGTGCCGGCGCTGGCCGATCTGGCGGTGAGTCTGTACTTCCCCGTGGAGACCGGTCCGCCGACGAATCATGGTACGGGACTGCACACCACTTACATTTCCAAAGAAGGCGATTCGACGGGCCAGCCGGCCCTGGCGGACGCCACCACGTCGCTTTCCTATTACTATCTGGCGGCGATCGATGTGGAGGCTCCGGCCGATGCGCGGGCGCTGGTGACGTTCGGCGATTCCATTACCGACGGCACGGCTTCCACCCCGAATAGCAACCATAGCTGGCCGGCGCTGCTGGCCGCTCGCCTGGCGAAGAATAAGAAGACAGGTACGATCGGCGTGGCCAATATGGGAATCAGCGGCAATCGCATGCTCTACGATGGGTCGGGCGCGAACGCGCTGGCGCGCTTCGATCGCGATGTGCTGAGCCAGTCGGGCGTGCAGTGGGTGATGCTGATGGAAGCCATCAACGACATTGGCCGGGTGGGGACGCCGACGCCGGAAGCTCCTACAGCCGACGACCTGATCGCCGCGTACCGGCAGTTCATCGACATGGCACATACGCACGGGATCAAAGTAATTGGGTGCACTTTAACGCCCTATGAAGGGGCAGGCTACGCGCGCGATGCCGGCGAAGCGGTGCGCGAGGCCGTGAATACATTTATTCGCACCGGCGGGGCGTTCGATGCGGTGGTCGATTTCGACGCGGCCACGCGCGATTCCGCCGATCCGAAGCGCATCCGCGCGGCTTTTGACCCCGGCGATCATCTGCACCCCAACGATGCGGGCTACCGGGCGATGGCGGATGCCGTGGACCTGGCGATCTTCACGCGGAAGTGAGTCGGCGACTGCAGTTCCCTAACGTATTGCACGACCGCTTGCTCACACGCGCGGCTCCGTTTCTGAGCCGTGACAGCGAGGGAGCGGTCCTCCGTAGATGCGAGGCCGTATTTATGAAGCGGAATACTGAGTTATGAAGCAGGATCTCGATCGTCTGCAAGGCGCGTGGAGCATCGCGGCGCTCGAACTGGACGGGCAGACCGTGGGAGCGATTGGCGATGCGCGCATCGTCATCAAGGGGAATCGTTTCACCAGCACGGGCATGGGGGATGAGTATGCCGGGACGCTCACGGTCGATTCATCGGTCAGCCCGGCGCGGATCGATATGAAGTTCGAGAGCGGTCCCGAGAGGGGTAATATCAATCTCGGTATCTACCAGCTGGACGGCGATTCCTGGAAACTCTGTCTGGCCACGCGCGGAACCAAGCGGCCGGCGAAGTTTGTGTCGCCGCCCGATAGCGGGATCGCGGTGGAGACGCTGGTGCGCGGGAAGGCCGCTCCCAAAGCTCCGAAAGCTCGCAAGGTGACAGTCGAGGCGCCGAGCGGGCCGGCGACTGTGTTCGAAGGCGAGTGGCAGATGGTCTCGGGAGTGATGAA
>Ga0182016_10003252_pt1 | contig 18679 bp, 11 predicted proteins | sample 712S2MmetaG_FD_120491 | JGI IMG/M metagenome (GOLD analysis project Ga0182016, IMG submission 120491) | Permafrost microbial communities from Stordalen Mire, Sweden - 712S2M metaG | ecosystem: Environmental > Terrestrial > Soil > Wetlands > Permafrost | place: Sweden: Stordalen | collected...
AAGACGGCCGCCGCGAGCGCTTCGATCGGCAAAAGGTTTTGAGCGGTCTGCTGCGCGCATGTGAAAAGCGGCCTGTCCCGGCAAGCAAACTGGAAGCGATTGTCGACGCAACGGAGACCTTTTTGATGGATGCTCCGGAGCGCGAGCGGACTACAAGTGAAGTGGGCGAACTGATCATGACGCACCTCAAGGGGCTGGACACCGTGGCTTACATTCGATTCGCGTCCGTTTACCGGGATTTCAAGGATGTGCGGGAATTCAAGGAAGAGTTAGAGGGCTTGCTTGGCGGAAAGAAAACGAAGAAGTAACACAGATGACAGCAGACCCTGTCCCATGCCTGACATAACTTTGTCGACTGTTCGATGGCTAGAAGCATCGCCGAACACTGAAAGCCGAGCATCAGGAACTGTTATCTGTAACCTGTCATCTGTAATCTGAGAGGAATTCATGACTCACAAAGTAACTCTGGTACCCGGCGATGGCATTGGTCCCGAAGTAACTCAAGCCGTAGTCCGCATCCTTGAAGCCACCGGCGTCAAATTCGAGTGGGAGCGATTTGCCGCGGGGGCTGAAGCGTTCGAGATATACGGCGAATACATTCCTACCGCGCTTTACGAATCCATCGAGCGGAACAAGGTTGCTTTGAAGGGGCCGGTCACTACTCCCATCGGAGGCGGATTCAAGAGCATCAATGTAACACTGCGCAAGAAGTTCGAGTTATTCGCCAACTTCAGGCCCATCAAGAATCTTCCCGGCATGGCAACCCATTGGCCTGGCCTCGACCTGATCATCGTCCGCGAAAATACTGAGGGCGAGTATGTGGGACTGGAACACGAGGTGGTGCCGGGTGTTGTTGAAGCGATCAAAGTCATTACGGAAAAGGGCTCGACACGCATCGCCAAGTTTGCTTTTGAGTACGCGCGCAAGCATGGGCGCAAAAAGATCCACTCCATTCACAAAGCCAACATCATGAAGCTGTCGGATGGTTTGTTTCTGCGCTGCGCTCGCAAGGTTTCCGAAGGGTTTCCAGAGATCTTCTACGGCGAACACATCATCGATAACACATGCATGCAGCTGGTCATGAACCCCTGGCAGTACGACACGTTGCTGCTGGAGAATCTCTATGGCGACATCGTGAGCGATCTTTGTGCGGGGCTTGTCGGCGGTCTAGGCCTGGTTCCTGGCGCCAACCTGGGACACGATTGCGCGATCTTCGAAGCGGTGCATGGGTCGGCGCCGGACATCGCGGGCAAGGACGTCGCTAACCCTACAGCGCTGTTGCAATCGGCCGTGCTGATGCTCCTCCACCTGGATGAATCAGCCGCAGCCGACAAGGTACAGAAAGCTCTTGAAGCCGTATACGCAGAGCGCAAGACGCTGACGCGCGACGTGGGGGGAACATCCGGCACCACGCAGTTTGCCGACGCCGTGCTGGCCGCGATGGGCTGATCATCAAAACTTTAGACCGGTTCCATGATTGGCGTACACAGAACTCCGTGCCCCGTTCTTGCGATTTTTTCTATCGCAAGGGCGGGAGACTACAATCGCTGGGCGCAAATTCAATGGAACCGCTCTAGAACCTGTCTGGAACTCCGCGAGTTGAAGGGTACAAAATTCATCCCGCACATTGTTGAAGGGTACGCGATTCATCCCGCACATTGTTGAAGGGTACAGGATTCATCCCGCACATTAATGACCAGTTCACGTCCCGGCTTTAGCCTCCGAGGGAATTCAAACTCATAAAAGCCGCCCTTGGGGTCTAAACCCCGTACCCCTCACTTCATGGCAGTAATTAAACAGCTTCACGAGACGGTGTACGTGGCCAATTCCACTGTCACCGTGTCGTTTGGCGTCTTGGTCGTGCCTCCATCGCTCTGCGGGTGGTATTCAATCGTCAAAGTCGTAGCATTCACCACCACGCGCAGATAGCCGTAATCGGTAGCATCGTAGCTGTTGAGCGTGAGCGTGCTGTCGATCGGATAAGGCGTGCGCAGTGTGGTCCGCATCGCCGAGAGCGGGTTATGGCCTCCGCATCCGGCAACAATGTACGGAATTTGCAGGTTATTCACGGTGCGGGTGTAGCGCTGGTAGTTATGGGCGTGGCCGGAAAAAACTGCATGAGGCCAAACGCCCGCGGCCGTGCAGGCGGAGTCGATATCGGCAAGCATCAACGGGCTGCCTCCATGCTCGGTCCCGCCTGTGAATGGTGGATGGTGCATCGCAATAATTACCGCGCCGGTGAAGTGTTCAGTCTTGATCCGCTTAAGCGCGGCGGTTAAAAAGTCAACCTGCCGCGAGTCGAGAATTGTATTGGGACTCGCCGTGCCGGTCTGCGCGGAGATGACGCCAGGATCCTCAAGCACATTACTGTACAGGCCGAGAATGCGGACAAAGGGCGCCTCAAAGGTGAAATAGACAGCCGGTTGAATCATCGTCGTGCGCGCTAAACCGCCTGCGTCGGGCGATTGAATTGGAGCCGAGGCGCAGAAATTTGCGATAAACGCCTCCAGCGTCTGTGCGGTATCGCTCGAATACACAACGCCATCGTGATTGCCGGGAATGCCGAGTATCGGCGCAGGGTAATCGCGATAGGGCTCGTAAAACTGATCGTAGTAGTAAGTGGCTTCGCCAAAGTAATAGACGACGTCGCCAAGATGATAGAAGAAGCTCGGAATGTCGGCGGAATTGGTTTCACTGAAATCGGTGACCATCTTGTCCGCAACCAGAGACTGGGTCTGGGGCCCCGTAACGCTGCCCGTGTCGCCTACAGAATGGAAGACGATCTGGCCCGCTGCGGTAATGGACGACTCTTTGGCCGGCCCTGCTGCGCCGTAAACCTGGGCAAGCGTGAGCACCGGTTCCACGAGCACGGTTGGGTCGGGACCACTTTCCGGTAGAGCCTCCAGCAGATCCACTTCGGCTTCATTCTGGTCAGTGACTGGCTGCGAGAAAGAGGTGGGGTCGGGCGACGGCCGCGGCTGGCCAAATACTGGTTGACCAGCAGTGACTGGAGGTGGCTGGGTTGGAGCCGGCGGCGGTTGTGTAGGAGTTGTACCCTTGGGCGGCCCAGGATGCTTGCCGCCTTTGTGTCTGCGCTCAGGCTCGATGGGCCCGGCATGCTTCTTCGTGGGGGGAGTAACGGTTTTCTTTGGCATGGTTCCTCTCCTGCTTCGCCGTGAATTCCGAGTGCAGGAAGAATAACTCAGAAAGTGACAGGAAAGATGAATTTATTGCTATTAAAAAACCCTGCGCAATGACTTTCCAAAGCAAACGCGGTTGAACGCGCGACGCCCGCGGGCGGTATGATGCTCGGATAGGGATTGTCCCCTCTCTACCAAGGAGCATTTGCATGCGTCGCTGCCGTTTTCGTTCTGTGCTATTTCTCGCCTCGATTCTCGCCTTCACCGCTTCCATCGCGCTCGTCGCTGAAACCATCTCGCTCACTGTGGATGCGACCAGGACTCCGCGCAAGCTGCTGCACTCGCATGAAGTTATTCCCGTAAAGCCCGGCCCGCTGACTATCTACTATCCGAAATGGATTCCCGGCGAGCATGGACCCAACGGTCCCATCAGCAGCGTAACCGGGCTCAAATTCGAAGGCAACGGCAAGGTAATTCCGTGGAAGCGCGACACGCTGGATGTATTCACTTTTCATGTGGACATTCCCGCCGGCGTCAGCGAACTTCATGCGAGTTTCGACTTCATTGAGCCGGATGGAAACTCTGCAACAGACAAGCTCACGGTGCTGGAGTGGAACGACGTGGTTCTGTATCCCGCCGGAATTCGCGCAGAGGAATTGAGCTATGTTGCGAAGCTGATTCTGCCCGATGGATGGAAGTTCGGAACGCCGCTGCCGATCGATTCGCAATCCGGCAGCGCGATCTCTTTCAAGCCCATCTCGCTGGACTTGCTGGTTGACTCGCCTGTGATTGCGGGCGAGTTCTATCGCGCCGTCGACATAACCCCGCCGGGAGAGCCGATTCATCATGAGCTCGACCTTGTGGCGGACAGCGCAGTGGCGCTCGAGATCAGCCCTGCGAATCAAAAGCAGATGACCAACCTGGTCGCGGAATCAGGCAAGCTATTCGGCGCGCGGCATTATCGCGACTACCATTTTCTGCTTACGCTGAGCGATCACGTTGCGCATTTCGGGTTAGAACATCACGAATCGAACGACAGCAGATTGCCGGAGCGCGTGCTCGTTTCGCCCGGTGCGGGCATGGCGCTTGGCGGGCTGCTGGCGCATGAGTTTGTGCATTCGTGGAATGGTAAATTCCGCAGACCCGCGGATCTTGCGGTTCCCTATTACGAGCAGCCGATGGAAACAGATCTGCTATGGGGATATGAAGGCCTGACCGATTATCTCGGCCCCATGCTGGCGGCACGAAGCGGGCTCTGGACTCCGGATGAATATCACGAATACCTGGCCAGCATTGCTGCGTCACTGGGACCGGGGCGGCCCGGACGCACCTGGCGGCCACTGCTCGACACCGCTATCGGCGAACCGGGATTGAGTGGTGGCAGGGGCTGGTTTACATGGAAGCGCGGGACGGACTACTACGACGAGGGCGATCTGCTCTGGCTCGAAGTTGCAACGATCATCCATCGCGAATCAAAGGGCCAGAAGTCCATTGACGATTTCACACAGGCCTTCCACGGCGGGCCTAACAACGGACCCCAAGTGAAGACCTACACCTTTGATGAACTGGTGGCTGCGCTCAATGCAATTGCTCCATTTGACTGGGCCACGTTCTTCCACACGCGTCTGGATTCAACGGCGCCGGAATCGCCCACAGGCGGCATTGAGAACGGCGGCTGGAAGGTTGTCTTCAATGCTGAGCCTTCAAAACTGAGTGGCCGGCGTGGTGGCGCAACCGATGTCTATTCCATCGGGTTGCAGCTTGGGGCGGATGGCTCTGTCGGTGACTCGCTGGTGGGGAGCCCTGCGTTTGAAGCGGGGATTTCTTCAGGCATGAAGGTGATTGGCGTGAATGGGCGCGTCTACACGCACGACCTGCTGGAAGACGCGATCAAGGCAGGCAAGGACTCTTCGCAGCCGATAACTCTGTTGGTTGTGGACGACGATTACATCAACACCGCTACGATTAACTACCACGATGGATCGCGTTATCCGCACCTGGTGCGAGACGATGCGAAGCCGGACTATCTCGATGAGCTGATCAAGGCCAAGATAGCGGCGAAATAGGGCGGAATAAGTTTTGATAGTTCAGACGGCACGGCTTCGGCTGTGCCGTCTGCGCATACAGATCCGATTCGGCTTTGGCTTTTCAGCGAGCTTCCCGCCTTGACCTCGGCGCCGCGTTCGCATAAGACTAGATCAACCAGAAGACAATCAGTCGCAATGGCCGCGCCAATCGGCCATTAAGAGGAAGGCGGGACTTTGACGGGCCAGACTAAAGGCGAAGTGTACGCACAGGAGGGCGGCAAGGAGAACTATGGGCTTCATGCCGGCGTGCTTGGCCCGCTCGAGACATTGGCGCAATCCGTCTCAGCGATGGCGCCTTCTACTTCGCCGTCGCTTACGATTCCTCTTGTGTTTGCGCTGGCGGGAAACGCTACATGGTTTGTCTATTTGCTGGCCACCGGGGCTACGCTGCTGGTGGGCTTTTGCGTCAGCCGATTTGCGCGCCTGTCGGCATCGCCGGGCTCGCTCTACACCTATGCCGCGGATACTCTTCCGCCCGCGTTTGGCGTGATTGCGGCGTGGGCACTGCTGCTGGCTTATGTTGCAACGGGCGCATCCGTGGCCGGCGGCGCGCTTTACTACACAGGCGTTTTGTCGCAACAGCTTTTCCATTGGACGCCGCCTGCTCTGCTCTCGCTGGCGGTAGTGTGCGGGGTTGCGGGTTGGATTGCATATCGCGACGTAAAGCTTTCGGCGGAGTTGATGCTATGGATCGAGGTGGTCTCGGTCAGCCTGATTCTGATTGTGCTGGCGCTGCTGATCTTCCGCTTCGGACTCCAATTCGATATGGATCAATTCAGGCTGAAGGGCGTTTCAGTCTCGGCTTTAGGGCCTGCACTGGTGCTTTCGATGTTCAGTTTTGTCGGCTTTGAGGCCGCGACAACACTGGGCGGCGAGGCTCGTGAACCCCTGAAGACGATTCCACGCGCGGTGATTCAATGCGCGATTCTGGCCGGCGTGTTCTTCATGCTGTGTTCTTACAGCGAGGTGCTGGGGTTCCGCGGAGAGGCGTCTCAGCTAAGCGATTCAACCAGCCCACTGCACCTGCTGGCTAACAAGGCGAGGGTATCGCCGCTTGGGGTCGCGATCGATTTTGGCGCGGCCGTGAGCATGTTTGCATGCGTGCTGGCATGCACAACGGCGGCCGCACGCGTGCTTCTTCGTATGGCCCACGGAAAGCTGCTTCCGGCGATTCTGGAGCGAACCAGCCGACGGCACGGGACGCCGGGAACCGCGATTGTTCTTTCGACTGGGATCATGTTTATCGCGACTGCTGCACTGGCTCTTCATGGGGTGCAGGGATCTGAGATGTACGACTGGCTGGGTTCGCTGTCTGTGTTCGGATTCTTGACTGCGTACGCGCTGGTGGCTGTTGCATTGCCTTTTGCTCGGCGCGCTCTCGGCCAGCATTCGCACCGCGTAGCGGCGATCAGCGTTGTCACTGTCGTGGTGATGATCCTTATCGTGATTTTCGACCTGCGCTCGGCCACCGACGCGATCCATGCGCGGATTCCCTGGATCTACCTCGCTTACATTGCCTTTGGCTTGGCGTGGTATTTTCTGCGCAGGAAAAAGGTCGCTTCCCTGACCGCATGAACACGCGATACGAAGGTTGAAGCTTCCCGCCCCCGCGATAGGAAAAAATCGCAAGGACAGGACACGGAGCATTTATTGCGTGGTTGGCACGGGATTCATTTGCTGCATCGGAGTTTGGTCCCATTTTTTGCACAGAGTGCAGGCACTTAACGCGCAAAAGGCATAAAGATCGTATAAGAATTGGGTTAATTCTTCCTCGGATTCAGGCCCGCAGAAGGTATGCTATTTTCAATCCGCAATGTAAGTCAGACCAGAACCATAAACGAGAACCACTCGTAACGGTACTTACCTTTTCACTTTTTGGGGATTACCCAAAGTGGGATTACCCAAGAGCAACAAGACTCTAATTCAACCCCGTCGGTCTCGATTATCACCCATCGAAACCGCAGGGGAAATCTCTATTTCGAGGCTGTGTACTGTGAATTACTTCCTGCGTGTTGTTTCTTCCCCGATCCCGCGGCTGCTGGCAATAGTGGCAGCCATTGCGCTGTGTTCAAGTGCTTTTCAGGCACAGCAGACTCTTGGCGGCATCACCGGCGAGGTTACCGATTCATCAGGAGGTGTGATTCCAAACGTCACTGTGACCGTGGTGGAGGAACAGACCTCGCTGACGCGCACGGTGAAGACCAACGGATCGGGAGAGTATTCGCTTGTAAACCTTCCCATCGGGACCTACACGCTGACCTATACGGCGGACGGCTTCGATGTGCAGAAGACACAGCACATCGCAGTTCAGGCCAATCGCACTGACACGGTGAATGCGTCCCTGAAAGTAGGTAAGACCAGCGAGACGGTCGAAGTGGAAGCCTCGCCGCTGATGAATGCCGTAGACACAACCAACGGCTACGTCATGGACAGTGCGCAGATTGAGCAGGTCCCTCTTGCGACCGGAAGCTTCACGGGGCTCGCCACGCAGTCCACCGGTGTCAGCGCCGAGTTTGGAGGCGGAACGGGAGCCAACTCCGGCCTTGGCAATGCGCCCATCTGGTCCAACGGGCAGCGCGATACTTCCAATTCGTTTTTGCTGAATGGCGTTGACGCCAGCAACCTGTTCAACGGCAAGAGCACCAGCCAGGTGGCTTCGGCGCGCGTCATCAACTCCACCGGCGTTTCATCGAGCACCGGCGCGGGCGGTGTGATTCCTTCCGCTGCTTCCATTTACCTCTCGATCGGCAACGCAATTCCCACGCCTGCTCCCGAGACCATTGCGGAAGTACGGGTCAATGCGTCGATGTACGATGCGCAGCAAGGCTCGACCTCGGGCGCGCATATCGATTTGAGCACAGCCTCGGGCACAAACACTTATCACGGCTCTGCTTATGTTCACCGCGGAACAAGTTGGATCAATGCGGCTCCGTTTTTCTTCAATCAGGACGCGGATATTCCTGCGTATAACAAAGTGCCGCAGTTGCATCGATACATCGCCGGCGGTACCTTTGGCGGGCCCATCATCAAGGACAAGCTGTTCGGCTTCGTGTCGTATCAACACCTGCACGTATCGGACCAGGAGATCGGCGACTCCGTGCTCGATGTTCCCGTTGGCCTGAGCGATGACCGATCTGCCTCGGCGCTGGCGGCAGTAACCAACAACTCCTTCGGCACAACCCTTACCACCGCCAACATCGACCCGCTGGCACTGGTGTTATTCAACTCTCCGTCGCTTCCCGGCCAGCCGGGCAAGTGGCTGATCCCCAATGACACGCTCACCGCGTCAGGGGGATCAATCAGCGCGGCACACGTTGACAATGCCTTCATTCCCGGAGCGGGCCGCTTCACAGCTGACCTGGGCGTCGCCGACCTGGACTGGAATGCTACCTCGAAAGACACGCTGGCGATGAAGTATTTCTACCAGCACGATCCAACTCTCTCGCCATATTCCTATTCGAGTGTGCCAGGTTTCACCGAGCATCTGGATTCCGGCGCGCAAGTGGCCTCGATCATCAATACGCTGATCGTCAAGTCAAACCTCAGCACTACCGAGACACTGGGCATCATTCGCGAAAAGAATTACGGGGACAATGAGCAGCCCTTCGGCCCCGATTCAATTCCCGGCGGCGCGGCAGGTACCGGGTCGATCAACGTTTTTGGATCGAAATATTTCCCCGGCATCTCGGTCTATAACGTATTGGGAAGCAACCAGCCCTCCGGTACATCGCAGGCTATCCTCAACATCGGGCCCAACGCGGAAGGCCAGTCATCCAACACCGGCGTCTTCCAGAATCGCATAGCTCCTTCCGGCGACGCCATTTGGACGCTAGGCAAGCACACCGTGAGCTTTGGTGGCAGCTATACCTACACGCAGCTCAACACCATCGACAAGCGCACCGGAAAAGGAACCGTTGCGACCGACGACTTCAGCCAGATGGTTCAGGGCTATGTGACGCCGGGCAGTTCAGCTACGGGCTTCTATGTCAGCTCATTTCTGCAAGGTAACGCGAGCCGCTACTACCGTGCCAATCAGCTAGGGACTTACGTCCAGGACAAGTGGCAGATCACTCCCAACCTGTCGCTGACCGCGGGCCTGCGTTACGACTGGGACGGCGGCCTGACCGAGAAATACGGCCGCCTGTTCAACTTCGACCCCAAGCTTTATAGCTACGATTCGGGCTCGGACACCATCACCAATCCAGGACTTATCATTGCCGGAAACAATGCGAATGGCACCAAGGGTGTGAGCAATACCACGCTGACGGGCCGCCAATGGGGTCTCGGCCCTCGCGTGGGCGCGGCATGGCAGCCGGGGTGGAGCCATAACAAGGTCGTGATTCGCACCGGCGCGGGCATGTACTACGATCGCGGTGAGTTGTTTAGCTACTTCTCGCCGGGATACGCGATCGGCACCGTGACCGGCGGCCCCTTCGGAGTGAACCAACAGCTCCCCTTCGTAAACGCTTCAAGCTGCCCGACGAGCTCGCAGTCGTTGTACGAGTACTACATTCCGACCTGTGGCGGCAACGGCGGATTCGGCCCGCCAACCGGACCTCCGACGGCTGAGACTGGCAATCTTTCCAACCCTTACGGCACGGTGCTTCAATACGCCGCGCCAAACAGCCCCAAAGCCTCCGATCTGGCCAACTATCTGCCGAATGCATACAGCATCACAAACTTCGGTGACGGCGCTTCAGGCGTAATCAATAACGGTCAGCCTATTTCGCTTGGCGTCTACGATCGCGCCAACAAGCTGCCCTATACGATGAATTACACTCTGGACTTCCAATGGCAGCCGCGGCCTGACCTGGCCATCGAACTGGGCTATGTCGGCAATGTTGGCCGGCATCAGGTGATCCCGGTGCCGTTCAATCAGCCCACCATCGCTTCGCCGTCCAGTCCGACGCTGGGAGGAACACCCTATGCGCAGAATTACAGCTACGGATACAACGTAGGTGGCGCCACTCTTCCGGATGGCACTGGCTACCAGGCCAACTACGAAGGCGGCAACGTGGATCTGCGCGTTCCTTACATCGGCTATGCAGCGGAGTCGATCACCTACAAGGCGGCAGGCATCGATGCTTACAACGCTTTGCAGGCACACGTCGACAAGCGCATCAGCCACGGACTGCAAGCCGGGGCATCGTACACCTGGTCGCATTCACTCGATGAACAGAGTGGCCTGGGGCTCTTCTACAGCGGCAACAATCCGCTTAATCTGAGGAGCGGCTACGGTTCCTCCGACTACGATCGAACACACGTCTTCAGTCTCAACTACGCCTATCAGATTCCCGATTTCGCCACCAAGCACAGCCTGGAAGGGAAACTCATCGACGGATGGTCTCTAGTGGGTCTCGCCGTGCTGCAAAGTGGCCAGCCGTATAGCATCATCGACTTCTCCGGCGCGGTAGGCAGCATCTACTACTCAACTGCGGACGGCATCACCAACCCGGTTGTTCCGCTTGCGCCCAATTGCACGGCCAAGACTGCGCTGACCCACTCTTCCGGCGCCTGGACTCCTCCTGGACTTGGCGGCCTGCCGGCTCTCAGGGCAGATTGCTTCACCCTTCCCCTGCTGCCGGCGGGCGGCCTCGGTGGGGCTATTCCCACGTCCGATCCTTACGAGACCGGCTTCACCACCGGCCAGCGCAATATCTTCCGCCAGGCCTTTCAGAAACGTGCGGATGCTTCGCTGGTGAAGGTGACCTCAATCAACGAGCGGTACAGCCTGAAGTACACCTTCGACGTCTACAACCTGACCAACACCACCAGCTTCGATATACCCGGTGCCGAGGTCTCTCAAAACGCGGGCTACAACGCCTTCCCGCAATCGGGGCAGCCAGTCCTACCGGCCAATTGCGCCCCCAACACGCAATGCAATTCCCTCTACAGCTATCCATCGGGCCTCGGCATTGTGTCTCATACCATAGGCAGCCCGCGACAGATACAGATGTCCTTGAAGTTCGATTTCTAAAAGCAGGGGTTAGGGGTTAGCGAAAAACAAAACCCGGTCATTCCATCCGACAGAAATGGCGTTCGCACTACGCGGACGCCATTTTCTTTTTCATCTTCAATTGGCTGCATAACAATTGTGAACGCAAAGATAGCGAAACAGTTCCTAACCACTAATCACTAACCACTACTCACTGCATTTCTACTCTTCCCCTATATCTTCATTCCAAATCTCCGGATGGCGAGCGATGAATGTCTCAAGCAACTCGCGGCATTCGGCGTTGTCGAGGTCGATCACACCTACGCCGTTTTCGCGGAGCCAATCCAGCCCGCCGGCAAAGGTGCGGCTCTCGCCCACCACGAGAGTGCCGATGCGGAATTGGCGGACCAGGCCGCTGCAATACCAGCATGGGGCCAGCGTGGTTACCATGACCAGATCGCGGTAAGTCGTCTGTCGCCCGGCGCGGCGGAAGGCGTCCGTCTCGCCGTGAACGCTGGGATCGCCTTGCTGTACGCGGCGATTGCGGCCGCGGCTGATCAACTCGCCAGACCGGTGAAACAGGGCGGCTCCGATGGGGATGCCTCCCTCCTCGAAGCCAAGGCGGGCTTCTTCCAGCGCCACAGCCAACATGCGTTCGTACAACGCCGATTCCGTCATTGCATCCTCCGATTCAAAGGATAAGGCACGGGCGATGCTTGACTTGAACGGGTTGAGTAGCTGGCTCCGCTTCCTATTCGAACTTGTAACCGCGGTTGGGGATGTACTCGAACTTCACCAATCCATCGCGATAGTCGATGTGCATGATCAGCAATTGGAAGGTATTGGCGCCAAAGAAGCCCGCTATCTCCATGCCCGTGCTCTTTGAAACCGCAGACGTATCCGTGGTCACGACTCCGTTCACTTTCTGCGCCATATGGGCGAAGTTATAGGTGATTTCGTCGGCGACCTTGATCTTTCCATCGCCCCACGGAATATTCTGCTCGTGAACCTTGGAGACATCCATAGCAACGCCAAAGGAAATATTCGTCTCAGGCGCGCCAAGATTCAGAATGAAAAGCTTGATCGCCTGTGTACTGGGGTCCTTAACTTTGTCGCCCGTGAGACCGGCAGGAAGAATCAGACTTTTTCCCACCCTGTAAATCTGCGTATAGTCCTTCATTTCGGGTGCGATATAGCGATCGGGCGCCTGCGGGTTCGCGACCTCGGATTCCTCATTCGGATTCGTGTGCAGGCTGGGGGGGAACGCGGCCGCCTGCGGGCGCAGGGGTAGAGGTGCCAACTGCAGCTTGCGCATGGGGTAGTCAACGGTAAGCAGGAAGTCGGAAAAGAGGTCGATATCGACGAGACCATCTCCATCGTCGTCGGGGCTATTACCGTCAATCACTTTCAGCGTGCAGTCGTGGAACTCGAGGCTGCCAACCTTGATGGAATCGGCGAAGGCGGTATAAGTGGGTTTGGATCCTGGAAATGTCCCAGGCTCAGAAGGCGTCAGGCGTTTGAGCCCGGCGCGTTCTGCAATGGGGCGATAGACTGTGAGACCACCGTCGCTGGCGCCGAGTTGCAGGCGGGCAGTCGTCGAGTTCAATCCCATCTCCAGACCGGAAGCCCGGGTGTGTCCGGCGTGACCGATCAGCTTGATAAACGGAATATCCGCCGATGTGACTGTGGAGGCAAGACTGCATGCGCGGGGCGGACCGCCGGCCTGCTTCTGCCAGCGTTCAAGCTCAGCCTTCATCTGTCGAATCGTATCGGGGTCGTCTCCCGTAGGAGCGGACAGGTAGGACTCCATCTCCGGGATGCGCTGCGCTAAGGGGAGCGTTTGAATCCAGGCAGCGCGGATTTCGGGGTCCTGGGGATCGAACTGGTGAGCAAGCAAAATCTGCTGGCGTGCTGTGGCGTAGCGGGAACTGACCTCAGAGAAGCGGGCGAAGAGCAGGCGGGTGCGCGGATTGCAAGGATCGAGCTTGTAGGAGTCGAGAACGGTCTTTTCGACTAGCCACGGCTGACCCTGGCGAAGCTCGACCTCGCCGCGCAGAGTGAGGAATGCGGCTGAGTTGGGTGCAGCCTCCAAGGCTGTATGCACCGCCTCCTCGGCGTCTAGCACTTTCTGCTCGCGCAACAGCGTGTCGACAAGTCCGACGGTAGCATCCACATCGCCGGGATGCGCGGTGAGAGCGGCGTGGTAAAGGGTCTCGGCCTTGCCATAGTCGGCCGCCAGAAGCGCTTTGTCAGCGTCGCCAGGCGGATTGTGCTTGACTACAGGGCAATTGACTGCGAACGCCATGCGCGCCGAAAGGACGAACACCGTAAACGCGAATACCGCGCCAGGCAGGAACCGTAAAAAGAATCGGCTGAGAGCATCGCTCGAACGAATTTGCGCCTTCATGAACACCTCCGTGGCCCAACGTACAACAATACCAACCTCAGAGCATTCTCGCTCCCCAAACTGACATGGGAGGTGCTCCTCATCACGATTGGTAAATTGATCCAAGAAAAGAGACGTGTGCGGACAAGAGTAAGACGCAAGGCCATCCTCCAGAACCACCAACTGGCTCGGGCGTCACGGTTTCTGTTATGGATTAATTGGGATAATTGGTGCGAAAGGGGGGACTCGAACCCCCATGGATTGCTCCGCCAGATCCTAAGTCTGGTGCGTCTGCCAATTCCGCCACTTTCGCAAGATGCTGCCTATCTCATTCTAGGCGTTTTAATCTACTCACCATTTTCAGCTGGCATTTTCAATTCTCCCAAAGCGAGCCTCTGAGAGCAAGGTCAATCGCTTGCTATTGACCGGGAAATGCTCTCGACGTTGGAACAGGCGTGTTTTGGATTGAAATTGGAAAGGATAGTCCGTCCTTTGGTAAAAATCGCCTGTTCTGAAAAAGTGCGGAAAATCGGGACGGGCGTGGGATCGAGCGATTTCACCATGCCTGGAAGCCCTTCCCAAGACCATCCCGCGCTACTCTTTCTTTAACATTGCAATCATCGAAAAGCGCGGGCAAGCCAGCGGCCTGTCTAAACGTGTAAGATTTCGAGTTGTCCCTGACAGAAGTCGACGAAGACCCCTGGGCGCCGGCTGGCCGGACTGGCAAACGGGACGAATTCATCCAGAAGCATTCCCCATGCTGCTCTACAAGCGTTGAAAGCTCCAATTCGCAACGCAAAAAGGAATCGGATACCCACTTTTATGTCATATGATTCAAAGTTCACTTGGCCAAAGGCCATCTTGCTTTCTTCCTTGATTGTTGCTCTTTTTGCTCCTTTCGCCGATTCCCAGATGAAGGTAACCGAAAACGGCTACCTGGATACTCAGGGCTTTAGCGTGATTCTCTACCAAAGCACCTATCACCCGGTGTTCGTGGATGAGAAGAATGCCGCGATGCAAATGATCCTCCATGGGCAGCGCATTGCAACCAATGGCGACGTGCGGCTAATGCCCACCCCTGAGCAGTGGGACCTAGTTGCAAAGCTCAAGGACCAGAAAGCGGACAAGGAAAACAATCGCCTCACGGCCGACCTCTCCTTCCCCACATACCGGATGGACTACACACTCGAAGTGACCGCCGAGCCGGGCGGCGTGCGTGTGAGCGTGAATCTCGACAAGCCGCTGCCGGAGAAACTGGCTGGGCGCGCTGGGTTCAACCTGGAATTTCTGCCGTCCATCTACACGGGAAAGAGTTATGCAGTAGACGGCAACCAGTTCGGCATCATTTCGCGCAGTCCCCAGGACGCCATGCAGCAGGTTTTGCCGTCTACCGACGATCCGAAAAAACTGCCCTACCAGGAGGAATGGGACAAGGACAAAGGCTATACGCAGCCGCTTCCGCTGGCCGGCGGGAGCAGCATTACGCTGGCAGCGGAGGATCCGCTTTACCGCGTTACGGTCAGCTCGGAAACGGCCCCCGTGTCGCTCTATGACGGACGCGATCGCGCTCAGAACGGCTGGTTCGTTTTGCGCACCTTGATTCCATCAGGCAAGACCGCAGGCGCAGTCGTCTGGCATATTCACCCCAACCTGATTCCGAACTGGACACGGCCGCCGATGGTCGCGCACAGCCAGGTTGGTTATCCTCCCGATTTTCCGAAAGTGGCAATGATCGAACTGGACCCGAACTACGATGCACCGAAGACGGCGAAGGTGCTTCGCCTCGAATCCGACGGCACTTATAAGCAAATCTTCGAGGGACCGATCTCCGCGCCTACACCATGGCTGCGCTATCGCTATGCGCAATTTGATTTCTCCCCGGTGAAGGAACCCGGCCTTTACGCGATTGAATATGCGGGAGTGCGCACCGATCAGTTTCCGATCGCCAAAGATGTGTACAGCAGGGCGTGGCAATCGAGCCTGGACGGATTTCTTGCTGTCGAGATGGATCATGTGTCGGTGCGCGAAGGGTATCGGCTCTGGCATGGCGTCTCGCACCAGGACGATGCACGCCAGGCGCCACCGAACACACAGCACTTCGATGGCTACTCGATGGGGCCGAATACTGATTCCAATTTCAAACCGGGCGAACACATCCCGGGACTAACCTTAGGCGGCTGGTTTGACGCCGGCGACTACGACAATATTGCTCCCAGCCAATACTCGGTGATTGAAAACCTGTCGCTGGCGTACAAGGAGTTTGGCCTGAAGTGGGATGAACTCTCTGTAGACGAGACTGGCCGCACGGTTGAAATGCACAGGCCGGATGGGGTGCCGGACGCAGTGCAACAGGTCAAGCATGGCGTATTGCAGGTGCTGGCTCAGTACAGGTCGATTGGCCATCCAATCATGGGCATGATTGAGCCCAAGCTCCGCGAGTACACGCACCTCGGGGATGCTGCTTCGATCACGGACGAGCGCATTTATTCGGACAAGCTCGGCCCCAACGAGATTGACGGAAACTACTCCGGCAAGCCGGACGACCGCTGGGCCTTCACCACCAAGATGCCGTTTTTGCAATACGGCGCAGCAGCGGCGCTGGCCTCCGCATCGCAGGCGCTGAAAGGATTCGACGATCCGCTCGCCAAGGAATCTCTGCAGACCGCCATCAAGTTATGGGATGAGGAGCACGCCAATCCCACATCTGCAAAGGGTCCATCTTTCGGACCTCCGGGAATGGCATCGATGGGAGAGTTCAGAGCTGCGGTTGAACTCACAATCGCCACCGGCGGCGGGGATCCGTATAAGACACGGGTCAAGGAACTGTTCCCCACTGCGCGCAAGTTTTTCGGGTTTAGTGGCTGGACAGCCGTGCTGGCCCTGCCCTACATGGATGCCGATTTCAAGCAACAGGTCGAAGATGCTGTCAGAGCTTACAAGATTGAAACAGATACTAACCTTGCTAAGACGCCCTTCGGTGTTCCACCGAGTCTCGGCACCTGGGGAGGATCTTCCCAGGTGGCGAGTTTTGGTGCGCAGATGTATTTCCTGCACCAGGCATTCCCGCAAATCATTGGACCGGAGTATACGCTGCGAGCAGTCAACTATCTGCTGGGGACGCATCCAGTTTCGAGCACGTCGTATATCTCTTCGGTCGGGACAGTTTCAAAGATGAAGGGCTATGGGAATAATCGCGCGGACGGAACGTTTATTCCTGGCGGGATGATCCCGGGCTACATCGTCATCAAGCCGGACTTCCCGGAGTGCATCGATGACTTTGGCATGTTGTGGTTTGAAGACGAATACACCATCAGCGCCGCCGGGGAATGGATTCTGGTGGCCAACGCCGCGGATGCGCTGGTTAAATAGCTCCCCGCCTGCCGGCAATCAGGTTGAAGATCAGGACAACGACAGCGATCACGATCAAAAGGTGAATCAATGCTCCGCCGATGTGAAGGCTGAAACCGAGGAGCCACAGAACCAGGAGAATTACAAAGATTGTCCAAAGCATATTTACTCTCTCTCCGCATTGCAGGCACCCTGGAGCTTAGAGCTGCCTGGTGTGCCTGCACTGCATTCATTAGCGATTGTTAGTTCGAGGCAAGGGCCTGCGCCTTTGCATTTACGACCGCATCCAGAAACGATTGCGCTGAGGCCGGTACGGCTTCGCCGCCATCCAGGATGTGGTGCGTGGAGACGTCGTGTCCGTAGATGGCTTCAGTGGAATCGTCGTCGCGGCGTATTGCGGCGCCGGTCAGTGTGAGCCCGGCAAAGAGGCCTTTGGCGCGCGAGTAGGTGAGCACTTCGGTGTTGAGCTTCCAGTCAGTATCGGCGGAGGCGTGGCGGCCAACCGGACCGGCAGCAGCAGAAGCATCGCCGCCCAGCTCAAAGTTGCTGTTGATCAAATGCTTCATTCCCTCTTCGTTCTGGATGATCATGACCAGGTCGACGCCTTCGACGCCGATCTGCAATCCCCAGCTTCCGCCGGTGATGGTGAAGAACGCCGGAGCGCTCCAACCATTTGCCGTGCGGCAGGTCGCAACGCCACGGCCGTTTTCCGCGCCGAATACGAAGCCGCCCTTGAGCATGTGCGGAACAACGGCAATGCACTTGGCGTGTTCCAGAACTTCTTCAGGAATGCCTTTGTCCGGTGCGGACATGATTTCGTGTATGACGCGGCCTGCATGGTCGAGCCGGTCATTGGTTGCTTCGCGACCCGAACCGGCCCATGCGATGCTGGTCATGCTGAGGATGGCAACGAACGTCATAATCTTTTTCATTTGATTCACCTTTTTTCTACCCATGCGCAGCGTCACTTTCTTCCGCGCACTGAGGCGCACAAGGTAGTTTTGACTCTAGGCCGCGAGCGATGCAGAGTCTGAGCAAGAAAGCTCAGCATGGAAAAATGCGGAATTGAAAATGCCTGCGGCTATGGACGCAGACTTTTTTGCGCAGAAAAAGGTGGCTCTTTCCTTGAGGAAAAAGCCACTTTAATGGATGAGGGTTCGAAGTAAAGCAATTGAAGGTTTAGATTTGGCCGAGCACCAGAAGCACGATGACAACCAACAACACCAGGCCTAATCCTCCGCTGGGATAGTAGCCCCAGCGTCTGCTATGCGGCCATCGCGGCAGCGCGCCAAAGAGCGCCAGCAGGAGAATCACAATCAAAATTGTTCCCAGCATGTTTCACTCCTTGCGCGCATTTTCCGGATCAACGTTGACGGCTTGCATTCAGGCGGTTATTTCGGCTTGGTTTCGGGCTTCGGCTCTGCTCTGGGAGCTGGCCTTGGGGCGGGAGCTGGTTCAGCTTTCGGTGTAACCCTTGCTTGTGTTACTGGTGCGGCTCTGGGAGCTGGCCTTGGGGCGGGAGCTGGTTCAGCTTTCGGTGTAACCCTTGCTTGTGTTACTGGTGCGGCTCTGGGTGCAACTCTTGCTTGAGGGGTAACCGCTTCCTTGGGTGCTGCTTTTAGCGCGGCTGGTCTTGGCGCAGCTGGTGGTGCGGCCTTCGGGGCGGTCCTCATTACAGCAGGCTTTGTTGCAGCTGCCGCGGGGGCTTTCGGGGTGGTCTTCATAACGGCAGGTTTAGGCGTAGGGGCTGGCGCAGCTTTTGGTGCCACCCTGGCCGCCGTTG
>Ga0182016_10003256_pt1 | contig 18671 bp, 16 predicted proteins | sample 712S2MmetaG_FD_120491 | JGI IMG/M metagenome (GOLD analysis project Ga0182016, IMG submission 120491) | Permafrost microbial communities from Stordalen Mire, Sweden - 712S2M metaG | ecosystem: Environmental > Terrestrial > Soil > Wetlands > Permafrost | place: Sweden: Stordalen | collected...
CATATTTTAGTAGATGAATTTCAAGATACATCGGTATTACAGTTTAATTTATTGGAAAAACTAGTTGCTACTTGGGAGGCTAATGATGGTAGAACTATTTTTTTAGTAGGCGATCCTATGCAATCTATTTATAGATTTCGTCAAGCGGATGTTGGCTTATTTTTAAGAGCACAAGAATATGGTATAGCTAATATTAAATTAAAAAATTTATATTTAACTACTAATTTTAGATCTAGCAATACCATAGTAAATAATTTAAACAAGTTATTTGATAAAATTTTTCCAGAAGAAAATGATATGATATTGGGTGGGGTTTCTTATAGTAAGGCTAATAGTATACCAGAACCTAATTGTTCAAACAGCGAAGTACAATTTTTTTTAGCTTCCAATAGTTGGTTGGAAGCAGAAAATATCGTTGAATTAATTAAAAAAATAAAAAAAGATTATGCTAATAACAAACATAGCATAGCAATTTTAGTTAGATCAAGAGTGCATGCAAGTTCTATTATAGAAAGATTACGGCATCATAACATTAAATTTCAAGCAAACGATATAGAACTATTAGCAAATCAGCGGGTTATTTGTGATTTAATTACTTTAACTAGAGCTATATTACATGTACATGATGTTATTGCTTGGTTAGCTTTATTAAGAAGTCCATTGGTAGGTTTAAAATTAGCAGATTTACATGTTTTAAGCGAGTATTCTGTAAATCCATTATTTAAAGAATTACAAAACTATAAAAATAATCAGCAATTATCAAAAGATGCTAAATTAAGATTAAATTATGTATTACCAATTTTATTTACCGCTATCTCACACAAAGAAAGCACTGTAAATATATCTAAATTAATAAAAAAATCTTGGGTAGCATTAGGTGGATATCTATTGTTACAACCGCGAGATTTGGAGTTGGTTGAGGATTTTTTTCTTAAGTTATTAAGGTTGACTGATATTACTGGTATTAATGTTATAGAGGAATTAATGAGCGAGCAGTTTGTTTCAACTTCTCAAGATAATGTTGATTTAAATATTGTACAATTAATGACAATTCATAAGGCTAAAGGATTAGAATTTGATACAGTTATTGTACCTGGTTTAGCTAAAAGAACTTTAACATCTAAGCCACAGTTATTATTGTGGGAAGAAAGATTTAGCAAAAAATTAAATAAAAATTATTTAATTTTTGCTCCAATAAAATCCGCTAATTTATCAAACAATAATAATTCTGTTTATGATTTTATGAAGTATTCAGAAGCACAACGTGAATTATACGAAGAGCAAAGATTATTATATGTTGCAATGACTCGTGCTAGAAAAAATTTTTATGGGTTTAGTAATAAAAATATGGCCGGTAATAATAAAAGTTTTTTAAAATTATTAGAACCATATGTTATATTTGCACAACCTCCCTATGTTATTGCTAAGGGAGGTAATGAGGATATTAATAGTAAAACGTTATACCGGATCCCAAGTGATTGGTATACATTACAAATTAATCATGGTACTGATCACCATACTGAGATGTTGGTGTAGGAGTGTAAGGAGTATAAGTACTTGGTTTATCAGCTGATTTTTTTTTGTCTTCTTTTTTAGTAGGTTTTTCTTTAGGTTCTTTTCTTTTGTGTGTTTCTTTAGTTGGTTTAGTTGGTATACCTCCATTAAGAGTAGCTTGAGCGGCTGTGCTTAAAAATAATCCAATACTAATAGCAACTATCGTTAATATAGGTTTTTTTATCATAATCGGATCCTCATTATTTATTTTGTTTCTGAAGTAGATGGTGAAGTACTAGGTGCAGCACCATTTGGTTTGGTTGTTTTCTCTTTCCGTTCTTCCTTACGTCCAGCTTTACGTTCTGCTCTACGTTCCGCTCTACGTTGTTCTTCTTTAAGTCTCTCTTCTTTACGCTGTTCTGCTCTACGTCTTTCTTCTCTAAGCTTGAATTCTTTACGTCGTTCTTTTCGTGCTGCTTCACCAGTATCTACATGTTGTGGTTTAACTGGTTTTGTAGCTGGAGTGGTTGTTTCTCCTGCGCTAGGGGTTTCTTTAGTAGCTTCTGCAGCTGGAGTATTGCTATCTGTTGTTCCATATAAATCAAAAGCTTGGACAGAAGTATTTAAAAATAATCCAGTGCTAACGGCGACTATTGCTAATATGGGTTTTTTAACCATGACTTTATCCTCATTATTTCTGTGTTGTATTATTTTATTTTAAAGTATAGATTAAATTTTTTATTTATAAAGAATGTCAAAAATAATGAGTTATTAATTTTTTTAACAACTTCCCTTATTATGAAAATAATAAGGGAAGATATGGAATCAATTATTGATTTGTTTGAGTATTGGTAGGAGCAGGTGCAGGTGGGGTATTAGTAGTAGACCCAGCGCCTCCCTGTTGGTTTGTTCCAGAAGCAGCTTTATTAGCTTTTAGTTGATCAGATAAACTCTTTAAACTATTACTTGGATTATTAGGATCTGTAGGGGCCTGGGTTGTACTAGGATCAGGAGTATTACCGGCATTAGGATCAGTAGCTGGCGGTGTACTACCAGCATATACTGCAGAACTTACAAATAATCCAGCGCTAATAGCTATTGCTATAATAGGTTTTTTAATCATGGCTTCATTCCTTTTTATTACTGAAATTTATTACTTAAAATCATAGTTTTAAAATCATAGTTAATATTAAATTTTTATAAACATATAAAAGGCACAAGTCAAGTATAAACTTAAATATAAACTAAATTTTTATGTTTTTTAATAACGTTACGTTCATGATTGCTCTATGGTCGAACTGTTGTATAGATGTTTAGCGCAATTTAAGAAAGTATTTTTTTTAAAAAATAATTGTAGCCTGGAGCCACCAATTTGTTTCCACAGAACTGCAGAACGAACTCCAGCTAATAATAATGCACGAGTTTTATTAGCTATACCGTGGTTAGCCAGATAACATTGAGACCCGGTAACATGAATTCTAAAAGTAAAAGTACTTAAAGTATCTATATAAATGCCTGCTAAGTTAGCCATTACATTATCGTGTGTTAGAGAAAATAAATTAACTTGAGTATTAGCCCTGTTTATACCGGTTTTTATTATATTCATAAGGTCTGGTCGTTTAGTTAATTTGTTTTCTAAATACAATAAAGAAAAAACATATCTAGCAATTTCCATATCTTTTTTACCATTACTATTATTATTGTTCGCATCAAGAAAATTTATTAAGGTTCGTAAACCTAACGATAATTTGGCTATATTTTGATAAACATCTATAACCGAAGGAGAATTTATTTGTAATAAGCTATAAATAGATGTTTCGAGTGATTCGTTGTTGCATTTGCCAGTCCAAGCTAATTGTTTTACTAATGCGCAAGCTTGAAACATGCCAGCAAGAGCTATGGCTTTATTGTTATATTCAGTATTATTGTTCATATTTTAAAAAACCTAAGAAATTGCTTGTTCAATAGTAGCTCCACCTAAACAATAATCTTTTTGATAAAATACCACAAATTGTCCTGGACTAATAGCACGTTGAGTTTGTTCAAAAGTAACTAGTAGTTCATTTAAATTATTATTGTTGTTAATTGTAATAGAGCAAATTTGTGGTTCTTGGCGATAGCGTATTTTAGCTGTAGTTATTATTCCTTGAGTTAATTCTTTATTATTAATCCAGTGGCAATTAGTAGCGCGTAATTTTTTAGTAAATAACTTAGGATGGTTTTTTCCTGTAGCCACTATTAATTGATTGTTATTAAGATTTTTGTCTATTACATACCAAGGTTGATGGTGGCCAACATATTCAGTTTGTCCACCAATATTTAATCCTTTGCGTTGACCAATCGTGTAATACATCAAACCATCATGATTGCCTATAATATGGCCAGTTTCTGTAACTATTAGTCCTGGTTTATTTGGTAGATAGTTTTTTAAAAAATTTTTAAATTTACGTTCGCCAATAAAACAAATACCAGTACTGTCTTTTTTATTGTAGTTATTAAAACCGATTTCTTTGGCAATTTTTCTTACTTGCGGTTTAGTTAATTCCCCTAAAGGAAATAAGCAATCTTTTAATTGTTCTTGAGATAGGGCATGTAGAAAATAGCTTTGATCTTTATTTTGATCTAGGGCAGCTAATAAATAACTTTCATTATTTTTTTTTAAAATTCTAACATAGTGACCGGTTGCTATAAAGTCAGCTTGTAATTTTTTAGCGTAATCTAAAAATACTTTAAATTTAATTTCTTTATTACACAAAACATCTGGATTAGGAGTTCTACCGGCTTGATATTCATTTAAGAAGATTTTGAATACTTTGTCCCAATATTCTGCAGCAAAATTTACTTTATATAATTTTATGTTTAATAGATCGCATACTTTTTGAGCGTCTTCTAAATCTTTAGTGGCACTACAATAATTGGTAGAAATATCGTCATCTTCTTCCCAATTTTTCATGAATACGCCAGTTACATTAAATCCTTGCTGTTTTAATATAAAAGCAGCTACAGATGAATCTACTCCACCAGACATTGCTACTATTACGGATTTATTAACCATATATGCACCCTTACCTTAGCTTGTAGGTTAGGGTTTTAATAATAGCAATATTGTCTTTAATCTTCTAGTTCTATATCGGGAGGTTCAATGGAATTTACAGGATTATCCCAGTTTTCAGGATGAATTACTTCTTCTTTATATTCTGATAAATCTTCTTTTGGTAGTTCATATGCACCAGACCAATCTTCTGGGGCTGCTATTTCTATAGAATGATATTCATTCCATACATCTAACTCTATTTCTTCTATTTGACCGTCAAAATATTGAATTTCAATGAGATGTTCGTCGCTATCTATTGCCACGATTTCAAAAATATCGGATAACTTGGAAGTTCTGTACCATTGCCCGATTATAGGTTCACATTGGTTAGGCATAATAATTTTAACCTTTTTTATCTAAATATAGTTCATAGATTAAAATAAATATTTGTAATTACTGCTAATATTTAAAGTAATGTTGGTTAGATTTAAGGGTTATAGGTATGACGGTTGTTATAATTAGCATAATAGCGATATTTTCTATTTTAGGGCTTTTAGCTATTAGGGGATCTTTTTATAGTTGGTTGTTTTTTTTATCCATCATAACTATTACTTTGCAGTTTACCAAAGTATTGCCAGAATGGAATGTTATTTTACTTTGGGGAATGGTTTTTACTGGTATAATGTTTTCAATAGACAGTATAAGGCAAAAACTATTTTCTAAACATTTGTTGCAATTATTAAAAGATAAATTACCAGATAGCCTAGATTTTAACAGTATTGGGCAAGAAGAAATCCCGATGGTAGATGGTGACGTAGGGATTGAAGCGGATCTATTACGTGGTAACTTAAATTTAAGAGCATTATTACAAGCTTCAAGCTCTGAATTGACTGCAAAAGAAAAAGCATTTTTAAATAATCAGGTGGAAGCATTATGTCAGATGTTAAGTCATTGGAAAATTAGTCAAGATAAGTTAAAGTTACCGCCTCAAGTTTGGGAATACCTAACGCAACACAAGTTTTTTGCTATGAATGTACCTATTGAATTTGGTGGGTTAGGATTTTCTTCAAATGCCAGATTTGAAATAGTACAAAAGATTGCTACACGTAGTATTACTGTGGCAGTTACAGTTATGGTGCCAAATTCTATTGATTTAGCAAAATTGTTATTAACTTATGGTACTAAAGTACAACTAGAAAATTATTTACCTAAACTTGTAACAGGTGAATATATACCTACATTGGCATTAGATGCTAATCAAAACAGTGGTGTTGTGTGTTACCAAAAATATTTAGGTCAAGAAGTATTAGGGGTGCGTTTAAATTGGGACGAAAGTTATATTCCTTTAGCTCCAATTGCAACTTTGCTGGTTTTGTCAATAAAATTGTCTGATCCTAATGATTTTCTATGTTCCAACAAAAAAGATCTAGGAAAAAACATTTGTTTGGTTCCAACTAATTTGCCAAACATTTTTAATAATCTTAAAAAGCCAGCAGTTCATCAAGATTTTTTAAATGGACCAACCACAGGTATGAATGTATTTGTGCCATTGGATTTTATAGTTGGTAGTAAAGAGTTAATCGGTCAAAGTTGGAACAGAATGATTGACTGTTTATCTATAGGTAAAGATATGTCTTTTTTAGCATTAAGTGTGGCAATTAGTAAATTATGTTTAAAAAATATAAGCGCTCATTCCATAGTTCGCACCCAAATGGGGTTACCTATAATACAATTTGCTAAAACTAAGGCTAATTTAGCTAAAATAGGTGGCTATAGTTATATGTTAGATGCTGTCAGAAGTTTTGTATTATCGCCAGAGAGAGTTAAGAACTGTCCTGTTGTGGTTATAGCTATGGTTCGAGATCATATAACCGAAATTAGTAAAAAAATTGTTGATGCTACGGTAGATATTTATGGTAGTAATGTTACTCTTGGGATTAAGAATCATTTGACCATGAGTTATCAAAACGTATTAGCTAGCGTTAAGATATTCGATGTAAATATTTTACAAGTTATACATAAATGTCATCCATTTTTACAATCAGAATTGGAGGCTATTAAGGTTCAAGATATAGGGTTGTTTGATCATTGTTTTTTTGCGCATATATCATATGCATTAAGTAATTTTGCAAAAATGTTGTTGCATATTGGTACTAATAAATTGTTCTGTCAAACATCAGAAGATATAGAAAAATCTTGTGAGGATTTAAATTTATTTAGCGTTATGTTGTCTTGTTTAGTTGAATTGTCGTTATTAAAACTAGATGTTTTATTGAAGCAGAATGAGCAATTGTCAAGAAGATTATGGGATGTTTTTAGGCACTTATGTATGGGTTGTGCTGTTATTAAATATTATAACGAAGGTCAAAACAAAAAAAATCCAGATGAATTGTATTTTGCTAGTTGGGGTTTACAGGTATGTTTGTATAATATTCAACAAGCAACAGTAGAATTATTACAAAATTTCCACAATAAATTTTTAGGTAAATTAATATATTTATTAATTTATCCATTTGGTAAAAAATATAAAATGCCTAATGATGAACTGGAATATAAAATTAGCAGTATTGTAACAAAAAATTCAGATGTTAGAACTAAATTATTGTCCGGTTGTTATATCTCAGCAACAGACAATTTAGAAACAGCATTTAAAAAATTATTAAATATTGAAATGCTGGAGCAAAACAATCTAAAAAAAGAAACTTTAACAGAATTAGAAACTAATTTAATAAAAGAAGTAGAATTGGCTGTTAAAAATGCGGCAGTAATTGATGAATTTAGTACCTAAAAAATAAATTCTACATAGCTATTGACTTACTAATATTCTTGTGGCCAAATATTTATATGTAAATTAATAAATTTTCCTCGTAATTTAACAATTAACAATTAAGGGATAATAGTTATGCCACGGAAAACAGATAAACGTATACGATTAATAGAAGCAGCGATGGTTTTAATTCACCAACAAAGCTTTAATTTGACTACATTAGCCGATATCGCTCATAAGGCGGATGTTCCTCTTGGGAATGTTTATTATTATTTTAAAAAGAAAGAGGATATAGGGGAAGCAGTTATAGAAAAATTAGCGGCTACACTTAGCGAAATGCTAAAACAGTTAGATGAGATATCGCAACCTCTGGATAGATTAAAAGCTTTTATAAGGACCAGTATAGTTAATGAAAACCTAGAGCAAGTTGCTCGTTATGGTTGTTCTATTGGTGGCTTATGTCAAGAATTAAGTAAACAAAGCGGACAATTAGCAGATCGTGCAGCTAAACTATTACATGATATGTTACAGTGGGCTCAAGTTCAATTTAATGCTATTGGGTGTGCGGCGGAATCTGCAAATTTTGCTTTAAGTTTAGTGTCGGGTGTGCAAGGTTCTTATTTGTTGACTCATACTTTTAAAGATCCACAATTTTCTATTCGTCAAGCAGATATTTTATTATCTTGGTTAGATAGAGTTAAAGTTAAACAATATCAAACTGCTAAATCTGGCGTAGAAGAAGAAGTATTTGTATAAAATATTTAACGTATATGTCAATCCTCCTTTCTTATATTATAATATAAGAAAGGAGGATTAGTAATATGTTAAAACATATCATGCGTTTATGGTATTCTTTTTCATATTATCATCATTATATTTGTGTTTTTATTAATATAATAGAAATTTGTTTATTTACTGGATTTATACATTTTTTATTAAATAAATTAATTAATAATTTCTCCAAGATTTATTCTAAGTATAATAAATCGCAAACACCTCCTACTTTATTAGAAGAACTCATAAAGATTAGCAAACAACCACTTATAGTTTTAATCTGGTTTTTTTGTAGCATTGCAGTTATAGAAATCTTGGTTGAGAGGCAACATTATATAATTGACTCTTTTAAATTATTTGGCGGAATAATTATTATAACTTGGTTATCGTTGAAGTTGTTGCAGCAAATAGAAGAATATTTAATTAATTTTGTATATAAAGGGGAGCATAAAAATTTTCGACGACACAAAACCACTATAATCGCTGTTTGGCGTTTATTAAAAATATTAATAGTAATTTTTGCATTTTTAATGGTTATGCAAGCTTTACATGTGGATATAACTGGGATAGTTGCTCTTGGTAGTGCTAGCACTATAGTGCTTGGTCTTGCTGCTAAAGAATTATTAGCAAATTTTTTTGGTGGAATGATGATTTTTATGGATCAGCATTTTATGGTTGGCGATTCTATAAAATCTATAAACCAAAGTCAAAGTCAGGGACAAAGTCAAGGTGGTATAGAGGGGGTAGTTGAATATATAGGTTGGCGTTTAACCAGGATTAGGACTTCAGATAAATCTTTATTATATGTTCCAAATTCAACTTTTTTAACTATTAGTGTCGAAAACACCTCTAGAAGATATAATCATCAAATTAAAGAAGTAGTTAGATTAAAATATCAAGATTTACAAAAAATTAATTTAATTATTGATGATCTTTCTAATATGTTAAAGGCTCATCCAGGGATAGATCTTAATCAATTATGTTTTGTTGGGCTAAATCGGTTTAATTATATGGCTGCTGATTGTTTAGTATGGTGTTTTACCAAAGCAACCGATTTGGAAGGTTATTTAAAAGTACAACATGATGTTTTATATAAAATTAGCACCATTGTAGCCGGGCATGGTGTAGAAATTGCTTCTAATATTCTAGTAAATAATCCTTAAGTAAGTTAATTATTAATAAGTTAATTATTAATTAGAAAATCCTGACAATAATCTACCTACCAATAGTGCGATACGTAATTGAATCTGGTTTTTAGGGTAAATAGTTGCTAACTAATCATGTGGGAAAGTTACACTTTTAGTCGTACCCGATCCAGAACAAGAGTTTGTTTTATTCCTTTTTTTTTTCGGTTGCTTATTATAGTGGTGAATCTGTGTCTTATGCGGAAATAGGTTACTTCATTCCAAATACTTATGCATTTGAAGTGAATAGCATGAGTGCTAGACATAAAAAGATTTTAGTTAGATTTAGCCAAGAGTTATGTCTAGTTGGTAAAGCTGATCTATCAAAAAGGGATATGATTATAGTCAGCAAGATCGATCATGAAAAAAAGTCACAAACAATTAAATTAGGTACTGAACAGGATGCTCAAGAAGTTGCCAATGCAATTATATCCCATGTTCAAATGGTTATAAAACCACTTACTTGGATGATGGATGATAAGCATGATAGTATTAATGATGCGCTTACGCTTAATGAGAGCAAGCCTTCGTTACGGGCAACAACACTTCCGTGACGCAAAAAACACTCCATATTTTGCGCCATTGTATAGTTAAATAAATGAATGCTACAATCGACCAAATGAATTACAAAAAAATAATTTTTGTAACTAGTATTGGTACTTTATTGGAATGGGCTGAATTTACTTTTTTTGCCTATATGGCAGATCAATTATCTAATTTATTTTTTTCTATACAAGATCCTCATTTAGCCAGATTAAAGACCTATGCAATATTTGCAACTAGTTATTTTATGCGGCCTATAGGAGCCGTGTTGTTTGGGCATGTTGGGGATAAATATGGTCGAAAACCTGCAGTGATAGGAGCACTTTTGCTGATGGCATTAGCAACTTTTGGGATCGGAATGTTGCCTACATATAAAACTATAGGGGTACTTGCTCCTGTACTTTTAGTAATATTTAGAATGATTCAAGGTGTTGCTGTAGCCGGAGAATTTACTGGAGCAGCAGTATTATTGACTGAACATGACCAACAGCACCCTTTTTTAGCTGGTTCTTGGACTGCATGTGCTTCAGCTGGTGGTATGTTTGTAGGGAGCATTGTTGCAACAATACTTATAACAGGTTCTACTCCAGAATGGTGCTGGCGCGTTCCCTTTTTATTAAGCTCTATTATTGCCTTGATTGCTATATACTTACGTAGCAGTATGCAAGAAACGAATATTTTTAAGATAGCCAAACAAAATAATAAATTATTTGCATTACCTGTCCTTGCAGCTTGGAAATATAATAAAAAAGGGTTATTATGCACCTCTGCTTTCGCCTTGCTTGTTTCCGTATTTGTTTATACCGGAAACATATATTATAAAAACATGGCTGTGAATATCGGTAAATTAACACCACATATTGCATCCATGATTATTACTTGTGGGATCTTACTAACCGCGATATTAACGCCGATTGCAGCTATGATTGCCGATAAAACTAATGGTTATAAAATGTGTTTATTCGGAATATTTTTAGCCATAATATTTAGTCCGATAATGATGTGTTGTGCGCAATCAGGGAACACCATGTTTACGCTGGCTGGTCAAATAATATATGCAATTATAAATGTTATGATAACCAGTACGATGTTTACTATATTATTACAGAAATTTCAGACCGGAAATAAGTACAGTGGCAGCAGTATAGCATGGTCAATAATAACCGCTATATTTGGAGGCAGCACATTAATAATAAATGAACTTTTAGTTGTGCAGTTTAAACAATTAAATGGACCTGGATTATATATCTCAACCAGTGCTTTAATATGTATAACTATAGTATTACTTACGACTTCCGCTAAAATAGAGGAAGTTGATTGTAAAAAAACTTGAATTTATTCGCATAAATTGCTAACCTAAATTTATCGCCTTGCTTTGGTTAAACCTACCAGGATTAAATCGTTCAAATTGGTAGCAAGGCGATATTTGTTAACGGAGTCTTTTCTAGTACAATAGCTGGCATGTTGTTAAGTAATTATCTTGGCCCAAGTTTACCTGGGTCGATTAAAAAAAATCTTTATATAGGGCAAGTATTGCCTAGTAGCTATAGTTTATTATTGGCTGGTTTGTCTCAAAAATATGCTGGTTTATTAGTGGTTTTAGTTGAAAATTTTAATATTGCATATCAATTAGAGGCAGAATTAATAAATGGTAGGTTATTAAACCAAGCTACTATTAATATTTTACATTTTCCTGATTGGGAAACCTTACCATACGATCATTTTTCTCCACACCCAGAAATAGTTTCTGAGCGATTGGCTACTTTATATAACCTGGCTAGTATTCAGCAAGGAATTTTAATTGTGCCAATTGTAACAGTAATGCACAAAATATGCCCAACAGAGTATATACAGCAAAATGTTTTTATAATTAATCATAATACAGAATTATTTTTAGATGATTTTAAGCTTACTTTGCAGCAAGTAGGGTACAATAATGTCCCTCAGGTTATGGAGTTTGGGGAATTTGCGGTACGTGGTTCTATAATCGATTTATTTCCAATTGGCTCTAAGTTACCTTATCGTATAGAATTGGTTAATAATCAGGTTTGTTCTATAAGGACATTCGATGTAGATTCGCAGCGCACTATAGAGAAAGTGTCTGAGATCAAAATTTTGCCCAGCAAAGAATATCCATTTAATAAAGAATCTATAGAAAAATTTCGTACTAATTGGCGGGAACAGTTTTCTAATAATGGTCAGATTTATCAAGATGTTAGTAAGGGTTTTAAAAGCTTAGGACTAGAATATTATTTACCATTATTTTTTGAGCGAACTGCCAGTTTATTTGAGTATTTACCAAAAAATTGTTTAGTAGTACGTACTAAAGGATGTGTATTGGCTGCCGAGAATTTTTTTTTGCAGGTTGAGTCTAGGTTTGAACAATTTCGTCATGATGTAAATAGATCTATTTTGCCAATCGCCAAATTATTTTTTAATCCTACCGAAATTTTTTCTTTAATAAATAACTTTACGCAAATTGTTTGTGGTGTAGATCCTATTAAAAATCCTAGTGAGTATAATTGTAATTTAGCTATAAGAGCTTTGCCAGATCCAGTTAGTTATTTATTTAATGACTCAGTAAATAAGCCACTAAGAATATTATTTTGTGTGGAATCTAAGGGTCGCAAAGAGGTCTTAAGACAGTCATTAGTTAAAGTATTTAAATTATCTATAGTGCAAGATCTTGTAGACATAGATAGTTTTGAAGAATTTGTAAATAATAATATTGCTTATGGTATTTTAGTGGCCCAATTGCAAAAAGGATTTGTATTAGAGGTTATTAGTACTGCTATTGTTTGTGAAGAAGATCTATTTCCTAATAAAATTAAACAAATAACTAAAAGACGCGATAAGCAAGCTGTTTCCGAGTTTAGCATTAAAAATTTAGTAGAAATTAGTATCGGTGATCCAATAGTACATGTTGAACATGGGGTTGGTCGTTATTTAGGTTTAACTCAATTAGATTATGGAGCTATTTTGAGTGAATTTATGGTGATTGAGTATGCAGACCAAAATAAATTGTTTGTACCAATTACTAATTTAAATTTAGTTCATAGATACAGCGGAGTAGATTTAGAAAATGCTCCATTGCATAAATTAGGTACCGATCGTTGGCAAAAAGAAAAAAACAAAGCATCTAAACAAATTAAAGATGTAGCAGCTCAATTATTAGAAATTTATGCTGTACGGTCAAGCAAAGAAAGAAATGGTTATGCAATTAATGAGGAAAATTATCAAAAATTTATAAGTAATTTTCCATTTACTGAAACTTTTGATCAAAACAAAGCTATTTTAGAAGTTATAGAAAATTTAAAAACGTTAAAACCTATGGATAGAGTGATATGCGGGGATGTAGGGTTTGGTAAAACAGAAATTGCGATGCGAGCCGCTTTTATTGTTGCAGATAGTGGTAAACAAGTTGCAATATTAGCCCCAACTACTTTGTTGGCAGGGCAGCATTATCAAAATTTTTTAGATAGATTTGCTGATTTTCCTATACGGATAGAATTATTATCTCGTTTTGTTACTAAAGCTAAGCAACAAGAAGTTATTAATAAAATACATACAGGCAATTGTGATATAGTCATTGGTACGCATAGATTATTGCAAAAAGATTTAAAATTTAAGGCATTGGGGTTATTAATTGTAGATGAAGAGCATAAATTTGGAGTAGAACAAAAAGAAAACTTTAAAAAAATGCGTAGTGAGGTGGATTTGTTGTCGTTAACCGCCACCCCTATTCCTAGAACGTTAAATATGGCTATGTCTGGCATTAGAGATATTTCGATAATAGCAACTGCTCCTAATCATAGATTATCAGTAAAAACTTTTGTTAGGGAATACAATGTTGAAATTATTAAAGAAGCGATCCAAAGAGAGCTACAACGTGGTGGTCAGATATATTATTTACATAATAAAGTGGCAACTATTAATAAAGTGGCCGATCAGATTCAATTATTGGTACCTCAAGCTAGGGTAAAAATTGCTCATGGGCAAATGCCAGAAAGAGAATTAGAGCATATTATGGTAGAATTTTATCATAAAAAATTTGATGTATTAGTTTGTACTACTATTATTGAAAATGGCATAGATATAGCAACTGCCAATACTATTATTATAGATAGAGCCGATTGTTTTGGTTTGTCTCAATTACATCAATTACGTGGTAGAGTAGGAAGATCTCACCATCAAGCGTATGCTTTTTGCTTTACTCCGCCATTATCTAGCTTAAATCAGGATGCAATAAAGCGGTTAGAGGCAATAGAAAATTTAGATACATTAGGGGCTGGTTTTACTTTGGCAACTCATGATCTAGAAATTAGAGGATCTGGTGAATTATTAGGAAGTGAGCAAAGCGGTAATATTCAAACTATTGGATTTAGTCTATACATGGAATTATTAGAGCATGCCGTAGAGACTTTAAAACAACACGGACAGCTGGACGATTTATTAGAATTAGATTTTCTCAAAAATACTGAAATCGATTTACAGATCCCAGCTTTTATTCCGACAACATATATTCCAGATGTACATACTAGATTAATTTTATATAAAGATCTCTCTAAAGCCAAAACTGACCAGCAATTACAAGAATTAACTATTGAATTTATCGATCGGTTTGGATTATTACCAGTAGAGCTACAAAATTTATTTGAGATCAGCAAATTAAAATTATTATGCGAAAAAATAGGCGTTAGTGTGATTAAAAATACTGCAAATGGTTTTAATATAGAATTCAATAAAGATAATAAAGTTAATGTCGACAAAATAATTAATTTATTACAATCTAATCCTAATCAATATAAATTAATTGGCAATAGTAAATTATGTTGTATGGTTAAAGTTGAAGCTGCTAAGAGGGTTGATTTTGTTAGTAAGATTTTAGAAGATTTACTTGGATTATAGGAATTTTCTCCAGTATGTGCGATAATATTATACATACTGTAGAAAATTATAGTGAATATTCACGAATTGTATAACTTAGTTGGTGAACGAGAAGAGATAGATTATCTAACGATTAAACATTTTTTGCGGGATTATGCTCAACCTAGAGAAAAAATTCAAACTTGGTTAAGAAACAAAGAGTTAATTAGAGTAAAAAAAGGTCTTTATGTTTTTGGAGCTAAAGTATCTAGAGGATCTTATTGCATAGAAGTATTGGCTAATCTAATTTATGGGCCATCTGCTATTTCGTTAGAATATGCTTTAAGTTATTATAATTTAATCCCAGAACGAGTAAATCTGGTAACTTGTATTACTCCTAATCGTAACAAGATGTTTAGTACACCGATAGGTGCTTTTCAGTATAACTATCTATCGATATTAAAATATCCAGCTGGAATTTTACAAATTGCTATCACAAAAATACATAACGTTTTAATGGCTTCACCAGAAAAAGCTTTATCTGATATGCTTATTTTACGTGCACCTAGATTTAGTACTATTGATAAACTTAAAATTTATTTATTAGAAGATTTAAGAATATACGAAAAAGGTTTATATAATTTTAATTTATTACAAGAAATTAGTCATAGTTACAATAATCATAATGTTTTATTATTACTTAATTTTTTATGGAGTAAGGATTTTTTTATTGCAGTTGCGTCTAAAGTTAAATTTAAATAAAAATTTTTTGATACATTTTCCTAAAAAATATTATTAAATAGTTATTTAATAAATCGTTTTCAATAATATAAGCTATTGAAAAACGATTGTTTCTGGTTGCCATTAAAAGAGAATAGTCTTTTGTTTTAAAGTCTCTATGATGCCAAGTTGCGTATTTATCAAACAATAATTTGGATGGAACAAGATATTTTTCTGTTGGATCTTTATTGTAAAGTATGTTTAAAATTGCTTCGTCATGAGATGGTGCCACAAATTCTGGATGTTGTTGCATCTTAGGATCTAATTGATCGGTTAAAAATTTCTCTTTACAAGAATATTTAAGCCATTTTTTGATAAACTCTCTACTTTTATTAGTGTTTTTTAATAATAATACACCTGCCCAAACATGTTGGCCATAATGACATTTATTTGTATCGCAATCTAATTCTATAAGGATTTCTCGTTTAGCTGTATGGATTGGTTTTCCATAATATTCTTTTGGATCGTATTCAAATAAAATAACATCATGTTGTTTGGTTAGTTTTATTAGTGGAGTAATTTGCTCCCTAAATAATAAACCAGTATCTGAATAAATAACAATATCGTTTTCTTTGATAGTTTCTAGTGTTTTCAAAATGACATAAGGTTTCCATAGCCAAAATCCCGCCCCTTTTTTTTGATTTAAAATAGAGGCGTGTTGTTTTATAAAGTTTGGATTTAAGTGAGAACGTCGATAATTTAAGATAAAATCAATCCCTTTATTAATAGCAGAATTAGCAAGGGTGTTTTGATTTTTAAAATAAACTTCGTGACCATCTGCATAAGAAATTAAATATACGCTTGGTCGTAAATCAGAGTTAATATTATAGTTAATTGGCTCAAGAGAAATATCTTTAGATAATATTTTTCCAAGTAAATAGCTAAAAGTGATAAACAGAATAATAGAAGCAATTGTAATAAAGATTAAAAATATTATTTTTTTTCGTAAAGCAACTATAAGCATATTTTATAAAGTTTCCTAAGTTTATGGTTTTTTTATTTTTAATGATAAATTACGAGTGGCTTCGTGTCGATCTGCTTGATTAACATGTCGATATAACATAGTAGTGCCAATATCGCTATGACCAGCGTTTTCTTGAGCTACTTTTAGAGATGCTCCAGAATCCAATAAATAAGTAACATAGCTATGCCGTAACCAGTGAGCAGATGCTAATTTTAATTTGGATGCTTTACGAGGATTTTCTATGTTAATAAAATTTGCCCCTAAATTAAATGCCCATTTTAAGATCTGATCAATGCGTCTAGTGGTTAAGTGGCTTTTAAGATCTATATTAGGTATTAGTGGGGTGATTTCTTTAAATTGTGGTAAATAAGGCAAATCAATACTAATTCTAAAATCACTAAGAGCGTCTAGTAATTCGTCTGGAATAGGAATAGAACGATATTTTTTACCCTTACCTATTACCGCTAGAAACCAATTATCTTCTCGTTGTAAAAAGTTACCCATATTATGTTTGGCTGCTTCAGAAATTCTCATGCCAGTATAAAATAATAATAAAATAATATATTTTGCCCTAATTGCTAAAAATTTTTGTTGAGATTGCATAGTAGTATATTTAGATAGAGCAGTTAGTACGGCATTAATTTCATCTAGTTCTAAATAACGATCAACAATTTTAGAAGTAGTATTATTTTTATTGCGGCGTCGATTAATTGCTAAAGGGTTTCCTGCTAAGTAATGACATTGTACTAAATAATTAAAAAATGAATCGATAATTTTTAAAGTTTTTTTAATTGAGGTGGCGCTTAGATTTTTGTAAAAAGGTCGCCATTTGGGATTAATAGTACCGGTTTTTAGTAATTTAGGTACTTTATCGCCGCACCATAATTTTTTTGGGTTGGGATTTTGTAAGAATTGTTGATATTCTACGATATGTTCTCGACTTAAAGTTAAAAGGTTAATTTTAGGAATATTGTCACACCATAAGATTAATCTTTCTAATTCTTTAACATAAACTTTTAGAGTTTCTGTAGAATCTTTATATTCTTTTAAAAAATTATGCAAGGCAGTTTGAGTGGATTTATTAATATTTTCTAATGATCTATTTTTTAAAAATAAATTTGTTGGAACTGATTTTATATTATTAATAATGGTATTAATATTATTAATTGGTAAAAATAGTGGTAACATGTTCATACTTTATTACCGATTCTAGCAAAGATTCTATTAGCATGCCAGTTAGTTGGTTTCTATCTGGGGTTGTTTGTATAATTTCTGCAACATCTATTATATTATATTTATCAGTTAAAGAAATATTAGCATCTAGTGGTAATGGTTTTGGTAGATTAACATTTAACCCAACGCCAATGACAGCAATGCAGGAATTATTATTAGGCTTGGTGCAAGCTTCGATTAAAATACCAGCTAATTTGCGATCTTTCCATAAAATATCGTTTGGCCATTTTATTATGCTGTCGTTAATTCCATATTTTTTTAAAGTATTATTTATTGCAGTAGCAATGGACCAACTTAATCCAGGTAGTTGGTTAGAAGGAAAGTTAAAATGCCATAATAAGGACAAATAAATATTATTAGGTGGAGAGAACCAAGAATGTTCGAAACGACCTCGTCCAGCAGTTTGTGTTTCAGCTAAACAAATAACAACATTATTATTTGGTTTATTAGCGCATTGTAATAAATAAGTATTAGTAGAGATAATTTCATCAAAAATTACAATTTTATTATTATTTAAATAAATATGATATTTTTGATGTATATAAGCTTTAATTTTAGTAATTTCTAATGGTTCATAATTAGCCATTAATCACTACTTTTTTTATTAGCTCTTTTACGATCAGTAGAATTTAACATGGCTTTTCTAATACGGATCGATTTAGGAGTAACCTCGACGCGTTCGTCGTCTTCTATATAAGCAATAGCTTGTTCTAAACTCATAATTACAGGTGGAGTAAGACGAATTGCATCATCTTTACCGGAAGCTCGCATATTAGTTAATTGTTTGCCTTTAATAGGGTTAACTTCGAGGTCATTGTCACGATTATGTTCGCCAATAACCATTCCCTGGTAAACTTTTTCGCCATGGCCGATAAACATTTTACCGCGATCTTCTAGTTTCCATAGAGCAAAGCCAGCAGCCTCACCATCTTCCATAGAGACTAATACACCACTACGTCGTCCTTCTATTGTGCCACGGTATGGTCCGTAAGAGTTAAATATACGATTCATAATACCGGTGCCGCGTGTTTC
>Ga0182016_10003259_pt1 | contig 18664 bp, 9 predicted proteins | sample 712S2MmetaG_FD_120491 | JGI IMG/M metagenome (GOLD analysis project Ga0182016, IMG submission 120491) | Permafrost microbial communities from Stordalen Mire, Sweden - 712S2M metaG | ecosystem: Environmental > Terrestrial > Soil > Wetlands > Permafrost | place: Sweden: Stordalen | collected...
AGGACAAAGGGCGGCTGACCTTGCCGCGAAAAGAAATCCAGCTCCCTTCCACGGCTTGGAGCGTGCCATTAGGAACGGGTTGCTCCTGGGGGGGATACTTCAAATACTCAGGCAGTTCGATGAGGGCCGTCAACTCTTTCAACAAAGGCCGGTAAGTGGGCGTCACGAGCACCGCGGCGCGAGCATCACCGACCCGCACCTGAAGGACACCGCGCTCCATCTGGCCCGGTAGAGTCAAACGAATCTTGTCACCTTCGACCGTGCTTTCCATCCGAAGCGCGCGTCCCCACTCCGCCACCACCCGCCGCGGCTTCCAGAAAGAACGGTAATGAACGGAGGCCGTAATCTCAAAGGGTTCGTCATGGGCCACAATCAATTGATCCGCCAAGCCGTCCACCGTCACCAAAGCGTAGCGCGGTACCGATGAACCGGGGAGTGCCCAGCGCGCCAAGGCGTTCCAGCTCGCCTTGGGCAACGCCACAAAAATCAGCAGAACCCCCAACGCCGCCAAGCCCGCTCCCAGCGCGACTTTTTTCGCCTCCGCCATGCCGACGCTCTGGCGGAAATCAAATTCCTTGGATTCTTCCGCCACCTGATGGATGGCCGCGTGATAAAGCGCGGGAGAAAAATTGGCGAAATGATGCTCCTCGTTGGCCAGTTCAACAATGCCGAGCAGACGGTCGCCCAGGCGGCGATACTTCTTTTGCACCAAGTCAGCCAGCGCCTTGATGTCGCGTCGTTTCCAAACCCAGCGCCGAGACCAAAACACGGCGGCCCCTCCCGCGGCGGCCAAGCCGGCCAGAAAAAAAAGCCAACGCGCCCAGCCCGGGGTTTCGCAAACCCGGTCCGAGACGAACATCGCCAGGAACGACCCCATCAAACCACCCGCGGCGACGCCTATGGCGATGGTCGTTTCGGCGCGCCAGAGACGGCGCTCGACCTGAGCGAACTGCCGGCGAAGACCGTCCGGCAGCTTCACCGAAAGTCTATCATCAAGTTCGGCCATGCCAAATACAACCCTCCTAACATGCCCGCACCCTGCTCAATCGTCCAAAGAAAAAGGAGGAAAAGCGGGAAGCCCAAGAACCATCAATCCTTAGCGGCTTTGAAAGACAGGCGATAACGAGCAGTGCGGTGCTCCATAACCACGGCTCATCATCCCTGGTGGTTTGCCGACGCGACATCTGCGCAAACCTTGACAAGATCGAGTTATTCGCCTACAAAAAACCCTGTTTCCCAATTCAACCGTTCGAAAGCCGACCTTTTGGCTTACCGTCCGACCATAGGTTTCGGTCGAAGGAAGGGAAGACCTTTTATGAAAGACAAAAGGAAAAAACGCGGGTTTACTCTAATTGAGTTACTGGTGGTCATAGCCATTATCGCCATTCTGGCTGCCATGCTGCTGCCGGCTTTGTCCATGGCCAAGCAGCAGGCCCAAGCCGTGCAATGCCTCAACAATGGCAACCAATTAGGCAAAGCCTGGAACCTGTACGCGGGCGACAATAACGATGCTTGCGTCAACAATTTTGGCATCAACGAGACCGAGGCCGATGAATCCGTTTATCAAGATACTTGGGTGCTGGACGTGATGGATTGGTCCACGGCTAACCAAAATACCAACACCGCCCTACTTCAGGAAGGGCTTCTGGGGCCGTATATGTCAAAGTCTGTGGGTTGCTACAGATGTCCGTCAGATGTGTTTTTGAGCCAAGCTCAGATCCAAGCGAAATTCCAAGCGCGAGCCCGGAGCTACTCCATGAATAATTTTCTTGGCCATTTCTCACACTGCGCCAGTTGTGTCAACGGGAGTCCGGGTTCTGGCGAAGACGTAACGTATCTCGGCTTGGACTGGTCAAACTCCAGGTGGCCACAGTACCTGAAATTGAGCCAGATCTCCCAGCCGTCCAAAATCTATGTCTTTCTCGACGAACATCCTGCCAGCATCAACGACGGTTTTTTCAATGTTGGAACCGAGGGCACTCCCTCGGACCCAACTTCTTGGGGCGGGTCGGATACGCCGGCCTCCTACCACAATGGGGCTTGCGGATTCTCCTTCAGCGACGCGCATTCGGAAATCCACAAGTGGCTCAATCCAGGCACAATTGTCCCGGTGACGCCCGGCGGTGGCCAACCAGAAGCCGCTCTGGGTCCGGCAGACAGCTACGTGGACCGCATCTGGCTTTGCGGCCATGCTTGCCTGGGCAAAGGCCTCAACGGTAATAATTGATTTATCCAGTTTTCGTTGCGTCTGGCTAACGAAGCGGCGGAAAGAGGGTTTCAAGTCCGTGCCCCAATTGCGTGCAAGGCTTGCAGAAGACGTGACCGCAAAAACGCATTTGGATGGGACTGATCCCACAGCCGCCTGTTCGAAGACTTCCCGTCATTCAACGTACAATCTTAAGTTCACCGCGTGGATTAATCGTCACCTCGAGGGCTCCCGCGGGAATATCCGCCAAGGTCGTTTGACCTCCGGGCCAGCGGACCCAGATCTGTTTGGGTTGCTCAAGACAACCAATCACTTCGGTTGAACTGTCCTGCGACCAATAGCCTGAGCCGGCATGGATTTCACGGGCCGGTCCGAAATGGTCGCCAAACTTGAGGCGGATGACTCCGCCGATGCCTTGCGGATTGCCCGCCGGGCCAAGCAGGCGCACGCGCAGGCCAGGACGACCCTGAACGTTTCGGAAAAGACGGGTTTCGGCGCCGTTCTGAGACACCACGAGATCCACCCGGCCATCGCCATCAAAATCGCCGACGGCCGCGCCCCGTTGTTCCCCATAGACGGCGACGCCGCTTTCCGATCCGGGAACGGCGCGAAACCCACCACAGCCATCGCCTTGCAACCACAAACCGCGCCCCGCATCGCAACGCGGGATTTTAGGCTGTGTGGCGAAGAAATTCTGGCTCAAGAAAACGTCTTCGTGGCCATCGCCGTCATAATCCGCCACGCAGGCTCCAAAGGCGGGAGCAAACTGCGCCTCGCGCGGGAGCGGTACGGCCGTAAAATGGTTGGAGCGGTTGAGGAAAAGCATCGAAGAAAAGGTGGTGACGGTCAGTTTCCGCGCATTACTCAAAGCCGGGCCGGCAATTTCGGCAACCGTCGCCTTGGCATAGGAAGCGTAGGTCGGAAAACGCGCGCGCAAGGACGGAAGCGCGGCCGCCATCGTGTCAAGATCACGCTCCGGCACCTCGTTCCCGGTGGCGGGGTCGCGCGTCGCCTCCAGCAAGGTCAAAGCGCCGCTCCCGTCGAAGTCGCCAGAGTAAAGTAAATAAGGCGCGTCCGGGCTGGCGTGTTGCACGGTGTTGAGCCCCCAATTACAGGCCAGAATGTCCATGTTGCCATCACCGTCAAAATCCCCCACCGTCACGCCGTTCCACCACCCGGTGAATTCCATCAGGCCCAGATCAGCCGTGATCTCCCGCAAACGCCCGTGGTCGTTATGAAATACCCGCACCGGCCCCCATTCACAGGCTAGAATCAGCTCCGGCCATCCGTCCCCATCCAGGTCGCTCCAAATCGCGCCACTGACCATGCCCACCCCCGCCAACAGCGTCGTGTTCCCGGCGTCCAACTCCCAACCGCCCGATCCCTGCCGCCAAAGTTGCGACGGCGGCGCCTCCGGGTAGCGCCCCGGCACGCAACGTCCTCCGACGAACAAGCCAAGTTGACCAGTCCCTTCGTAGTCAGCCATCGCCATTGGCCCAACACTCGCGCCGCCGACGGGGATGATTCCCGCAGCGGCCTGCCCCGAAGCGAATTCGTTTACAGCCGCGCCGGTGGCTTGTCCGTCCTCGTAATTCGCCGCGCCGACGAGGAGACTGCGGCTTCCGTCGGGACGGACCCATCCCAGCACCGTGGTTTGGTCCCGTGAGGCCTCCTGATCCCAGGGCATTCCCGCCGACCGCTGGAAATGTCCGTGGCCATCGTTCCGAAAAACCGCCAAGCGGCCGCCCTTGCCGCTGCCCACCACCAAATCGTCCCATCCGTCGCCATCCAGATCGAACCAAGCCACTCCGGGACCAAGCCGGCTCAACCGCCGGGGCAACAGAGGTTGGCGTTCAAAATCATCGAAAGGGTCTTCATGATGGGTATGATCGAGTCGCCCGCTGACGTCCTCGAAGATCGGGGTCAGGCCTGCTGATTTCAAGTCAGTTGACCCATCCGATTCCGGCCCGTCCGGCTCAAAAATCTCGTAGAGGCAATTGGGCCGGGCGTCCGAGACCGTGCTACGCCGGCCGCCGCGCCACCGCACTTCAATCTGCAGCCTGTTGGTCAAGTTGCCCGCCGCGAAAACCCGCATGGCTTGGTCGCAGGACAAATACCGGCCCCCGCACATCATCTCCTGGCTTTGCGTGACTGGTCCGCCGGTGACGGTAATACGCGCGCCGATCCCCGCTGTGTTCGGCGGTTGGCCTTTGAGGCGCACCGCGAGGCGCGGGGCGGTCGATTCATTGCGGTACACGCCCAAACCGCCATTAAGGTTGTTGACGACCAAGTCCAGGTCCCCGTCATTGTCCAGGTCTCCCAGGGCCGCGCCGTGCGCGACTCCGACCTGGTCAAATCCCCAGGCCGCGCTGCATTCCGAAAAAGTCAGGTCGGCGTTATTGCGGAAAGCCAGCTTGGCTTGGCGCAGCGGCGGCAGCATCAGCAATTTTCCCGGGACTTTGGCGGGAGGATAAGGACCCCGGGCCGCGATGCGCGCCTGCGCGTCGCGATCCTGAGTGTCAAACATATGCCCTGTCGTCGCCAACACGTCCTCATAGCCGTCGAGATCCACGTCCAGGAAAATCACCGACCAATTCCATTCGCAATTGTCCAACCCCGCATACGCGGCGATCTCCGCGTAGGTTCCGTCGCTGCGGTTCCATTGCAGGGTCGTGCGGTCCAACTGCGGACGATCCGTAAATTCACCCGCCCGGATCGTGTAAGGAGCCATCGCCGCGATTTGCATCAGGCGGCGCCCGTGGTCGCGGCTCATCATGTCCGACACCAGAATTTCGTCCAGTCCATCCCGATCAAGATCTGCAAAATCCACCGACATGGAGAAAGTTGGGGTATGCCGAATGGCCAGTTGCTGGATGGCTCGAAAATGGCCATGACCGTCATTCATCCAAATTCTGTCAGGAGAATGGAAGTCATTGCAGACATAAAGATCCGGCAGTCCGTCCCCATTGAGGTCACGAAACGCGGCCGTCAACCCCCAATCGCGGGGAGCTTCCTTGAGCGCGAGTCCTTCCTCGTCCAGGAACGTCCCATCCGTCCACGAAACCGGGCTAAAGTGGCCGTGACCGTCGTTGCGATAAAACACGTGCGGCTCGCCATTTTCCAGGACCCGCCCTTCCGGGGTCATTTCCAGATGGCCCCGGTCCTGCGGCCTGATCATCCGGTGCCCATCCATATTGAGCAGGGAAAATCCAGTAGTGCGAATCGTCGTTGTTCGATAATTTGCGACGTAAAGGTCCAGCAGCCCCTTGCCGCCTATGTCCGCCAGGGTGCATGTCATCGCGCCAAATTTGTGGACCAACCCCGAATCCTTGGCCTCGGTAAAATGTCCGTGGCCGTCATTCAAGAAGAGCCGCGTGCCGGTCCCGATGCCGTTCAGCAGGAGGTCTAGCGTGCCGTTGCCATCCACGTCCGCGAAGGTGGCTCCCGTCGAAAAATTACCGGGAAAGTCCAAGCCGGCGACCGCGGTAATATTCGTGAAGCGCCAACCTCCAAGATTTTTGTAAAGCGCAACATGCCCTTCCAGGGAGCAGACGAAAATGTCGCATAAACCGTCCCCGTCCACATCGCCCAAGGCCACTCCTGAACCGTTGAGCCGGATTTGGTTTTGGGCGGCGTTCTCGTCGCTCAGAGTATTGGTGAAAGCAAGGCCCGTTTCCCGCGAGTCCATCAGCGTAAAGCCCGCATGGCCCGCCGCAGGAACCTGGAGGGGCACGCAACGATAGCCGTTGGTTGGGCTCTCCGCCCTCACGGCGGCGACGCCCAGAAAGCACAACGACAGAATCAGGTGGGAGGCGCGCATGGGATGTGTTGGAGCATGATCAGCGAGTTTGGCGAACAGCGCCTTGAACATCCACGATTATTTCCTTGGCCTCCGGAGGCAAATCCGCCGTCACGGTGCGTCCGCCCGGCCAGCGGACCCAAATTCCGGTCGGCTCGGTCGGCCCGCCCATCACCAGGACGGTGCTGTCCTGCGACCAATAACCCGAACCCCCGTGAATTTCTCTGGCCGGCCCAAGTTGAGACCCGAATCTGAGCCGCACCACCGCCCCGATGCCATGCGGGTTGGGGGCTGGACCTTGCAATCGCACCCGCAAACCAGGTTTGCCTCGCACATTGTGAAACAAGCGAGTCTCGCCGCCGTTCTGGCTCACGACCAAGTCAATTCTCCCGTCCTCATCATAATCACAGACTGCCGCGCCCCCTTGCTGACCATAGACCTTCACACCGCTTTCCTGCCCCGGGACCGCGCGGAATCCTCCCTTCCCGTCCCCTTCCAGCCACAGGCCTCGACCGGCGTCGTAACGCGACGTATCTCCACCCACCGCGAAGAAATTCTGGCTCAGAAAAATATCGTCCTTTCCATCGCCATTGTAATCAGCCACGCAAACCGCGAAGCATGGGGCAAGTTGCGCTTCGAGGGGCAAGATTTGGGCGTCAAAGTGATCGGCACGATTGAGAAAAAGCGTCGTTTCCAACCAATTGGCTTCATAAAAATGGATGGCGTCCCGCCGGTCGCCAATGACCTCTTCCATCCCGGCTTCGGCCCAGGCCGCGTGGGTCGGAAAACGATCGATCAAATAAGGAATAGCTTGGGTGACGCGCTCCAGCGACTGGCTCGGCACGTACTTGTCCATCTCCGCCTCAAAATGACTCTCCACCAATTGCACCCCACCATCCTGGTTAAAATCGCCGTAGTAGATACGCAGCGGTTTTTTCCGATAACGCTCGTACTTGCTGTTCCGTCCCCAATTGCTCGCGATGATGTCCATCCGGCCATCTCCATCCAGATCGCCCGTTGTCACGCCATTCCACCATCCAGTAAAGTGATCCAAGCCCAAGTCGCGCGTGATCTCCCGCAACTGCCCTCGCTCGTTGTGAAAAACCCGCACCGGCCCCCATTCGCACGCCAAAATCAGGTCCGGCCATCCGTCCCCATCCAGGTCGCTCCAGACGGCCCCGCTGACCAAGCCGATATTCCGCAGGCGCGCCGTATTGGCTTCATCCAACTCCAGTTTACCTTTCCGTCCATGGTAAAGTCGCGAATTGGCCGGTGCGGGATATTGGCCTCCTTTAACCCGTCCGCCGACAAATAAATCCAACTCACCATCCCCGTCATAATCAGCTACCGCCATTGGACCGATGCTCGAATCCCACGCCCCGGCCCCCTCCGCCACTTGCGCCTGACCCCAGCCGTACGCAATTACCCCGCCGCTTAAAACCTGGGATTCGGCGTAATTCGCGCCGCCCACCAGCACCGTCCCATTTCCCCAACCCACGATGGAAGATTGATTCCATGCGGCCATTCCCGTCCAGGGAGCCTCGTTCGAGCGCTTAAAACCCCCAGAACCATCGTTCTGATACAAGGCCAGCGGACCACCTTGGCCACTGCCAATGATTAAATCTTCCCGACCCTGTCCCCGCACGTCCCACCAGCAAACACCAGGTCCCGACCGGCTCAGTCGTTTTGGGAGATTCGGTTGCCGCTGAAAATCGTCAAACGCTTCCTCATGATGCACGTGGCCCAGTTGTTCACTGACATCGTCAAAAACAGGGGGCGGAGCCGCAGGCGGCTGGCGGGCGGGGAAAATCTCGGCGGCGGCTTCATCAATTTCGTAGAGGCAATTAGGACGGGCGTCGGGGACCAAACTGCGCTTACCACCGCGCCAAAGGACCTCGATCCGCAAACGATTGGTCACGTTCCCGGCCGCGAAGACCCGCATCATATCGTCGCAGGACAAATACCGCCCGCCGCAGGTCATTTCCTGGCTTTGCGCCACCGGCCCGCCTGTCACCTGAATTCTCGCGCCGATCCCCCGCGTGTTAGGGGGGAGACCCCGCAAACGCACCGCGAGGCGCGGCGCGGAGGTGTTGTTCCGGTACAATCCGGCGGCCTCATTCAGATTGTTGACAATAACATCCAAGTCTCCGTCATTGTCCAGATCAGCCAGACAGGCCCCTTGCGCAATGGTCGCGGCATCGAAACCCCATGTTTGACCCACTTCCTCGAAGCGCAGATCGCCCCGGTTATGGAACGCGAGCTTGGGGGTCGGCAACGGCGGAAACAGCTTGCGCAAGGCCAGATCCTCCACTGAACGAATCTTCCTCGCCGCGGTCGCTTGCTTGATGGCGCTTTGCGCGTCCAGGTTCATGTTGTCCCGCACGAAGCCGTTGGGAATCAAAACGTCTTCATAGCCGTCCAAGTCCACATCCAAAAAGATGGGCGCCCAGGACCACTCCGACGCTTCCAAACCCGCGTACTGGGCAATTTCAGCATAAGTCCCATCACCACGGTTCAAAAACAAGGTGTTCCGCGGATACTGGATTCGCTCGTCCTTCGCAACCTTCAGCGAGCTCTCGGCATACATTGAGTTGCGCTGCGTCAGCCGCCGCCGATGATCGCGGCTTAACATGTCCACCACCATAAAATCATCGTAGCCGTCGCGGTTCAAATCCCCGACATCCGCTCCCATCGACGAAAAACTCGTCTCCCGCAAGGCGAGACGCGAGCCGGCGCGGAAATGCCCGTGACCGTCATTCAACCAAAAACGATCGGGGGACCGGAAGTCATTGCACACGTAGAGGTCCGGCCAACCATCGCCGTTAAAATCCCGAAACAACACGGACAACCCCCAGTCGAAGGGCGGTTCCGTCAGCGCCTTGCCCTCCTCGTCCAGAAAACGGCCGTCGGTCCAGGAAACGGGGTCGAAATGGCCCTGGCCATCATTGCGCAAAAACACGTCCGGCTCGCCAAGTTCTTCACGGCTGAGGCGGCCCCGCCCCCGCTCATCCATTTCCGTCTGGAAACGAAAACGGTTCGTCCATTGCGGATCCGTTAAAGGTTGTCCGTTGATCGTTGCGACCTCCGGCTTATTATCGACCATCCTCATGCTGAAGCGCGTGCCGGGAGCGTCCATGATCGTGGAGGCCCGGTAGTTGGCAATGTAAAGATCCAACCGCCCCGTCCCGCTCGCGTCCGCCAAAGCCAGAGAAGTCCCTCCGCGCCCCTCATTGAGCACCTGCGCGCTCCGCGTAAAATGCCCGTGGCCATCATTTAAAAAAATGTGTGTGCCCTGCCCGATCGAATTAACCAGCAAATCCAGATGGCCATCGCCATTGATATCCGCAAAGACCGCGCCAGTGGCGTCCAGGTTCTCGCAGTTGATTCCAGCTCGCGCGGTAATATCCTCAAATTTCCAGTTGCCCAGGTTGCGATACAAGCGGCTGCCGCCGGCGAGGCCGCAAAAAAACAAGTCGCATCTTCCATCTTCATCCACATCTCCCGCCGCGACCCCCGACCCGTTGGGCAGAATCGTGTTGGTGAGAGAGCGCGACTCCGGCAATGTATTGGTAAACCAGATGTCGGTCTCTTCTGGCGGCAAACGGGTAAACCCGGCCTGGCCGCCAGACGGTACCGTCAGCGGCATAAAGCGATAGCCAGGCCCCTCCTGCCACCTCTGCGCATGAGCCACGGTGGAACCCATGAACCAAGCGAAGCAAAGCAACAGCCGGAAACAAAAGTCAAATTGTTTATTTGTCACGTCTGCTTTCTCATGGTCCGTGGCCGTTTGCTCGTAACTGCTCCAGCTTTGCGAGGTATTCCCGAGCCTTGCCATTCCCCGGCTCCAAACGCAAAACCGTTTGGAATTGCTCGGACGCCGCGCTCCACCTCCCCTGCCGGGCTAATGCAATGCCCAGATCCAAATGTCCTTCGGCATAATCCGGCTGCAAGTGAACGACCTGCTCAAATTCCGCCGCGGCCTGGGAAAATTCGCCCGTCAAGCCCAGCTCCATGCCGAGGTGGTCGTGGGCTTCCCAGTAGGAAGGGCGCAGCCGAATCGCTTCGCGCAAACTGCCAATCGCCTCACTTCGCTTCTTTTGCTTTTCCAGAACTTCCGCCTCGAGCAGACATAAGCGGGCGTCATCCTGATGCCACGTGCGAGCTTTTGCGTATTGCTTGAGCGCCTCCTCCAAGTTCCCCTGCCGGGAGCTTATCTGGCCAAGTTCGATATAAATGTCCGCCACATCCTGGCGCATCCGCAAAGCCTGTTCGAGGCACTGCCGGGCTTCGTCAAATCTCTGTTGTCTCGCCAGCAAGCGCCCCAGTTGGAGGTAGGCCGCCTGGTGCTCCGGCGCCAGTTCGCACACGATCCGCATCTGTTCCGCTGCCCCGCCCAAATCCCCGATACCAGCCAGAAACTCCGCGTAATTGTGGTGCAGCCAATGATCCCCGGGATTCTTCCGCAGCACCTCTTCATAGTCCCGCCGCACCTGCTCCAACGAACCCGCCGATTGGCGCAGGCGCCGCCTGCATTCCGCCAGTTCCCCCGCCAGATTCGCCACTTGGTGGTCATGGTTCACCTGCTGGCTGAACGGCGGCTCCGCCAGACGCCGGACCATCTCCTCCAGCACTGTACTGCGATTCCAATCAGTCAGCCCCAAGTCCTGTGCGCAAACCTCCCGTTCCACCCACACCTGTGTTTGCCGCTGGAGGAGGCTGGCCGGCAAGCGAGTCAATACTTTTTCTCCCAAGGCCCGAGCCAGACGGTAATTGCCCTCGAAATTCAGATGGACGTGCTCGTAGAAACATTCCTCACCCGCAATTATCCCCAACTCCGGCGGCGCCAAAGCCTCGTCCGCATTTAGGTAAAGCACTCCTTCACCGGAGTAACGGCGTGCCGTTTCCGCGATGATGTTGTTCAGTTTCGAGTCGGCGCGAAAGGGCAGACTATCGAGGTCCCGAGCTTGCTCGAAAAAACGCCGGGCAGCCACGTAATTTGTCGATGCCAGAAAGCCTTGCCCCAATTGGAAATTCGCCTCGGCGTTGTTGGGGCTGAGTCTCACCGCTTCCGTAAATCCCGGCATTGACGCGGCCCAGTTGCCGCGCTCGGCGTTGGTCATCGCCTCCTGGTAAATTTTCTCCCACCCCTCCAACTTGGAGCCGTCCAACGCGGGAATATGAGCTGAAGCAAAAGGGGCGCAATCTTTGAGATTGCAGGCGATACTACTCAGGATTATCGGGACACCCGCACTGCGCCCCGCTTGGATGATGTCCTCCATGTTTTGTTGAAAGTTCGCATAAATCCGCTCTTTGCGCGGATCGCCCGGTGGAATTTGCTGATCCAGGAACATCTTCATGCCGCCCCAATTCGCCGGCAGATCGCGATTCCCGCTCACCCGCCGCAGCAGAGAGACCAACCATTGGCCCACGCGGGTGCGTTGCAAGGCCAGATAACTTCGCACCCACGCGACGCGCGGCACCTGCGCGCCAAACACCTTGCTGCCGCCAAAGGGACCAAAGAACTCGTTGTTTCCCATGTAAACAATCCACAGGTCCCCCTGGTACCGGGCGCACTCCCGGGCCATCGGCACGATCGCGTGCGAGTTGATCGCCGTCATGGCCACGCAGATCACCTCGAACTTTGTTCCGGGAACTCTCTCGCGTAACAGTGTCTCCAAATAACGGCCCACTCCAAAAGCGGGCCGCGGGTCGCCCATCGCGGCGGATTCGCCAAAGACAAAAATGCGATAAACTCCCGCCGGTTTCTCCTCCTCCATGACCGCGGGAGACGGACCGCGGGCCAGGGCCGGAGGAAAAAAACGAAAGCCGAACCACCCGTTCTCCACCAATACGCTTTTCCCGCCCACTTGCCTTTCGACAAAGAACGAAGTGGGATAACCAAATCCAGCGATGCGCAAAACCGCCTCCAGCAAAACCAGGAGGAAGAGAGGCGCCACTATTACCACGAGAAAGCGGAAGAACCACCGGCCTTTAAACTGAAGCCGTGCGCCGGCCTTGGCCTCCTCCAGCGCCGATTTTTCAAGCGGCCCCCCTGCGGATGGCGAGTCCTTGGACTCTTGTCGTTTACGCTTCAATTAACAAAAATGGTAACGCCCCAGGCGAAACGCAACAAGCGCTGAATGCGCCGCGCAATGGCCGCGACGCAGTGGTTGAGCGATTAGACCAACCCGAAGCGGCGATGGCGCTTAGTGTACTGTTCGAGGGCTTCGAAGAATTGGGCCTTGCGGAAGTCGGGCCAAAGAGTGGGGGTCACAACCAGTTCCGCGTAGGAGATTTGCCAGAGAAGGAAATTGCTGATGCGCATCTCTCCGCTCGTGCGGATGAGCAGATCGGGATCGGGATAAGGGCTGGTGTAGAGATGCTGGGAAACCACTTGCTCGTTAATTTCGGCCGGCTCCAATTGGCCGTCTTTGATCTTTTGCGCCATCCCGCGCATGGCTTCGATGAGTTCGGTGCGTCCACCGTAACTTAGCGCCAAAATCAGGGTCAAACCGTTATTACGGGCCAGGGCCGCTTTGGTCTTGCGCAACTGCTCCTGGACGAATTCCGGCAGGCGGTAAATCTGCCCGATTGCTTCCAGACGGACGTTGTTGCGGGTCAATTCGGCGATTTCCGTCTTGAGGAAACGCGCCAAATATTGCATGAGCGTATCGACTTCCTCCTTGGGCCGGTTCCAGTTTTCCACGGAAAAAGCGTAAAGAGTCAAGTACTTGACTCCCGCTTCCCCAGCCGCCCGCACAATGGCGCGAACGGACTCCACCCCGTGGCGATGCCCCTCGACGCGGGGCAAATGACGTTCCTTGGCCCAGCGGCCATTGCCGTCCATGATCACGGCAACATGTGTTGGAACGGTGGCTTTGGCCTGGGGACTTAATGTGCCGCGCGGGTTCAAGGGAAAGAGCCTAAGGACGGCCAAGTCGGCAACGACCTATTCGTCCTTTCCTGTTTCCGGTCGCCGAACCAGACCGACGGACTGGGCAATGTCGTCGAACTCCTCGCGGCTGACGTCTTCGAGCCGTTTGCCCTTGGCGTCGAGTTTCTCGTTAATCTTGAGAGCTTTCTCCGTCATGGCCTCGTGGGTCTCATGCGTGCCGCCGACCAGCGCAAAATTCGGCCCGGTGGTCACGCGTTTATGACCATCAGTATCCAAGCCCACTCCTAGGATCAGGGCCGATTTTTTCTTTTTTGACTTGCCTGCCACGCCTCCAACCTAGGGGCGATTCGCCATCTTTCCAAGCTGAAAAAACCGCCGCCGCTTCTACCAGCCAAGATTGGAAGCAGTATTAGTCACCGCCGGAGAAGGATGATGAGAAATTGTATGATCCAAATAATTGGCCAGAGATGCGATTTGGGCGTCGCTTAACGGGCCTCCTTGAGCCTGGGCAAAGGCCGGCATCATGGTATGCGGTTTGCCCGAGGTGATGATTCTCTTCCAGTAGTCAAGGTCGGTCGGTTGTTTGAGCGCGTGCAGGTCCGGGACCGTGCCGGCGCGACGGGAGGATTCGTGGCAAATGCCGCAATCGGCCGCGTAAAGGTCTTCACCGCGGGCGTTTTGCCCCTTGGCGGAGTGGCAGGCCGCGCAGTCGCCATGGAAAATGGCTTGCGGATCAAGCAGCGCCTTGTTCAGCGCGGCTTGCCGTTCCTGGTCGGAGAGCAAGCCCGCCTGCGCGGGTGGAAGCGGGACGTAGGCCACAATATCGACGCTGTGAGTGAGATTGTTCGTGCCCGCGGAGACGAAGAATTTCACTTGTTTGGTGACCAACCCCATTTTGGCCAGGAGGTTCATCCGGGCATGAACCTGTCCCGTGGCGCCGGGCGCGAGATGCCAGGGCGTCGGAGGAAGGTCCACGGTGGCGCAACCGCAGGAAGCCTGCACGCGATGAATGACCACTTCGTTGGTCCACACATTGGTCAAGTTGAAAGTGAAGCGGGCGGCGGATTCCCCGGGGGCCGCGTCATAGCGCTTGCTTTCCGCGTCGAAGGCCAGCAAAGCCTGCTCCGGGAGCGGGGCCGCAACCTGGGCGGGCAACGGCCTTGCCAGCGACAGCCATAAGCCCAACCCGCCAAGGGTCAACCGTCTTAAACCGCCTCGGAGAAAGGAACTCACAGAAAGCTAAGCCAAATAGGGAATCGTCAGGGGCCCTTGCGGCAAAACGGCGACGCGCGCCTCCGGTCCCAGCGTCGCCAAACGCTCGCGCACCGCCGCGCCAATATCCGGGCACGGCCGCAAAAAGGCCCGGCGCACAACGTCGTCTGGCAGCGAACTGTGCAGCCAGACCTCGGCCCGGCGCTGCACGAGCGCTTGAATTTGCGCCTGCCATTGTTCCGGGCGGATAAACCCGGGGGTGCTCAACATGGTTAGAATCTCCTCCGGACTGCCGGCGCTGAGCAGCAGTTTGTCCAACGGACTGCCCGCCGGCACCCCTTCGCGGCATTCGCAAGCCAGAATCAGCAAGCCGCCTTTTTCGACAATGCGCGCGCCGGCACTCATCCCTTTGACTCCCTGGTAGAGATTCAAATCCAGCGGGTAGCCGCTGTTGGTGGTGAGGACAATTTCAAAGGGAGCTTTGACCTTTTGCATGGCGGACTGGCGCACGAATTCGCAACCGGCACGGTGCGCGGCGATAAGATCGCCCGCAAACACCCCGGTGATTTCGCGCCGGGTGTTGAGCGTAACATTGAGCAGAAAACTTGGACCGACCCGCAACGCCACCTCGCGCAATTCTTCCCACAGGGGATTTCCCACCGTCACCCCAAAGGTGGAACTGGGGTCGCCGATATTCTTGTAACCGTGATTGCTCATAATGCTCCGCAAACCACCGCAACCGGGGATGATGCCTTTGATGCCGCCGCTGAAACCGGCAAAGAAATGCGGCTCAATAAAACCGGTGATGATGCGGACGTCCGCGTCGGCCAGATGGCGGTTGATGAGAGCGGGCGTGCCATCGCGCATCGTCCCGAAAGCTTTCAATTCCGCGGGATTCTCGCCTTCGTGATTGAGCACCCGATAATTGCGCACGACTTCCGGAGTGAGCAGCTTTTCCAATTCCGCGGTGGTATTGGGACGGTGCGTCCCCAATTGATTGAGCAAAAGAATGTTCTCGCGCGGCACGCCGTCCAGATAACGCAGCAGCCAGGGAATCAGGCGGTCGTTGGGCGTGGCGCGGGTCAAATCCGTGAAGGCGATACAAACGCGGTCCGCGGGCTTGATCCATTGCCGCAAGGGGCGGGCGGCAATCGGATTGTCCAAAGCGGCGGCCACGGCGCCGCGTTCATCGGGCAAGCCGGGATGGTGGCCTGGTTCGATCACCGTGGTCCGTTCATCCGGCAAATCGACGGCGAGATGCCCTTGGCCGTAAGCTAAATTGACTTTCATGGCGCGGCGGTAATGTACCAGCTTTGTGGGCGCTTGGCCAGTATGGACTGTAGTTTGACGGAGTCCTCCGCTGCTGATACAAGTAATGCACTGTTATCGAATTGGTTTTACAAAGATCCCCTCTCCCTGCCCTCTCCCCGCCAAGCGGGGAGAGGGTGGCCGTAGGCCGGGAGAGGGGATTGTTTAAGAGTTCGATTTAAACATTAGACTAGGCAAATTATCTGGCCTTGAAGTATCGCAAAGCGTGGAGCGCGGGGGTGATTCTGCTGGTTTTGCTGGCGGTGGGCGCGCGCCTGCGCTTGCTCGCCATGCCGCTCGAACGGGACGAGGGGGAATTTGCGTATATGGGCCAATTGATGCTGCAAGGCATTCCTCCCTATCAACTGGCTTTCAACATCAAAATGCCGGGGATTTACGCCGCGTACGCCCTCATCATGGCTCTCTTTGGCCAAAACGCTTCGGGTATTCATCTGGGATTTCTTTTCATCAACCTGGGCAACCTCGCGCTGCTTTATTTCCTGGCTCGCCGCTTGCTGGATGAGGCTGGGATTTTGATCTGCTGCTCGACGTTTATCCTGCTTTCGTCGAGTTCCGCGGTGCTTGGGCTCGAGGGACACGCCACCAATCTGGTCATTCTCTGCGCGCTGGGCGGCCTGCTTCTCTTGCTGCGCGCTCGCGAACAGAAAGGCGTCGGACTTTTTTATCTAAGCGGTTTGTTGCTCGGCTTGTCATTCCTTTGCAAGCAACCGGGACTTTTCTTCGCCTTCTTCGCTTATGCGCTGCTGGCGGCGGATGGTTGGAAGCAGGGACTGGCCCAATGGAGATTGATCTTCCGCAATGTGCTCTTGTTCTCCGCCGGTTGGATCACGCCCCTGGCCGCAAGTTGCCTAATCCTGTGGCGGGCCGGGACCTTCGCGCGTTTTTGGTTTTGGACAGTGACTTACGCTCGCGTCCATGCGGGCATGCTGCCGCTCGCCTTTGTCCGCCACCGCCTGGTCGAGATTTTCACCTACGGATTTGACCCCTGGCTGTTTTTCATCGGGCTGGCGGGCTGGCTTTGGCTATTGTGCCGGAAGGGCGAGGGCGAAAAGAAATTCTTTTTTACAGGATTCCTGGCCAGTTCGGCGGCGGCCTGTTTGGTGGGGCGCTACATGGCGCGGCATTACTTCGTGCTGATGCTGCCGGCCATCAGCCTGCTGGTGGGTTGGGCGGTGTCAAATGGCGCGGCCCTGCTGGCGCGGACGCGCCAGCCCTTGTGGCGCTTTGCGCCCGGCGCGGTGTTTGTCGGGTTGTGCGCCGGCCTGGCGCGGCACAACGCGCCGGTTTGGTTTGAAATGCCGCCAGACGTGGCCTGTTCTGATATTTATTTTGACTGCGCCTTTGTCGAGTGTGCCGAAGTCGCGCGTTATATTCGGGAGCATTCCGATCCGCGGGATCGCATCGCAGTCATTGGCTCGGAGCCGGAGATTTATTTTTACGCCCAGCGCCATTCCGTCAGCGGCTACATTTATATGTATGACCTGGTCGAGCCCCAACCCTATGCGCGGGCCATGCAGGAGGAGTTTATCCACGACGTCGAAACGGGCCATCCCGCATACCTGGTTTTGGTCAACCTGGATTCATCGTGGATGAGCTGGGCGGCGGGCGATCACACGCTGTTCAATTGGATCCGCCAATACTCCAGTTCCTATGAGCTGGTGGGCGTGGCGGAAATCTATCCCAGCCACACCGAATACCGCTGGGGAAAAGAAGCGATGGCGGAAAAGCCCAAGACTTTGTCCGCCATCTTTACTTTTAAGAGAAAAGGACCGGGTTAACCCTGGGGCTTCGGGGCCAATTCTTTTTCGCGATCTTCCATCGCCGCTTTGCGGGACAGGCGCACGCGGCCCTTCTCATCAACGCCGAGGCACTTGACCCAAATTTCGTCGCCCATCTTGACGATGTCCTCGGTTTGTTTGACACGGAAATTGGCCAATTCGCTGATATGCACCAGACCGTCGCGGCCCGGCAGGAATTCCACGAAAGCCCCGAATTCTTTGATGGTCACGACTTTCCCCCGGTAAACTTTGCCCACTTCCGCTTCGGCCGTCATGCCCTCAATGGCGTCGCGCGCAATCTTCATCCCTTCCGCGGAGACGGAATAAATATTGACTGTGCCATCGTCGTCGATGTTGATTTCGCAGCCGGATTCTTCCACCAAGCGTTTGATGTTCTTGCCGCCCGGTCCGATCAGAGCGCCTATTTTTTCCGGGTTGATCTTCAGCTGGACGATGCGCGGCGCGTATTTGCTCATCTCCGCCCGCGGACCCGGCATGGTCTGGGCCATGATTTTCAGGATGTCGAGGCGGGCCACGCGCGCCTTTTCCAGCGCCTCAGCCATAATAGCGACCGGCAAGCCGCGCAGTTTGAGATCCAACTGGAAGCCGGTGATGCCTTTTTCAGTTCCCGCGATTTTGCAATCCATATCGCAAAAGGCATCCTCCCATCCGATAATGTCTGTCAACAGTTTATAAGAAGAGATTTTGTCCTTGTCGTCATGCACGGTGCAAATCCCGATGCTGATACCCGCGACCGGCCGCGTCATCGGCACGCCGGCGTCGAGCAAGGCCAGTGTCCCGCCGCACACGGAGGCCATCGAGGTGGAACCGTTGGATTCCATGATTTCACTCGTGACCCGAACGGCATAAGGATAAGTTTCCAAAGGCAGCATCGGCTCAATCGAACGCTCCGCCAGAGCGCCGTGGCCAATTTCGCGGCGGCCCGGACCGCTGATGCGCCCGGTTTCGCCCACGGAATAATTGGGGAAATTATAATGGAGAATGAACTTCTTCTGGGTTTCGCCTCCGGTATAAGAGTCGAACTCCTGCGCGTCTTCCGTGGTGCCGAGCGTGACCAAAGCAACGGCCTGCGTTTCACCGCGGCTGAACAAGGCCGAACCGTGAGCCCGCGGGAGCAGGCCAACCTCGCAAACAATGGGACGCACCACATCAAATCCCCGGCCATCCAGGCGCTTGCTTTCATCCATGATCAATCCGCGCACGGTTTCCTTCTGGATGTAGTAGAAGGCTTCCTTGAGCACATTTTCGGTGACTTTTTCCGCGCCGAATTTTTCCACCAGTTTCGCTCCCACCTGGTCGGTCACGGCTTTCACCGCGCTCTCGCGTTCGAGCTTCTTGTGGGTCAGTAACGCGGGAATCATGCCCTCGCCCGCAAGGGTCTTGGCTTCAGTCAAAATATCATCCGGCACAACGCTGACGGTGAT
>Ga0182016_10003260_pt1 | contig 18663 bp, 12 predicted proteins | sample 712S2MmetaG_FD_120491 | JGI IMG/M metagenome (GOLD analysis project Ga0182016, IMG submission 120491) | Permafrost microbial communities from Stordalen Mire, Sweden - 712S2M metaG | ecosystem: Environmental > Terrestrial > Soil > Wetlands > Permafrost | place: Sweden: Stordalen | collected...
GGAAAACGCTGTGCCGTCGTCTTCGACTACCTTCCCCTGCGCGGTGACATTCCCTCCATTGGGCCGCTGCCGTGCCTGGAGAAGAAGCCATGAAGCAAAAACTCGTTCTGATGGTGCTGCTCTTCTTTGCCTTTGGTGCTGAACAGGCAGTGGGACAAGCCTGCACCCTCACCATCTCGGCTTTGAGCTTCGGGACCTATACCAGTACGCTCCTCAACGGCACCGCTACCGGCAAGGTGACCTGCGCCGGTACGTGGAACATTCCCATGTATACAGGAAGTGGCGCGGGCGCGACGGAAACCGTTCGAGTGATGACTGGCACGGGCGGTGCCACCCTCAATTACCAGCTGTTTACCGACGCCGCGCACAGCAACAACTGGGGCGACACCACGGGCAATGAACTCACCGGAACCGGCAACGCAACCATCACCGTCTACGGTCAGATACCGGCGGCGCAGTATTCCACCCCGGGCACCTATACCGACACAATGACCACCGCCACAACCTCGTTTGCCATTACCGCGACTATCCAGGCAACCTGTACCGTCTCGGCCACGCCCTTGGCCTTCGGCACATACGCCGGCGTCCTCATCAACTCGACATCAACAATTTCAGCCACCTGCACCAACACGACGCCTTACAAGGTTGGACTCAACGCCGGCACGGCGACTGGGGCGACTGTCGCGAATCGCTCCATGACGGGCCCGTCCGCGTCTCTGTTGCACTACCACCTGTACAGTGACTCCGGACACACCGTCAACTGGGGCAATACGGTTGGAACCGACACGGTTTCCATGACCGGCAGTGGTGTCGCCCAGACACTCACCGTCTATGGACAAGTTCCGGCGGGGCAATTTGTCACACCGGGCAGTTACTCCGACACGATCACGGTGACCCTCACATATTGATGCGAACGACCCTCATCTGAGCCAGGGTCAAATACGTTCCACCCTGGCCAGAACTGCCTTGCGCACACCTACACAACAAACATGGCTACGCCCGCGGCGAACATTGCCACCGTGGTGAGCGCCACCAGGGTCCATCCCAGGCGTGAGCTCGGTTGGCCCTGCATCAGTTTCTTGTCCGAAGCGACAACCAGGATTGCGACCAGAAGGAAGGGGGCGAGCAACCCGTTGATGACCGCTGTCCAGTAGAGCGCTTTCACAGGGTTAATGCCGGCGAAGTCCAGTAGGACGGCGATTGCGGTTGAAAATAGAATGAGAGCGTAAAACGCGCGTGCCTGCTTCAATTTCTTGTTCAGGCCCTGATTCCAGCCGAGCGTTTCCGCAAAGGCGTAAGAGGTTGACCCCGCCAGCGTCGGGATGGCAAGAAATCCGACGCCGACAATGCCCACGGTAAACAGGGTTACGGCGAACCTGCCGGCGAGGGGCCGAAGGGCCTCGGCAGCTTGGCGAGTAGTTTCGATATGAGTGTTTCCGTGGCTGTGGAGGGTAATCGCAGTGGTCAGGATGATAAAGAACATGACCAAGTTCGAGAAAAACGTGCCGACGCCGACATCCAAATTCCTCATCTCAAGTTCTTCGAGTGTTGCTCCCTTCCGTTTAGCGAGCGTATTCTGACCGGCCGCCTTCTCCTCTTCAACTTCTTCGCTTGTTTGCCAGAAAAACAAGTATGGACTGATCGTCGTGCCGAGAATCGCGACTAACATGGACCATTCATCCCTGGTGTGCGGCATTGCCGGCACCAGGGTGGCGCGCAGCACCTGGTGCCAATCAGCCCCCACTATGAAGGCGGTGATGGGGTATGCGAACAGCACCAATACCAGCCATTTCAGCACGTCCGCTATCTGGGGATACCGGAGCCGGACAGTGGCCCAGGAAATCAGTATTGCGAACGCCACTACAAACCAGCGTGCGTTGACTCCCGACAGCATTTCAGCGGCGTCCGCCATGCCTGCAAGATCTGCCGCAATGTTAATGGTGTTTGCCACCAGCAGAGCCAGGATGAAGACGCGCAGCAGCCAGGCTGGAAATCGCTGCTTGAAGTTTCCCGCCAGGCCTTGTCCTGTCACCTTGCCGATTCGGGCACACATGATTTGAACCGCGGCCATCAGCGGCCAAGTCAGGAGTGCCGTCCAGAGTAGTTTGGTTCCAAGCTGCGCGCCCGCAACAGAATAGGTGGCAATGCCTGACGGATCATCGTCGGCGGCCCCGGTGATAACGCCAGGGCCAATCGCCTTCAACAGCGATCGCATCCATCGGGATGGGGTGAATGCCGTCATAAAAGAGTCGGAGCGTAAACTCCCTGCGTAATCATTCTTGCGAACCCATCAGCATACTGCATGGCGCGCCGAACAAATCGAGAGACCAAGTGGTCACATCTGACCAGAAATCCGTCTTCGCAAGTTCTATCTTACGGAACAGTAGAAGAAGCAAGACGACCATTACGAAGGCCACTCCCGCTTCCGCTCACAAGTGAGGTATACCATGCAAAGCCTATTGATTGTTCTGTTGGTGCTGTTTTTGCTCGGTGGCGGCGGTTGGGGATACTCTCGCTGGCGCGGTTAGAGCGACGATCGTACCCCAGACCCATCCTTGTCCCCCCATCACTTTTATAAGGTGAAGACGGCTTAAAGATCCGACCGCCGTGTTGGGGGACAACACTGCTTCCCACCTCACGCTGGCCGCCTTTGCCTCCGCATGAAGTTACCTCCGCTTTTACCTCCGTCATTTCTTCCTTGAATCCGGACGGCGCTGCCGTTACCCTTTGGGCTTAATTCTCTGTAAACGCAATCAAGTCATCTCCTGCCATCAGAGCAGGGGAGGCTCCGGTTGCGTCTGTACCACTGCGGTTCTTGCGTTTGAGATGCGGTCGGCGCCAGTCGTCCCATCAGGAGGTCGTTGCTTGAGCACTCATTTGATTTGTCCTTCCGCGGCTTGCACTCCGCGCAGTTTCTCTCTTCCGGCTAACCGCCGCACAACCAACACACTCTTCCGGGGCTTCTGCCTTGCGGGAATTCTTCTGCTTTCCTCCACTCTGCTGTTTGGCACGGAAGTGCCCAAGAGGAAGGGCGTCGTCCAGCCCACGGTTCATGCCGCCATTCACCCGGTCGTGGTCAAGATCAGCGACAGCCGGGTTGCTCCGGTGCCGGCCAGCGAAAAGCCCGTCAGCTACCACGCGCCGTTCGACTCCGGCGATTGCAGCATCTGTCACCAGGGTGGTGATACGCAGAAACCCGGGCCGGTGAAGAACGTCAACAACGAGCTTTGCCTGGGCTGTCACGACGACTTCCACCAGACACTGACACGCAAGTTCTCCCACCCACCGGCGCAGAAGAACTGCCTGAACTGCCATAATCCGCACAACTCCGCGCAGCAGCACCTGCTGTTGGAGGAGCCCACCAAGCTCTGCCTGGGCTGCCACAACCAGATGAAGATGGCCGTGTCGCAGGCCAAGGTCAAGCATGCCGCCCTTACCCAGGGTGACAAGTGCCTGAACTGCCACAACGCGCATGGCGCCAACGTGGAGCACCTGCTGCAGCAACTTCCCATGCAGCTTTGCCTCACCTGCCACGGCAAGGACGACGCGGTGGATCACGCCGGCAAGAAGCTGACCAACATGAAGCAGCTACTGGCCGACAACCCGAATCACCACGCGCCGGTGGCTGCCGAAGATTGCAGTGCCTGCCACAAGACGCATGGGGGCTCCAACTTCCGTCTGCTTACCAATGACTATCCCGCTTCGTTCTACTCGCCCTATGACGCGAAGAACTACGCGCTGTGCTTTAGCTGCCACGAGGAAAAAGTCTTCACCGCGGCCCAGACGGAAGAGCTGACCCAGTTCCGCGACGGCAGCCGCAACCTGCACTATCTGCACGTCAACAAGACTGAAATGGGCCGCAGCTGCCGCGCCTGCCACGAGGTGCACGCCTCGCAGCAGGATCACCATATTCGCGACTCCGTGCCCTATGGATCCAAGGGCTGGATGCTGAAGGTCAACTTTGTGAAAAGCCCGACGGGTGGCAGCTGCTCTCGCACGTGCCACGCCACCAAGACGTATAACAACACGCGCACTTCTGCGGCGGAGCCTGCTGCGGCCGCGGCCGCGCCAGCCAAGCCCTGATGCCAACCCGCACCTTCATTCGCGGAGCGTTTCTGCTGCTTGCCTGGATGCTCTTTGGGCCCGGCGTGTGTGGCCTCACACACGCCCAGCCTGGGACTCTGGTGCAGGACAGGGAGATGCCGTCATTGGCGGGGGGCAGCGCACATCTGCTCTCCGCCAGTAGCTCCGCGGAGGTCATCGTGTACTTCCGCCCCGGGCAGGACTACTCCAGCCTGACACTGAAAGAGGTGGCGGCACTGGAGAAGGAGCTGACGGGCAAGCCCGTTCACTGGATTGCCGTCGTCAGCGACCGTTATGACGGCGCGGCCGCCCTGGCCATGGCGCGGCAGGCGGGAATTGCCATGCCGGTGGTCGTCGACGCCGGGGATCATCTGTATGGCGAACTCGGTGCGGCGCAGGTTCCCGTCGTGGTGCTGGTGGACCAGAATTACCGGCTGGTTGCCTACGAATCCTTCCGCAAGGTCAACTACGCGGCCGTTGTGCGGGCGCGCATCCAATACCTGCTCAAGGAGATTAACGATACTCAGCTTGCGGCGGCCTTGAATCCTCCCGTGGCACTGACCGACAGTGAGGAGGCGGCGGGCAGCCGACGCCTGCTGTTGGCTGCCAAACTGCTGGAGGCGAAGAGTTACGAGAAGGCCCTGGAGAACGTGGAGGTCAGCCTGCAACGGTCTCCCAGTGCTGCCGCCTACGCGCTGAGGGGCCAGATTCTGGCCGCGCAGGGGAAGTGTCCCGAGGCTCTCACGGCCTTCCAGCAGGCGCTCAGGCTCGATGCCAACAATCTCCACGCAGTGGAGGGAAGCAAGAGTTGCTCAGCCATGCGGCACTGATTCACGCGCTCCCCCCGTCGACCGATGGAGTTGTGTGGGCTTTCCTTTGCATCCGCGGCAAAGCGGTATTATAAGAATTGAGCGACATGATGAGTTCACTTCCCATGGCTGACATTGCGAACGAAGCCCGTTTTGCTGGATTCGCACCAATGGTAGGCAACACTCCGTTGCTGAAGATCGCATTTGAGTTTCGTGGCCGCCAGCGCGTTCTCTACGCGAAGTCCGAACAACTGAATCTTACCGGCAGCATTAAGGACCGCATGGCGCTGTACATCCTGCGGGAGGCATATCGCAACGGTCGCATTCAACCCGGAGACACGATTGCCGAAGCCACCAGCGGCAACACCGGCATCTCCTTTGCCGCCATCGGCCGGGCCCTCGGCCACCCGGTCAGGATTTTTATGCCGGACTGGATGAGCCGCGAACGTCAGGGCCTCATCCGCAGCTATGGAGCAGAGATCGTACTGGTCAGCGCCGAGCAGGGCGGCTTCCTCGGCAGCATTCGCCTCTCTGAGGAGTTTGCCGCCAGCCGCACGGATGTGTTTCTTCCGTGTCAGTTCTCGAATGCCGCCAACGCCGAGGCGCACGAAGCCACGACCGGTCCGGAGATCTGGGCTCAGTTGGAATCCGTTGGAGTTTACCCGGATGCATTTGTTGCCGGCGTCGGTACCGGCGGAACCGTGATGGGCGTGGGGCGCTGCCTCCGCGCCCACAATCCGGCAATTAGAATTCATCCCGTCGAGCCGGCCGAGTCTCCCACCATCTCCACCGGGCACAAAGTGGGCAAACACCGTATCCAGGGCGTCTCGGATGAGTTCATCCCGGCAATTCTGGACGTGTCTCTCTTAAATCGGGTGATCGCTATTTCGGACGGTGACTCGATCTTGATGGCGCAGAAGCTGGCTTCCAGCCTGGGCCTTGCCGTTGGCATCTCCTCGGGTTGCAACTTTCTGGCCGCCTTGCAGGTGCAGGAAGAGCTTGGGCCGGAAGCCGTCGTCGTCACCGTCTTTGCCGACGACAACAAAAAGTACCTGAGCACCGACCTGATGCATGTTGAGCCGGTGCGCTCCAAATACCTCGCGCCTGAGATCACCCTGACAGGAATGTCGGCACTGCCGCGCGTCTGTGTGTTCTGCGAAGGTGCCGCGAAACAACCCCGTGAAATTCTCTAAAATCAGCGCCTTTCCAATTCCCGCCGACGGGCGCCGATAGAATCGCGCAGACATCGAAGGTCGTGGACATCCTGCCAGGGACGCTCACTGCTTCAGTACGTCGCGCAGTTTATTGGCGAGGGCTAGCAAAGAGAATGGTTTTTGAAGAAAGACAATGTTGGCTGTCTGAAGCTCATTTCTCAGCGCCGAATCGTCTATGTGCCCGGACATGTACAGTGTCTTGATGTACGGCCTCTGCGTGATGAGCTTCTCATGCAGATCTCGTCCGCCCATCTTCGGCATTACGACATCGGTAATCAGCAGATCGATCCGCTGGTTGTACGCACCGGCGAGTTTCATGGCCTCGACGCCATTTTCCGCCTGCAGAACAACGTATCCGCAATCAATCAGGAATTCACGCACGATCTCCCTCAGTTGCGGCTCGTCTTCCACAAGCAGGATCGTCTCGCCGCCGCATTGCAACTCAGCGCTTGGCCGGCTCAACATCGCGCCTTCCGGCTCGGTCACTCTCGGAAAGTAGCACTGGAAGCATGTCCCGTGCCCGCTCTCGCTACTGACCAGGATTTGTCCGGAGCTCTGCTTGATGATGCCGTATACCGTTGCCAGCCCTAACCCCGTGCCTCTGCCAAGTCCTTTCGTGGAGAAGAAAGGTTCAAAGATCCGGGTCAGCACCTCCTGGGTCATTCCATTGCCCGTGTCTGCCACAGACAACATGACGTACTGGCCGGGGGTAAATTCCGGGTGAGAATAAATGAAATCATCATCCACATTGACAATTGCCGTCTCAATGCTCAGCAGGCCGCCGCAGGGCATTGCATCCCTGGCATTGACGCATAGATTCATCAACACCTGCACAATCTGGCCGGAGTCGGCAAGCACCCTTCCTGGTTCCCCGATGGGGCGGAACGAGATATCAATGTTCTCGCCGATGAGCCGCCGCAGCATCTGCATCGTCTCCTCGACCAGTGCATTCAGACTGATCACCTGGTTGCTGACCATCTGCTTTCTGCTGAATGCCAGCAGCTGCCGCGTAAGGTCCGAGGCGCGCTTCGAGACAGCCAGAATCTGCTCTGCGTGGCGATTTCTGCTGGTCTCCGTCTCGGTTGGCAACTGCAGCATCTCGGCACAACCGGTGATCACCATCAGAATGTTATTGAAGTCGTGCGCAATTCCACCGGCCAGTTGTCCAATCGCCTCCATCTTCTGAGCCTGGTTTAATTGCTCCTGCATCTGGACGTTGCGCGTGACGTCTCGTTTGACCGCGACGTAGTTGATGACCTCGCCTGTCTTGTCGCGGATCGGCGAAATCGTGGCTTCTTCATGGAAGAGCGTTCCGTCTTTTCGCCGGTTGATGAACTTCCCGACCCACGTCTCACCGCGCAATAATGCTGCCCACATCTGTTCGTAAAACTCTTTCGGCTGCTGGCCGCTGTTCAGAACGCGCGGGTTTTTCCCAAGGGCTTCGGCCTCCGTGTAGCCGGTGATGCGTTCAAAGGCAGGGTTCACGTACACGATCCTGCCTTCCCGGTCCGTGATCACCACGGACTCGCCAACCTGTTCCACGCTTTCAATCAGCCGGGCGTGATCCGCTTCCGCCTTCTTGCGCAGTGTAATGTCCCGCAACACTGCCTGGACGATTGCTGTGCCGCTCTCGCGGAAGGAAGACGCGGCGATGTCCACGTCCATCACCGAGCCATCGCTGCGGCATATTCGCGCCTCATGCAGGGGAAGCTGTGCCTCGTTCCTGTACATGTATTCCGTAAGCTCTTCCGCGCTCTCGCGGTCCTCCACATGAATCAGCTCCGAGAGCCTGCGGCCTATCAGTTCATCCGCGGAGGCGACGCCAAACAGTTCCACCGCAGCCTTGTTGGCGACCGTGATGGCCTGCTTTCTTCCGATGATGACGGCATCGGGAAACAGATCGAGCAGCTTCTTGTATCGTTCTTCGCTGTTCTGCAGTGCCTGGTTCGCCGACGCCAGTTCTGCCATGGCCGTTTTCAGTTCCTGGGTGCGTTCGGCAACCGTCTGTGCAATCACGGACTGACGCCGCATGTTGGACTGTAGATACGCGGCCCACAGCCCCGTCACCAGAAGTCCCACGACCAGCGCGGTCCAGCTTGTGTAATGGGTAATCTCAAATGTTCCGGGCAGTGAATAAGCTGTGATTTGCCAGCGACGGCCGGCGACAGATACTACCTGAACATTTTGGAAGGAATCTGCATGGTCCAGAACCGAGTTCGTCTCCGCGGTCTTTGGATAGAGCAGTTGGCTCCCCGCCGGGGCTTCCAGATCCTGGATCGTAAGGCCAAGACCCGTGGGGACATTACCCGGTAGGCCGGCGCGTTCCACCACGTCATTCAGCCGCAGCACGCCCAACGCCATTCCAATGTTCGCCGCGCGCCTCTCCGCCACGGTTGGCGGCAAGGTTGCTGTGCTGTACACGGGATGGAAGATGAGCACACCGTACTGATTCGCGCTCTCCTGCACCAGGATCACGCGGTTTGTGGAAACCAATTCACCTGAATCAGTAGCCCGCTGGATCGCCTCGCGGCGCGAAGGGTCTGACAACAGATCGAAGCCGAGCGCACGTTCGTTTCCCCGCAGTGGTTCCACAAAGTACACCGGAGCATACTCATCGCGCTCCCCGGCGCGGGCCATGCTCCCCTGCGCAATGCGATCCCTGAATTGAAAGGAAGCCAGTCCATCGCGGCGGGCGTGCGCCTCAAATTCTTCCCGGCGGGCTTTCGGCACTCGCGGAACCCACTCCAGCGCCTGGATGGCTTTATTGGATTCCAGCAGCGGAGCGGTGTAGCGCGCGAAAGCCACACGCTCTGGGGGTTGAGAAATGCTGAGGTAGGCGCTCAGAGACGTGATGTCGTTCAGATTGAGCGCGATGCTTGACTCTAAGGTCGCAATGCGATGCTGCGCCAGGCGTTCAAAATCCGCCCGGGCATTCTTCTGTTCCAGATCTCTAAAGCCGAAGAAGAAGCACAAGGTGAGCAGCAAACCAAGGGGGACGGCCCGGGTCAGCGGTAACGCACGCCGAATCGTAGAAGCACCCAACATATGCAATCCAGGCCAAACCAACTTGCCTACAGGAAACTATACTACGCTGCATTCAACGAGCTCGATTGAACCGGCTCCTGCCATGGGAGTGGTCTGGAGTGCGTGCTCCTTGTGTTTTCCATGAGGTTCAAAAGGGATTAACTCCGGCGAGGCCCTTTGATTCTTCCCGGCGCACCGGTCGCCGCAGCAGTGGCGAGGGGCGTCCGAGGGGCATTCCGGATGCTATTCCGATGCCGTGTAGTTGAGGTTTGGCCCCAGCCAGCGTTCCGCTTCGCGGAGGCTGATACCTTTGCGCGCGGAATAGTCCGCAACCTGATCGCGATCAATCTTGCCCAAGCTGAAGTACCGGGCCTGCGGATGCGCAAAGTACAGTCCGCTCACGCTCGATCCTGGCCACATGGCAAAAGACTCGGTCAGCAACATTCCCGTCCGCCTCTGTACGTCCAGCAACCGCCATAGCGTTTGTTTCTCCGTGTGATCCGGGCAGGCCGGATATCCGGCGGCGGGGCGAATTCCGCGATACCGTTCGCGTATCAGATCCTCGGTACTCAGCCCCTCCTTGCGTCCATATCCCCACTCATCGCGCACGCGCTTGTGCAGACACTCGGCAAAGGCTTCGGCCAAACGGTCGGCCAGAGCCTCCACCATGATCGCGTTGTAATCATCGTTCTCCGCCCGGAAGCGCTCGCACAATTCCTTCATGCCGATGCCGCTGGTCACGGCAAAGGCGCCGATGTGGTCGGCCAGTCCGGTTTCTTTTGGCGCGATAAAATCAGCCAGTGAACGGCACGGCTCCTTGCCTTCGCGCTCCGACTGCTGGCGCAAAAAGTGGAATTGCCCGATCGTCGAGCTGCGCGTCTCATCCGCATATAGCTCCACGTCATCGCCTGCGGCGCTTGCGGGAAACAGCCCGTACACGCCGCGCGCCGTCAGCAATTCTTCGGCGATCACGCGATCCAGCAGCGCGTTGCCGTCGGCGAATACCTGGCGCGCCTGCGGCCCATGCTCCGCGTGTTCCAGAATGCGCGGATAGATTCCTTTCAATCCCCACGCGTGGAAGAACGGCGACCAGTCAATGAACTCGCGCAGCTCCGCCAGAGGAAAATTCTCTAGCGCGCGCACACCCGTGAACTCCGGCACCGGCACATCTTCAGCGCGCCACTCAATCGGACTCCGCCGCCGCCGCGCCGTCGCCAGGTCAACCACCTTGCTCTGTGTAGCGGAGTGAGCCTTGCGCAGCGCCTCGTATTCGGCGCGATGCTGTACAACAAACTCCGCCTTGGCCTCGTCGCTCAACAGGCTGCTGGTCACCGGCACTGCGCGGCTTGCGTCCAGCACATGCACCACCGGCTGGCTGTAATGCGGAGCAATCTTGACTGCCGTATGCGCGCGGCTCGTCGTCGCGCCGCCGATAAGCAACGGCATGGTAAAGCCCTGGCGCTCCATCTCCTTCGCCACGTGCACCATCTCGTCGAGCGAAGGAGTGATCAGGCCGCTCAACCCGATCAGGTCTGCCTTCTCGGCCTTGGCGCGCTCCAGAATCTTTTCGCAACTCACCATGACGCCCAGGTCAATCACGTCGTAGTTGTTGCAGGCCAGAACCACGCCGACAATGTTCTTGCCAATGTCGTGCACATCGCCCTTGACGGTTGCCAGCACGATCTTTCCCTGCGCCTTCACCGCCTCACCCGCGGCAACCATCGCGGCCTTCTCGGCTTCCATGTACGGAGTCAGGTGCGCGACGGCTTTCTTCATCACGCGGGCGGATTTCACCACCTGCGGCAGAAACATTTTGCCGGCGCCAAACAGGTCGCCCACCACGCTCATGCCCGCCATCAGTGGGCCTTCAATCACCAGCAGCGGCCTTCCCAGCTTGACCCGCGCCTCCTCGGTGTCGATCTCGATGAAGGCGTCAATGCCCTTGACCAGTGCGTGCGTCAGCCGCTCTTCCACCGTTCCACTGCGCCACTCAAGGACTTTTCTTTCGCTCTCCGCCTCGCCCGCGCCCAAGGTCTTCAGCTTCTCGCCGAACTCCACCAACCGCTCGGTCGCATCCGGCCGCCGGTTCAGCAGAACATCTTCCACCAGAACCTTCAGCTCCGGATCAATCTCCTCGTACACCTCAAGCATTCCGGCGTTGACGATTCCCATGTCCAGGCCGGCCGCAATCGCGTGGTACAGAAACGCCGAATGCATCGCCTCCCGCACCCGGTTATTGCCGCGGAAGCTGAATGAGATATTCGAGACGCCGCCCGAAACCTTTGCGTGCGGCAGGTTCTGCTTGATCCACCGCGTGGCCCGCAGAAAGTCCACCGCGTAGTTGTTGTGCTCCTCCATGCCGGTTGCGACCGTCAAAATGTTCGGATCGAAGATGATGTCCTCTGGCGCAAAGCCAACCTCTTCCACCAGAATCCAGTAAGCCCGCTCGCAGATGCGGATCTTCGCCTCGTAATCCGCGGCCTGGCCCTGTTCATCAAAGGCCATCACCACCACGGCCGCGCCGTACTTCAGCACCTTGGCCGCGTTCTGCCGAAACTTCTCCTCGCCCTCTTTCAGTGAGATCGAGTTGACGATGCCTTTCCCCTGCATGCACTTCAGCCCGGCTTCGATGACCTCCCATTTCGAGGAGTCCACCATGAATGGAACCTTCGCCACCTCCGGCTCGCTGGCCAGCAGTTGCAGAAAGCGCGTCATTGCCGCAACGCCGTCAACCATCCCCTCGTCCATGCAGATGTCAATGACGTTGGCTCCGTTCTCCACCTGCTGCCGCGCCACGCTGACCGCTTCCTCGAACTTGCCTTCCTTGATCAGCCGGGCAAACTTCGGCGAACCGGCCACATTGGTCCGCTCGCCCAGCACGATAAACACGCCCGCCTGCTGCGTAAATGGCTGCGAACCCGAGAGCCGCAACGGTCGTGTTTCCATTTCCACGCTCATGCCCCCGCTCATCGTCCGGCCTCAAAGCTCTTGGATTCAAAGCTTCTGGGAATAAAGCTGCGCGGAGCCTTGCCCGCAACCGCCTTGGCAATGGCCGCAATGTGCTCCGGAGTATTGCCGCAGCATCCTCCGGCAATGTTGATCAGCCCGTCCGTGGCAAAGCCTCCCAGAAAGCGCGCCATATCCTCCGGCCCAAGGTCGAAGCCGGTTTCAGACAGTGGATTCGGCAGCCCGGCATTGGGGTAGCAGGAGATCGCCACGTCCGCCTTTTCCGCCAGCTCGGCCAAAAACGGATACATCAGGTTCGGCCCCAGCGAGCAGTTCAGCCCCACGGAGAGCGGCTTCACATGCTGCACCGCGTTCCAAAAGGCCTCTGTCGTCTGCGCCGAAATCAGCGTCTCGCCACCGCGGCCCACGGCCGCCGAGATCATCACCGGCAGCTCGCGGTTGTTGGCCGCCAGGCCGTCTTCGTCAAACACCTCCCGTATGGCGACCAGCGCGGCCTTGGCATTCAGGCTGTCGAAGATGGTCTCCACCAGCAGCAGATCGCTGCCGCCGGCGATCAGCCCGCGCACCTGCTGCTTGTATGCCGTCTTCACCTGGTCGAAGGTGACCACGCGAAAGCCTGCATCATCGGCGTCCGGCGAGTTCGACAACGAGACCGTCAGTGGTCCGATGGCTCCGGCCACAAAGCGCTGCCGCCCCGTCTCGTTCGCCACGCGGTCGGCCCACTCGCGACACTGCCGCGCCGAGGTCTCGTTGATCTCCCACGCCAGCGCACCGAGCTTCCGGTCGTCAATGATCTTCTGGTAGAACTCCGGATCCTTGCGCCCGCCGTGCTCCCTCGGATCCTCCACAAAGAACTCGCTCTGCGTAATGCTGGTCGCGCCGAACGTGTTGGTCTCAATAATGTCCGCGCCCGCCTCCAGAAACCGCCGATGAATATCGCAGATCATCTTCGGCTGGGTCAGCGAGAAGAGGTCGCCATTGTTCAGCAGGTCCTTGGCGGAGTCCTGGAAGCGCTCTCCGCGAATATCGGATTCCTTCATCCCATAGGTGCGGATGGTCGTCCCCATCGCTCCATCAATGACGGCGATGCGGCTCTTCAGAATCGTTTCCAGCGGATGATGTTGGTGAGCTTTCGTCATGTCTCCCCGATGGCCTCAAGTGTAGCAATGGCAACAAGATCGCACAAAGCTGGAGTTGCCCGCCCGGAGTCGGGCCATTGCAACTCTCAACGCGCGTGCGCCTTATCTCTGCGCAAGTACTCTCGCCGCTACACCCGCATCATTATAGAGATATGGAATCGTCCAGACCACGTTCACCAGACAGGTCGTACGAGACAGCAGGGCGCCGGGTTGGTGGCCCCTAGTTGGCGCTTTTCCAACTATGGGGGATCACAAAGCACACACGCGCGCCACAGGCGGCAAGGTTCTTGCTCTTCAACCTCCGAAACCTGTGAAACATCCGATACCTCCGCAACCTCTAACTCGCTCTTTTTCAAATTTTTACCCAGCAATATAGCGGGAGGGGGTAGGCACCCCATTCCCGCCCTCGTGTAACATCAAAAATCAAGATGCCATTTCGCGTGTGGAATCCGTGGCGGAGCCAGCCGCCGTCCTCCTCATCTCCTGCTGGCCCATCTCCGGCGAGCCTGTCTCCGGAGAAGGAAGCAGCGCGCCTTGCCGCCGACCCGCGCGTGCACCGGCTCTTCGACTGGTTTCTCCGCCATGAGCGCGAGATCGCCGACTTCCAGATGGCCATCACCACTATCCCCGCGCCCCCATTTGCCGAACAGGTGCGCGCCGACTGGCTCCGCCTGCGCCTTCAGTCTCTAGGACTTGCGCCCACCAGCGACGCCGCCGGCAACCTGCTGGCCGCGCGCCCCGGAGCCGAATCCGCCCCGGCCATCGCCATCAGCGCGCACCTGGACACGGTCTTTCCCGCCGACACACCGCTCGACATACGCCGCGAGCACACTCGCCTCCTCGGTCCCGGCATCAGCGATAACGGCAGCGGACTGGCCGCCCTCTGGGCCTTGGCCTCGGCCTTTGACGCCTGCGGCATCCACACCCTCCGCCCGCTGCTCTTTGTGGCCAACACGGGAGAAGAAGGCGAGGGCAATCTGCGCGGCGTGCGCCATCTGTACCGACGTCCCCTGGCTGCCACCGGTGCCAGTGTCGTCGCGGACGATGCCCCTCCGCCGGAGATTGCCGCGCTCATCGCCCTCGACGGTGCAGGCTGCGACCGCATCATCGCCCAGGCTCTTGGTAGCCGCCGCTTCCTGGTCACCATCCGCGGTGCCGGTGGCCATTCGTGGAGCGATCACGGCACGCCCAACCCTATCTACGCCGCCGCGCTGGCCGTGGCCGAGCTCTACCGACTGCCGCTGCCCACCCAGCCGCGCACCACTCTCAACGTCGGTTCCATCGCCGGAGGAGCCTCGGTCAACACCATTCCGGAGTCGGTGGTATTCAAGGTGGACATGCGCTCCAGCGAGCGCCATTGTCTTGACGCGCTGGAGCAGCAGATGCGCCGCGCCGTGGTCGCCTCCTGCGCCGAGGCCAGTTCCGCGGCCGCGCAGCCCGGGCTGCGCCTCTCGCACGCCATCGCGCTCACCGGCGAGCGTCCTGCCGGAGAGTTGCCCGATACCTCGCCGCTGCTGGCCGCCGTCCGCGCCGTAGACGTCCAGCTTGGTATCCGCAGCGAGGTGTTGCGCGCCAGCACCGACGCCAACATCCCGCTCTCGCTCGGCCTTCCGGCCCTGACCCTCGGCGCCGGAGGCAGCGGTGGCCGGGCCCACACCCTGCAGGAGTGGTTCGATCCCACGGGTCGCGCGCAGGGGCTCAGGCGGCTGGCGCTGGTGCTGTTGCTGCTGGCCGGACTGCCGCAGGCCGCGGAGGCCCGGTGATGTCGCGCTCGCTCAAGGCCCATCTCCTCTTGCTGGCCGCCACCCTCGTCTGGGGTGCGACGTTCATCGTCATCAAGGCCGCCCTGGCCGATGCCTCACCGCTGGTCTTCAATGCCGTACGCATGGTCCTGGCCGCCGTGCTTCTCGTGGTCATCTTCCGCCGCCAACTCCGCTCCGTGACCGTGGGTGCGTGGCGCGCGGGCTTCGCCATCGGCACCCTGATGTGGCTGGGCTATGAGTTCCAGACGGCCGGTCTGCTCTACACCTCGGCCTCGAAGTCGGCCTTCCTCACCGGTGTCAGCGTGGTGCTGGTACCCATCCTGCTGGCCCTCTTCTGGCGAGGCCACGTCAACCGCTACACCCTCGCCGGAGTACTGGCCGCCTGCATTGGCCTCTACCTGCTCTGCATTCCTGCCGGGCAGGGACTCTCCCTGGCCTCGCTCAACCGCGGAGACATCCTCACTCTCGGCTGCGCCGTAGCCTTCGCCTTCCAGATCATCGCCGTCGGGCGCAGCGCACAGCACTACGACTTCGCCCACTTGGTCACCATCGAGATCGCCGTCTGCGCCGCCTGGATGCTCATCAGCATCCCCCTGGCCGACCGCCACGGCTACCTGCGCCTCACTCCGCGGCTGATCTTCGCCCTGGCCATCACGTCCATCGTCGGAACCGTAGGGTGCTTCATCGTGCAGGCGTGGGCGCAGCGTTTCACCCCGCCCACGCACACGGCGCTCATTTTTTCCCTGGAGCCTGTCTTTGCTGGGCTGACCTCTTTTGCCGTGCTTGGCGAGCGCCTGGGTGCGCGGGCCATCGTCGGCGCAGCGCTCATATTGGCCGGCGTGCTAGCCAGCGAAGTGCTCGGCCAGGTGCAGAAGCCCGAGGCTGAGATCAGCGACGAGCTTGGCGAAGAAGCCATCTAGGAGCCACCTTAAAGCGGCGGGGAGTGCATCTCCCCCGTCCGGTCGAACATCCGATAAGTCATGGCGGCACTCACAGAAGTTGACGGCGACGGGTTTCGCCGGCAGTTGATCCAACTGCAGTCCTTCACCCTGGCATGGATGCTTGCCGAGTGCGGACTCTCGCTGTTGGCCGCCGTGCAGGCTCGCAGTGCGGTGTTGCTGGCGTTCGGCTCAGACAGTTTGGTTGAGCTTCTCTCCGCCCTGCTCGTTCTGCTGAGCATCTCCCGAAGATTGGGCCTCGGCCAACCCACGATTGATCGCGCTGCGGGCGGACTGCTCTATCTGCTGGCCGCCCTGGTGGCGGCAACCGCCGCGCTGCAGTTGTACTGGCACCGCAATCCAGAGCCGAGCCCGCTGGGTATCGCCGTGGCACTGGCCGCGCTCTGCGTGATGCCGTGGCTGGCTTGGCGGAAGCGCGCACTTGCCCGTGCAATGCAGAACACCGCACTCTCCGCCGATGCGGCACAGTCGGCTGCCTGCGCATATCTGGCGGTCATCACCCTGGTTGGACTCGCGCTGAACTCGGCTTTCCATCTTGGCTGGGTGGATCCCGTGGCAGCATTGCTGGCCGTGCCGCTGCTTCTCCGTGAGGCTTACCGCACCTGGCGCGGTCATGGCTGCCAGTGCCATTGATGAGACGCTCATCGGTGAGGGATCGTGCGATAGTATGGCAGCACGGGAGAATTCATGAGCCAGTCCCCAGCCCAGCCCGGGCATTCCCCGGCGCAGCCTCATCATTCAAGCGACACGCAGGAGCGCCTGCGCCAGTTGATATCCCGCCGCGGCGTGCCGGAGCTGCTGGTGGCTGCCGTCGCCCTTCTAACCTTCCTCGGCACCGCGGGCTTCGCCTTCGTCTACGACGATCGTGCCCAGGTCGTCAATAATCCCGAGATCACCACCTGGCACCGCGTGCTCGGCTACTTTGGCGGCGATGTGTGGACCACCTACGACCCCACGCACGTGCAGAACTACTATCGCCCGCTATTCTTCGTCTGGTTCCGGATCAACTACCTGCTCTTCCACCTCAACCCCATGGGATGGCATCTGGCGGCCGTCGCCTTGCATGTTGTGGTCTCGGTGCTGGCCTTCCGCCTCTGCCTCAACCTTACGTCGGACCGCACCCTGGCACTGATGGCCGCGCTGCTGTTCGCCGCGCACCCCATCCACATCGAGTCCGTTGCCTGGATCAGCGGCACCACCGATCCCCTGATGTGCGTCTTCCTCATCGGCTCGGCGCTCTGCTTCTTGCGCTGGCTGCGCGCGGGAGGAATCGGCTCGCTTCTTGCCACGGCCACGCTCTTCGCCGCCGCCTTGCTGGTCAAGGAACCGGCCATCATGCTGCTGCCGCTGCTGGCGTTGCTGGCGGTGCTCTACGCTCCCGGCGCGGGCGAAGCTGCAAGTGCTTCTAAGCGTGACGCCGCTGATGAGGCCGCCGCAAGCGGACTCGCGCGCCGCGTTACAAGCAAAGCGGCGTTGCTCGGCGGCGTGCTGCCGCTGGCTGTGCTGGCCGCGGCTTATCTCGCACTGCGCGCGCACCTGCTGGGCTCGGCGGCGCACGCGGTCAATCAGCTAACGGCCGCGCAGATTCTGCTGACCCTGCCGGGCATCGCCTTCTTTTACATGCGCCAGTCACTGGTGCCCGTTGGGCTTTCCATTCTTTACGACCTGCCGGCGCAGTCGCAACCCACGTGGAATGGCTTTTGGATGCCACTTCTGGTGGTGGCCGCCTTTGGATTTCTGCTGGCTTGGTGGTGTGCGCGCCCCAATCGCCTTCGCCCCGCGCTACTGGTGGCTGCCGCAGTGTGGGTGCTGTGGATTCTCCCGGAGCTCAACCTGCAGTGGATGCCCATCGGCGAGCTGGCGCATGACCGTTATCTCTATCTGCCCGTGCTGGGCCTATGCCTGATGGTGGCCATCGCCCTGCGCCAGTGGAACGATGGTGACGCCAGTACGGCGAGCGATGTAGCGCAGGGTGCAGTACGTGATGCAGAGCCCGGCCTCGCGCTTGGCCCCTCGCAGCGCATCGCCTTCGTCTGCCTGCTGGCCGTTTTGCTCACCGGCACCGTTTTGCAGGAGGCGTTCTGCGCCAGCGATCTTCTCATCTGGAGCCGTGCCGCCCGCACCGCCCCGCACAGCGCCATCGCCTTTGCCAACCTCGGCACCGTTCTGCTGGAGCGCGGCGACAGTGCGCGGGGTCTTGCGGCTCTGGAACGTGCGCTGGAGCTTGACCCTAGCTCGCACACTGCCAACTTCAACATCGGCTTCGAGCTCTATAATCGCCACGATTACGCATCCGCCGAGCCCTACGTGGCGCGCTCCATTCAAGTTGCCCCGGGCTTGGCCGAGGGCTACCGCCTTCTGGGCAGCATCGAGCTGCGCCTGGGCCACGCCGACCTTGCCGAGCCCCTGATGCGCAAGGCCGTCGCGCTGGCTCCCCGGCAGGAGGGTTATCACCTGGCGCTCGCCCTCGTCCTTTTGGAGCGTGGAGACCGTCAAGGCGCCGCCCAGGAGTTCCGCCGCGAGCTGGAGCTTTTTCCCTCCAACCCGGTGCCGCAGCAGGCCCTGCGCCAGTTAGGACCGGGTTTCTAGCCTCCACCAGCGTTTTCCGCAGCGGCGATATCTCTTCCGTTAAGGATTCCTGGTGACTTTGTCCCCCATTGGTGCGTCTAACCAACCAGGACCGGGGAGGGTGCATACGCCTGCCC
>Ga0182016_10003266_pt1 | contig 18647 bp, 21 predicted proteins | sample 712S2MmetaG_FD_120491 | JGI IMG/M metagenome (GOLD analysis project Ga0182016, IMG submission 120491) | Permafrost microbial communities from Stordalen Mire, Sweden - 712S2M metaG | ecosystem: Environmental > Terrestrial > Soil > Wetlands > Permafrost | place: Sweden: Stordalen | collected...
CCACGGAGCCTAGTTAGCAATAGTACGCTTGACCAGGGACTTCAGTGGGCCGTGCAGGACTTGAACCTGCGACCCCTTGCGTGTCATGCCCATATTTCCTGTTCACCGGTGCTTTCTGACGTCAAAATTTCGCATAACGGTAGCACATTATGTCCGCCGAGATTCGTCGTTGTGTGCTCAAATTTTTTGGCGCTGCTGACGGCGTTGCTGACGAAATGCCCTTGCTTTTTTCGCATGGGGTCATCGAATTCAGTCAGCGAGTCATATCGGAAAGCACCAATTTCTGGGTCGAATTCGCTACCTCGAGACTAGACCTTGCTCCGTCAGCAACGGCGTCAGCAACGCACGAGATTTCAAGAAGTCGCCAAGTGCAGTGTCGAACCTTGCTCGCGGCCCTTAAGACTCACGCGAAACAGTTCGAGCCATGCGAATGGTGCGAAAGAAATCGATGTGATGGTCTACGGTGATTTCTTATGGCCCGTTTAAACGTGGATGTTTGTGAACTCATTTGACCGACATAGTCAGGTGACCCATCTCTGCCCAATCAAGACCGGCGCAGGCGGCCTCATTAGCAAAGATTGGTGCATCGACACCTTCGCCGAGAGGTTGGCCGTGCTCCCCGACGACCTCTACGAGGAACAGATCATCCGCCCCGAACTCTTGTTGTGGGCACGCGGACCCCTCTCGATCTATTACGTCCCATTCGAACGCGTGAACCCCGGGGCCAAGTTGTTTCTCGTTGGACTGACTCCGGGTCGCCAACAGATGTGGCGCGCCTCGATGGCGGCCGCCAGGGCTTTGCGTGAGGGTCTCGCTATCCCGGACGTTCTCAGTGCAGCCTCGATGAACGGAAGCTTCGCAGGGTCGATGCGGACAAATCTCGTAACCATGCTCGACGGGATCGGTGTCGCAGCGTGGCTTGGTCTACCGACCACCGGACTTATATGGACGAGTCAAGATGCAGCTCACCTTGTGGGATCAACGTCGGCCCTCCTACACCCGGTGTTTCTAAACGGAAAAAACTACAGTGGTGGCAACCCGAGCTTCTCGGAGGAACCAATCCTTTCAGCTTTCGTGGATCAGGTTCTCGCCGCGGACTTGGCCTTCGTACCCGACGCGTTGGTCATCCCGTTGGGAAAGGCGGTCTCCGAGGCGGTGAACAGGATTGTCGGCGCCGGTCAGATCGACGCGCAACAGGTCCTGCTCGGTTTCCCCCACCCTTCAGGAGCCAACGGTCATCGAAAGCGTCAATATGAGGAACGACGGTTGGATCTCACGAACCAAGTGGAGCAGTGGGCGTCACGGCAAACCTTCGTCGAAGTTCATTCAATTAGCGACAAGAGCGAAAGCAGAACTCGAACTAATTCTGAGGATCCCTCGGAAGTGGGTAGGTGTGTGCTCGACACTTCCCATTCGGACGTGGGTTGTAAACCACACGAAGGCTCCGAGTAGATAAATTGAATGTCAACAAACCTATGACCAAAGATCGCGAGTTGAATAGGTACTGTGAGGCTAACGTCGCTCCGTCTAAATAATTTCGGACTTTTCCGAAACCAGGAAGTTAAACTTGCTCCAATAACAATCCTTTTCGGGGCGAACGGAGCCGGAAAATCTACAATCCTTGATGCTGTTGGAGACGCACTCACGCTATCTGCCGTCCGGATGAAATTTATGGAAGCAAATGAATCTGGCGACGTCGACTTAGAGAATGTCGAAAGGGTTGGACATCGAACCTTTTTCGGATCAGCCGTGGTGTATGCGACGTTAGACGATCGAAAGATTGCGGGAACCTCTGACGAGCGGACCATGAGTCACGTGCTATGGAAAAATATTAAAAGTATCAACGAGAGCGAATTCTCTTTTATGGACCCCTATGAGGATTGTCCACCGCTGAAAGACTTGATGTTCCAAAGAGCAAGCGAAATGGTTCAATCGGGAACAAGAGGAACACCGGAAGCACGGACCCGCATTGCTTCATATCTTCTCGAGCACTCGATCTTGGCTTTTGGAGGGCTCCAGGGCAGTTATGAGGGAAATTGGGGTCTCGTTTGTCATGAGCTGTTGGACGAGATCATTCCATACGCAAACACTTTCGATGTTTCCATGGGTAAAAGTCTTGATGACAGTGTTGACAATGCCTTCCTTGACGACGAATCAGATGGTGAAGATGAGCTCCTTACGGCGGTATCGGACCTAACGCATGGTGTAGATGCGATCGTGACCTTGGCGTGGGGTGAACCAGAGAGAGAATTGGGACGAGGGAAGACGTCTCATAGAGATATCTCGACAACGTTATTTCGTAGAGTACGACCATTGCCGATGAGGCTCGAATTCGATCCCCAATCACTAGACCTCGAATTGGAGGCTTTTGTTGACCAGATTGCCTCGCGCTTGACCCTGCGTGGCGATTCCAGCGACCACGGTCCTTGGCTTACAGCTTTGAGTTCCAGAGGTTTTGGAAGTCGTTCGGACGATGGGAACGGATTGGATGGGTTTGATAACCAATTTGCTGGAGCATTGAATCCTTTGCGTACTGAGGATGAATCAGAAATGGTCCGGCGCGTTCCGCCTAGTACTGAAGCGTTCGTCCTGTCTCCCCTAGTGAAAAGTGCGGTCGAGAGGATTTCGACTCATGCCAATTCGATTGCACCCAAGTTCTTGCGGCAGGAATCGCAGATTGAAATCGAGATCATCAGTCCAACCGAGTGGAGGCCGAATGCTCCACGGCTCCGGACAACGTTAAATGAGGGTGGAAGGGCATTCTCGCTGGCATTCGTTGGATCGGGAGTTGCGCGTTGGGCTTCGTATTCGATTCGTCTCGCTTGTCAGGAGTTACTTAACGGAACGATCGTTGGTGATCCGAACACGGATGTGCTGCTTGCACTGGAGCAAATGTCTGATGAGGAAGCGGCATCTTACGAAGACACCCATTTGCCTTTTTCATTCGATGAAGGGTCGCCATACGAGGAAATTGCTGCGCTTGAAATTTTGCCATCCAAACTCGACGTGGTACTTCTTCTGGACGAGCCAGAAGCACACCTCCATCCGCGTGCGGTCGCCTCCATCGGAGAATGGTTGTTAGATATCTCCCCTCGCGTGGCATCCGTTGTCGTTGCCACACACCACCCGTCACTTTTCAATTTGCGCGATCCGAGCGTACAAAAACATGTCGTGCTTCGGGATCAGAGTGAGTCCGTGATTGAACCGTGGAATCCCGCATCTGAGGAACTTGTAGCAGAGTTGGCGAATCAGATTGGGTTGACTTCTGGGGACCTCTTCATGATGAGTCGCTTCGTTCTCTTTGTGGAAGGCCCTCACGACTTAGTGATTCTTGAGGAATTCTACGGAGATTTGTTGAGGGGATGTGCCGTGCGACTTGTGCCCTTACATGGCGCGCACAACATTTCTCTTCTCGCCACTTCAGAGATTGTTTGGCAGATGGGAATACCAATAGGTGTGTTAACTGATGGAACGAACATTGAACGCATTATGGACGGAAAACGATCGAACCACATCGAGAAATTGGTCGATCGGATGCTTCGAGAGTGCACAGTTGAGAATCGTGAGGTTGCTGCGTTCGGGCTGGAGTTAGATGACATTCTTTTCTACCTAGATGATGACATCACAGCAACTTTCGCGAGGAATGCGTTCCCTGGGTGGCGAAACGCCCAGGTGGTATGGGAGCAAATTGATCAGCCCAGAAACGACACCGCGAATGGAGCCAAGTTCAAAAAATGGATTTCTGAAACTTACGAACTCCCTCTCGACAGAGATTCGGTGCGAGCCATCGCTAGAAAGTGTAAGGAAGCAGGGAAACTACCGGACGAATTATCTGCAAAGGTTTCGGAAGTTATTTCGCAGACTCTGTGAGTTGAAACAAGCCACGACTTCTTCGATTAGTTTCACAATACTTTTCCAGGGGCGTTGCAGTTTGCAGAACTTTAGTGAACGCATGGAGGCGCATTTTTAAATGCTCCTTTGACCGGTGTCCGATTATGGTTAGGCCAATGCGCAAGCGCGACACCGGTCTCTCGATCCTCTTAGGCGCCCAGCAACGGAATTTTGACGAGGAAAGCTGTTGACAATAAAGAGAGTAACCACGTGCCTCGTGCTTGCGTTGGCGATCGTGCTGCCATCGGCGGCCAACATTACGAGCGCGAGTGCATCACCAACCTCACGATTGTTTCAGCGATGGCAAACCGTCACCTCTGGACCCCTCGGGAGTTACGGCTACGACTACACCGTGGCGGAAATCTGTTTGAAATCAGCCGTCAATTGTCACGAGGTAGCAGCGCAAATCGAGACAAACTGTGTAGGGAAGTCAGACGCGGTGTGCGCGCGGATCGAACTCGACATAATCAGAAATCTTGGCGTACTGATGGGCCGATACCTCAACAGCGGCTATGCGCAACTCAACAACGACATGCGAAGGTTTTCGCGTGCCGTCATCAACGTGTCGAGTGTGGGACTCAGAACGCTCGCTGGCAGATACGGCCGGTCGCGTGTGCCGTGGGCTCAAGCGTTAGCGAACGCAGGCAACGAGTACGCAGCCGTGACCAATGAAGTGAACACGATCAGCGAAGGCAGCCCCTGAGAGTCATAAGAAGGAGACGCAGATCGTTGAGATCACGACACTCGTTTACTTCTCAGTGACGGAGCAGGTACAGGCGTAATGCGTAAGGTCTTCCTGGGCCTCGCGGTACTGCTGATGATCGGCAATAATGTACGTGGTAATCTTGTCCGCGTTTAGTTCCACTACGTCATCAAAAACTGGCGTGTGACGCCAGGCGTTCAGATCCAGTCGATCGGCTAATTGACGCGCCCACGCCAATTTTTCTTCGTCAGTCATTTCACTGATTTTCTTGGGAGGCTTTGCCAAGAAGATCGAGGCCTTCTTGGTCGTCTCGTTGTCGTCACTCATCTTTTATCACTCCACCATCTAATTGGCTCGACTGACGTGATTGCTTAAGGGTTCTAGGAATTCAGTTGTCGGCAAATCGTCAACGTGATTAACGTTCCAAAGTCCCGACTCACGGACTGCGGCTCGGTCTGCCATGAGACCTAACCACCTAGTGGATGGCGGGTCGATAGCTGGCCGATTCCGGTTACTTAGCAGCGACAATGCCCCAGTTTCGATCACTCCTCGTGCACTTCGAAAACTGAGCTCATCGTCCACTCCAAGCCATAAGAAGGGCATGTTTCCGACATGTCGGCTTACCGCAATCTCAAGTGCATACTCTGCTTTCCTAATCGCTACGTCTGCAGTGCTACCTTTGCCCCAGTTGGCCTGAATTGAGACTGGCCATTCTCCGGAAGCGAGTATCGCAGTACCCACATGAAGTCTGAAAATTGAACCACGATGATTACCACCACCAGGCATTGATCCACCGACGTTGCCCTTGTGTTGCGAAAGTCGGTTCCACAATGTCGTCTTTGACGTTCTGAGAGCGTGTGTTCCCACTCTCGTCACTCGCGGTGTGACTCCATCATCGCGGAACTCTCCCTCCTCGAAGAAGAAGTAGACACCCCGTCGTGGCCAACCCATACGGCCGCTGCACTCGGAGAGCTTCCGCTTTCCGCCTTGCGCAATCTCGAGGATCGCGATTTCTTCGTAGAACCGCTCTACGGCATCTCGCCGCTCAAACAAATCCATCAATTCCTCGAATAGAAAGCGAGTTGCTCACCGGAACGAAGCCCCTCCGTCGGATTGTCGATGAGATAGCCCCTGGCCCGAAGCCCATCCTCGAGCCCGAAAAGTCGGTAGTCGGCTCCCGCGTGGAGTTCGAATGTGTCACCCTTGAGCGCACCAACCGTGTCGTCAATCGATGCGAGGACAGAACTACTCCATAGCTGCTTCTCCCGGCGCGACGAGCCAATAAGTGTGACGTCATAAGGCTCGAGCTTGTCGTCTGGACGAACGAGTCCGTGGAGCGCCGAGAGAATCCACCATTCGTCACAGGTTCTTTCTACGAACCTCCCGCGACCTTTGAAGAGGGGCGAGAGGTATAGGTCCTTTGCGGGTAGTGCAGAGTTAGCTTTCGTCTTGACACATCCAACGAGTCCTATTCGATGTGAAGACCTTTCAGATGGCGGCATATCCCTCCTCTGCTTCACTCGTGGTTCTACGAAGAATGATTTTCATCTCCATCCCTGACAACGTGCGAAGAGTGCCTGGTCAACATCTCCGACCCGCCACGTCGAGTTTTCGGATCGAGGATTGACAATGCCCGCTGCGCTCAAGTCAGCGGCTACTGCGAGACAATCCGCTGAATATATCCCGTACTGATAATTGTCTAGCGGATATCCGCCAACCCCACTAATGACATTGTCCAATACGGCAGCCACGTCAGGTCGCAAGAATCGAACCATTTTCGTAGCATACGAAGTGGCCAATCCAGAAATGTCGTCAACGGCTTGAGCGGCCTTAGTTAGACCAGCACGAAGTTGATGGATCGGAGTGCTCGAATCAATGCGGGAAAGCGACAGAGCGGAGGCCTCAAACCTATTCAAGGTTCGCTCTGCCACGTATCCTCTACTGACGAGTCCCCTGACGCGATTTCCGGTCCGGCCTCCCCACGTGCAAACCGCGACTATGAAGTCCCAAACCTCGTCGTGGGATGAGGATTTCTCCAAAAGGTTGGAATACAACCTCGCACCCATTGCCTCACATGAGACGGTGCTCCAACATTGGTCAAGATGTGCACGCACCAAGATTGGAAAATCTACGAAGTCGATCCTTTGGCTTCCGAGTGTCGCTCCCGATCCATCACTCGACAACCCCATTTGCAGATTCTTATCAGACTTGTCATTCACAGGATTGGGATAGTCAGGCTCCGGACATCTTTGGAGCCATCCTTCAATTCTGGGGAGTCATACGTTTTACGTTTACGAATACTGGCGTGCGCACGGACATCGAGCCACAATCCACCTCGGAAGGTCTCCAGGCAATGACTCGAAGGCCGGATGGCGATCGCGAGTCAAACGATTTGAACTCCCAATTTGACGTCGGGCCAGACCGAAGCATCGACTTACCTCTGAGCGAAGTTGATCCGAATACTTGGTCGGCCATGTGTTTACATGTGAGTAGGGCCGCGCAATACTCGTTGCCCTGGTTGCGATTTACTTGTTTGAATCCGAACATTCGGCAGGAGGAATCATGCGCATTTGCAACATCGAGTGCAAGAACCTTAGAAGAATCCCTGACTTTACTATTCCCGTAGGAAATCACTTGGTGTTGGTCGGTCCAAATGATTCGGGGAAAACAAGCATCTTGCATTGGCTGAATATGACTCTTGCGACTCGAGTTCAAATCGACGGTTGTCGCCCAAACGACTTCACTGATCTCGGCCAACCAATCATCTTCGAAATTACGCTCAACGATATTGATTCAGATGATTGGCTGCTTTTTCCTGATGAGATTGAACACTTGAACGACCACGACCAATTGAGAGTGAAGTTTGAGGCAACATATGATTCGTTTCAAAGCTCCGTCGTATACGAGAGAACCTTTCCTGGGTTTCCAGGTAGTAGAGCCACGCCGAGCAAACTGAAAGCAATTGGTTGGTCATTCGTATCGGCCAATCGAATCCTCACACGAGACGTCGCGGGAAATCGAAGCGGCGCGCTGCGCACGATTCTCGACGACGTGGAAGTTGGAGACGACACCGGACTCATCGACGCCATAACAACTTACAGAGAAGCCTTGGCTGTGAACTCATCATTGATTGATTTGAGAACCGGGCTCGCGAGTGCTCTGACGACGACATTTCCAAGACAAGTTAACGCCGATGACCTCTATTTTTTGACGGAGTCGGATGTCATGGAAGATCCGCTCCAAGGAGTCACATTGGCGTTTAAAGGTGCGCAGGGTTTAACGACGTTTGAAGAGCAAAGCGATGGGATGCGAGCACTCACGGCGCTGGCCTTGTATTCAATGCTAAGTAATGAATCGAAAATAATTGGAATTGATGAGCCAGAACTCCACTTGCATCCTCCCGCGCAACGTGGAATCGGAGCTCTTTTGTCCAAGCAAGTCAAGCAACAAGTAATTGCCACCAATTCTCCCAATGTCCTCGCAAAATTCGAACCGACACATGTCGTTGCGATGAGTCCGACAAGAACCGTCCGACAGCTACCGCATACTGCAGCGGCCGCCAGCAGCGTCTTCATCGCGAAATGGTGGACGCACGCACACATCGAGCCGCTGTCCGCAGCCAAAATTCTGGTCATTGAAGGTGTAACAGATCGGATGATTCTTGAATCAGTCGTAGCCACTTTCAAGATCGAATTGGATCGCAGTGGAGTGGCATTGATCGAACTAGTGGGTGCGACAAACATCGGCTGGGTGTCAGAGCTTTACGGTCCAAACGGATTTGACATACCAATTTTCGGATTGGTCGATGAAGACCATGAGGTCGAATGGGCTGCTGCTCTCGGAGTCAGTGTGGCTGACCTCGAGACAGTGGGAATTCAGGTCTGCAGGCCCGACCTGGAAGGCATGATTGTTGCGTCTTTGGGTGTTGAGAGAGTAATCGAGCTGCTTGCTAGTGGAGGCATTCCCGAGACTGACATTGAGGCCGGTTGCCGGTGTGCTCGAGCTGCAATTCTTCCTGAGACTTTGGTGGAGTGGATGGGATCCAAGAAGGTGAAGGTCTCCGTCGCTGTCGCTCTTTCAAGTTCGATTGTGAAGTCAGATTCCGAACTATTCATTCCCTTGTGCAATCTAGTGACGATGGTTACCTCGTGATTTTCAAGAGTTCGTCAATGTTGGAGTGACAATGGAATGGGACGAACATCAACTCGAGATCATCAATCTAGGGCTCGAACGGATACTGATCGTGGCGCCGGCAGGTACTGGAAAAACCGAAGTACTGGCGGCTCGCGCAGCCTCGTTGATTCAACGGCAACTTGTGCAACCTCCGAGGCAGATATTAGCGCTCACCTTTACCAACAGGGCTGTCGCCAATTTGGTTAGTCGGCTACGACGGGTCTTTGGAATCAATTACTCGGATTACGTCACTATTCATAATTTTCACGGATTCGCCGCCAGGCTGATATCAGCGCATGGAGAACTTATTGGCATAAATCCGCAAGAAATTATTTGGCCTGAAAACGGCTGGACGGAAAGCCAACTTGGACATCTTTCACGAAGTGATCGAGAAGAGGTGCTTAAGGCATTGAAGAGCGTCAAGGGTTCGCCAATTGACGACTTCGAAGTAATCTCACGACTGGAGCAATTGGGTTGTCAGGATGCAATTGATCTCGAAATAATTCGTCAACGAGAGGGCAGACTTGATCATGACGATGTTCTGAGACACGGTGAACGAATCTTGGACATCGAAAATATCTTGACTAGATATCGAGACCATTATCCAGTCTTATTTGTTGATGAGATTCAAGATTTGACACTGCCCGAACTGAGAATGGTAGGGCTCATAGGCGATCTTCCAATTACTGCAGCGGGCGATGCGACGCAATCAATCTTCAAATTTGCCGGTGCTCATCCCGATGCAGCGTTTGCGTCATTCGATCCGACCGATACGAGAATTGTCCGCTTGCGCCGCTCATATCGTTCGGCGCCCGCCATTCTGCGGGTCGTAAACGCACTCGGAAATCTCGATGGAGCAGAGCCGATCATTTGTGCCGACCCGAGCCAGTTCCGAGACGACGGTGTAGTTGCACTCTTGGAGTGTGAGGACACGGTGAGAGAAGCGCGCGCATTGATGGACATATTGAATTCTCGCGTCCTGATCGATGAGTCAGTGTCGGTCGGCATATTGAGCAGGACGGCCCGCCGATCACAAGCATTCGAGAACCTCTGCATTGAAACTAATGTTCCGTATCAATCTTGGACGCTGCCAACTCACGATCCTGATGTGGTTTCGATAGTCCGTAAACTGCGGAATACTGGTAAAGACGCAAGTGACGCCGAAAGGTTTGCGGCGGTTCGAAAAGCCTGCCTTGCCGCCGTTCCTACCGACGATTTGGACCTAGCAAATTCGATGTTCGGTGCCTTTGCTTTGCTTTATGAGCGCCTTGAAAACGGTATTGCGCTCGAGCAAGTGTTTGACGAGTGCAGAGTTAGTGGAACGATGGATCAGCCTGTTGGTCCCGGGATACATATCTTGAATGGTCACAAGGGAAAGGGACAGCAATTCGATTGGGTTGTCGTGCTCGGCGCCGAAGACGAGAATATTCCGTCGTATTTTGCAAATGACAAGGAAGCATTGGATGAAGAGAGGCGTATTTTGGGAGTGATGTCCTCAAGAGCTAAGTACGGTCTGATTTTTACGATAGTGAAAATGGAAGTGGCCGGCGGGCTTATGAGAAAACGAACTCAATCTCGTTGGTTTGAACACATTGATCCGCACCTAACTGTCAGATGGTGAGTGTCTTCGGAAACGAATATGAAATCAAGAATCCATTTCATGGGTGCTGTTGCAGCGATATTGTCTTCGGGCTCCCGGTCCAATTATCGCAATTATCTGATTCGTTATTGAGTTCACTTATCGGAAATCCTTCACTGCATAATTCCCTTTACGCGCGTTTCGGGGCCTCTTTTAGACTTGACTTCGAATTCATCCCTTGCAATCGCGACAAAATCTGCCGTGCTCGCGACTACTTTTCGTCGCGCATCATCTAAGACGCTTTGTGCCGGAAGTCCAGTCCACGTGAGATTTCTGGAGTCAAGAAGTTCGAAATATTTCTGGGAACGGACACGAAGTGTGTCAGCTACGCCCAATGCTTGATTCGATCCGTAGAGCCGTACCTTCACGCTCGCACGGATCAAGTCCTCGAAGGCAAGTCGCAAGGTCGTACCATCCATGGATGCAGGTACGTGCTGTGGAGTTGGAATCGCTTCGAAGAAGTGGCTCAGTATCTTCCACTTTGTACTTGCTACTCGTTCTACGAACGCACCGAGAAAGAGCACTAAGAGCGCCTTCTGCATTTCCGATATCGTCTCGCCAAACGCGCTTGCCACAGATTTTTGACCGCCGTGAAACTCGGATCGAAACGTAAGAACCTGGGAAGCCGCAATGAATTCTTCGTACGCTGCATGTTTAGCAATGCCCTTGCGCACCTTGTTTTGATACATAATCTGTAACTCAACGACAATCAATCCAGAAAGTGCAGCGATGAGGGCAATGACGATTGCACCCCACCACGGCACTGCGCTCGAAAGATCACCAATCACTGTTGACACCTCACAGAATGTGAAGTTACTTCATAGGTGAGACAACAAAGCACCGAATGCGAAGAGTGCTATTCCAACCAGGATTTGAATCCAAAGCGCAGGCAAACGTTCGCGTTTCAATTCTTTGCGCACAAGTTCCTCAACCGCTTTGGATTGATCAACGGTGAGTTCCGCCAAGTCTTTATTAGTCACAATGTCGCGTTGAATTTGGGCGAGTACTCTCTGACCTTCTTCGACCTCAAATTGAATCGAACCAATGGTGGTCAGCGCCTCGTCCAATGCTTCAGTTAGTCGTTTAATCTGAGCGGCTCTCTTTTCCGCGTTGCCACTCCTCAGCCCAACCCATCCAGAGAGCAAGTAGAAGCCAAATACCACCACGAAGATTCCCAGAATCAGACCCGCGGCACGCCATCCAACGATGCCGGCAGTATTGACGACACCACTTGGATCATCCGCAGTTGGTGCGACGTGGACATACTTGGTGGGTGCACTCGCTACGTCAAGAATTGATGCGGCAATACCGATCAATGCAATGACGCCGCCAACCCATCCCGCTTTCTTTGTAAATGAACGAAATAATGCTGCTAACCACGTTCTATTAGTCACGATTGACCCACCGTCTACGACAAGTCGGGCTATTTCTCATAAAGAAATGCATGGAATCGGATACCAAGGTTGTCCGATTCTGCTGGAGCTGCTGTGACTTGAAACGATATGTCTCCTTTGAGACGCCCAATAGCGTTACTTGCAGTCGCCTCCCAGGTGATCTTAATTTCGGAACCCGGGGCTCTATCGAGTACCACACAGAATTCGGGTAGAAGAGTCGAGGCTGTCGGCCGCAAATTCTTCTCTCCCAGGGAGACAAGTGCGTGGTCTGAATGATAAGAAACCGTGAACGGCTCCAAAATGATTGGAGCTTTCAAATAAGTCGAATGAAGCGACAGTCCTGCGATTTCTGAGATCAAGAATTTGCTGTGATCGGTGGGAACGCCGTACTCACGCGGAGGAGTGGGCAGGGTCTCCATGTCACCTTCATCCAAGGGCTCGAAATAAGCCCTTGCGTCTGGTGGCAATTTAATTTCAATCCTTACCCGATCAAAGGTTCTTTCCGTCAAGTTCGTCATCACCAATTGAATCCGCCCAAACGACGTGGCGACATATTCCTGCAAGAGTCGTTTTCTCGCAGAAGCTTCGACATCCACCAGGAATGAATTGACTTGGCGACGATACTCCCCAGCCGTTCGCTGTTCTGGCGTTTGAAGGCCAAGAGAACTGACGAGCGACTCCGCAAGTCGAAGGCCAGGTTGGCGCCTTCTTTCCTCATATTCTTCGAGACTTTCCAGACATTGTGACTTCAAATCGTCGAGCCATGACTCGATCAGAGGATCAAATCTCGGCAAAGTAGAGAAGGTTAATTCCTTGGACGAAATGCTTAAAGATAAGCGTTGCGACTGTTCAGCCTGATGTTGGCCCATGTAAGTTGCAGCCGCAGCAACCCCGGCAAGGACAATCTCAAAGACAGTTCCAATCACCTTTATAACACCGTGACCACGTGGGAGAACAGCAAGTGCCGTGATGCCAGCAGCCGAAACTGCTGCGACTGCGAGAGGATTTATCCGATGCTTCTCCTCGCTCCCCTTAAGACGCTTCACGCGCCGAGTTTACGGTTCGAAATGAGAATTACCGGGACCCAAATCCCGACAACCTCTCAGTCGTTCACGTCGCTCATTTTGCGTGCCATTTGTAGTCATCGACCCTTCAAAACAGGTGTCCGCCGACTTTGACGAAGTCCTCAAGATCCGTCATTCGAATACGTCGTGAGCGACCTATGTGTACTGAAGGCAAATGGCCTGAGTTAAGAAGACCGTAAAGTTTGGAGCGACTAATGGCCAAGACCTGGCATGCCTCGGTAATCGTAAGAAGAAGTTTCGTCGGAGCAAGGCAGCGATGACGAGCAATGTCGTCCAACACATACTCTCTGAATTCAATGTTCGAGTCAGACGGTGAGGAACTCATTGCCATGGCCGACGTCCTTTCGCCTCGGGTGTACTGGTGTGGTGCTGGCGATAGGAATGTTGTCGACTCTGAATTCTCCGGCGGACGCGGCAGCAACCCAACGATTCGCAATTGAGCAGATAAGTCAAGAGTTCTCGCTTCGAATCTCTAATCCCGCCGACGAAGTGTCGCTGCCCTCTACCGTCTACGTAACGGGCGCGGAACTCTCGACCACCAGCATCGTCGGAACCCGAGTTCTCGCACCGAAAGGACAGATTTACCTCACGTTCAGAGCGAGCGCCGGCCCGGTACAAATTGACTACGGGCAGGCCAATTGGGGCCATTTCTTTTCCGCGATGAGACCCTTGACGTCTTCCGCCGTCACCTTCAGGAGTGCCGCCGGCCGACGATACGTCGCACACGAAGCCAATCCGGTCAGCCAAGCGAACAACCCCAACGTCGCATCCGACGACGGTCTCCTCGACGCCACCTACTGGTTTCTTGTACCGAGCAACACCAGGATCGGAACCATTTCGATCGGTCCAGCCACCACCGAAGGAACTGAGTTCCAGAGTTTTCAAGGCCAGTCGACGACCCCGCTTCGTATTGATGGAGCCATTACGTTCAGAGTCTCGTTTCCGAGCAAACTGACGGCACCGGTCACGAGCCGTCCGAAGAGCCCGACGATGCCGCCGGCATCGCCTTACGCGCTGAATGAAATTCTTTCGATTGTCTCGTTGATTTTCTTTGGTCTGATTTTCTGGCGTATGCGACGACGAACACGTCGTCAGGTGAAGTACGTTCCGGTGTTCTACCCTCCCGCGAATACTCAACCAGCCACTTCCCCGCCACGGCAAACAGAAACCAAGCGTCCAGCTTCTTTCGACCCTCCGAAGCCAAAGTCTGATGCCGAATCCCACGAATTGCGGGTGAACGTACTCGGGTCTCTTCAAATCGAGCCATCGACCAAAGGAGCAGCTGATCCCATCCGTTCGATCATCGCCTACCTGGCCCTCCATGACGATCGACCTCAGTCGGCTGACGAGATTCAAAACGCACTGTGGCCCGAGTCGATGAAAGTCTCCTCCGTTGCCCAGAAGACGTTTCTCAACTACGTCTCTCGTGCGCGTCAAACGGTTGGGTCTCAGTATTTGCCGGAAGCGAACGGGCGCGCCGGCTATGAATTGGTCAACACGATTTCGGACTGGCGAGAGTTCCGCACTTTCGCGAAAAGTGCCAACGCCTCCACTAGAGAACAGTCCATTGAACTTCGTCGAAACGCTCTCCAGTTGGTGCGAGGTGTCCCCTTCGACGGAGAATCGAGCACGTTCTTCGAATGGGCCGTCAATCAGAAGTACGTCACGAGAATGATCGAAACTGTCACGACGACAGCTCATCAACTCCAGGCTGATCTCGTGATGGTCGACGACCTCGACGGAGCCATGTGGGCAATCAAACAGGCCATGCTGCTCGCTCCGACCGAGATGCCGCTCTGGCGTGACCTCGTTGACATCTGCGATGCACGAGGTGACCAAACACTTTTGACGCGTTTCTGGCAAGATGCCGAGCATGCACTGTGGCCAGCCGCCATCAAAGAACTCCAAATGCGACTCATCGGCTAACAGGGGCATCACGACTCCCCCTCTTCTCGAAGTAACTCTCGAATCACCGTTTCGGCTCGATTTCGGCGACGCTTCACCGTTTGATAATTGGCGCTTTGAGCATTGGAGACTTCTGCCAAAGTGATGCCCTCAATTCTCGTCATTCGAATGAGATCGGCGTCCTGCGACGAAGTGGTCCCAGAGCTGACGAATCGTTCTAAGAGGTCCGAATCGCCTACGTAGTGAGTCATATCCTCGAAGTCGTCACCGAACTGCCAAGGGACTTCTGGCGCACTTTGACGATCTTGACGTCTCAGCGTCCTTCGGACAGATCGATATGTGCGGTCGAGCAATACGCCGACGGACTCGGCGCCGTCAAAGATCGCAAGTTCAACCAGTAGGTCGACGAGAATCTCAGGTACGACGTCTGGATCCGAACTTTGTCGCCCGATGGAAAATGCCAACTCCCGAAGTGCTCGCCTGAGGGCAACCAACAAGGTCAGTGTCGTGTCCTGGTCCCTAAACGACAGGGTGACGAGACGCTCAAGGACAGGACTCGGAGTTGGTTCGATCCTCGGATTCCACTCCAATCCTTGGGCGACCTCGAATAGTGAATTTGCTCCGGGAACAGTAACGTTTGCGGCCTCGAGTCGAGAAAATAGAGCACGTCCTCGAGACGTCTTTGAGAGGACGTTGAGATCGACGACGAGTCGGTGGATGGGGTCTGGGTAGGTGGTCATGACTTCACTCAGCCAGAGTGAAGTCCTCCGACTATTCCCGAGTGATCCCACAATCCACTCCGGAACAGGGCTTTCGTAGGTCATAGTGACTCCCCTTGGGATATCCCATGGGAGATCACACGCTGTTCTCTGGCCACTTTGCGCACTTCGGTGCGAGCCCGATGCAGCAACTCGGCCACCTCACTAGCTCGAGGGTCGTCGTAGCCGCGCCCGTCGTAGACGAATGTTCCAGCCACGGGATCGGACTCGTTGAACTGCGCCATGTGCTCTCGGCGACTCCCCCGAAGTTCCTTGAATGTCGTCGAAAAGTTTCGAGATTTCGTGATGAGTTGACCGGTAAAGCCGAAGGCGTGGGCGTGGTCGCGCATTTTGAGAGGTTCTAATTCTGGCCGAGCAGACAGGTCCCAGGCCATCATCGCCATGCGCCTCAAATGGGGCTCAATGCGGAGTTCATTGATCTCTCGCCGGCTGTGGAATCGCCGCGCCAAGGCCAGGGAGTCTCCCGTCGATTTCGTGGCGTACTTCGCGACATAGGACGCGACCCGCAGGTCACTCCTGTCGTCGACCAGATTTCTGACCTCGATTTGACTGCCCCAACGAATGGCTCGACCTCCAAGACCGACCAGTTCGATTTTTGAAATGACTTTGAGAAATTCGGTATGGAGAAGGTCAATATCGATCCACGGCGGCGGGTCGGAGAAAGCTGCCTCAGGTCCATCTACCCGCAGGACTAGGTGAAAATGAACAAGCCCCCGGCGTTGGTACTCCGCCACCTTGAGGTAGCTGATTCTGAGCATTTGGCGAAGTTCCGCCATCGAGAGACTTCGATACGCCGCGAGACCGTAACGCGTCCGTTCAACTGTCCTATTCCACAAGCGCGACGCATGAGCATTCCAGATCACTGCGCCCTCGTAATCAAAACACGAACGGCAGAGGGGCGTGCCGAGGATCGAACTACTGTCGTCGTGGCGTAGCAAACATGACCTCGACACTCCGTGCTGACACCAACCACCGGTCTTCGTGTGACACGAACCATCACTTCGGTGCCCGTGAACCTGGCCAAATGACGGAGCCGTCAACGTGGCAAATAATCGAGGATGATCGAAAATGGAGTCCGGGACGCCCTTGCCACCGATTAGGCCAGCCGACACGAGAATCCAGGCGTCAGTTTTGTAAAGGTGGGAGCACGCAGGACAGATCTGTTCTCGGCGATCCTTACACGCAACGGTCAACGCTTTGTTTGCCACTTCTCCGGTCGATAGGTTGACCATCTCTCCGGATAGACGCACTGGGTGCGAGCATGATCCGGCCAGTTCAATTTGTCTCAAAAGCTCTCGATGATTGGCTGTCATCAGATCGTTCCCCGAATTGACGCCGCTTGGCCAGCCAACTCGACGAGATCGAGATCGGACAGATAATTGGCCTTAAACAACATTGGAACGCCACCTTCGGCGAGTACGTAGCCCACACCTCGCAGGGACGGATCAATGGACGCGGCGGAGTTGCCGCGAGCGGCCCAACCCTGACCCAGAATCGTGTCAGAGGCGTCTGAGGACGTGCAGCGCATAGCGATGCGATAGCTGAAGAGATCTCGAATCCAGGTCGGAACGATATCGTGACTCGGCTTCTGCGTAGCGGCGACCACGATGATTCCCGCGGCTCGGCCACGAGAGACTAGGTCGCGCAGCGACTCAGCGAATCGGTCACGCGTGTCCTTTTTGCCACCGCGCAAGTAGAAGGCGAGTTCGTCAAGGACAACAATGTGGAGGCCTTCAGGATCGCCGGGATCAAACTTTCGCTTGCCGAGAGCCAAGAGGACTTGATAACGAAAGTCCATGATTTGTTGGAGCCGCTCGAGTACGACAGCGGCATGCTCAAGGTCCGGGCCAACGAATTCATCAGCAGCTTCCTTCCAAACGGAAAGTTCCACTTGCTTACCGTCGAACAGCGTGAGCGTCGTCGAAGGGTCGAGCGCCGCAGCGGCCACGACCGACGACAAAATGACTGACTTACCCGAACCGGGTTCACCACCAATGAGCAAATTATGCTCCGCGAGTTGCATCCAGAGTGTTCGTCCGTTTTCGAGGACACCGAGAGGTATCTGATCCCAGAGCGAATAGCGCCATCCGCTACAAAGTGGTGACACCATCGGCTCCCGACTAAACGACTCACGGCGGATGACCACCAGTTCGACGTATCCAGCGCTTTGGGGTAGAGCGACAAAGCGGACCTCTCGGGCCCGGAGATCGGCGGCAAGTTCCCCGACACGCGTGTTGAGTTCGTCCAAATGAAGTCCGGTCGGTAACGACAGGAGGTAGCGGCGACCGATTGGCGAGTCAGCAGACTTCGCAATGCGCGGCGTGTACCCGTATCGGCCAACGATCAGACAGCGACGAAATGACTTCAAGATCCGCCGGCGATCACGAGCTTCGCGTAACGAACTTTTCAAACTCTCGTGAACTTCGGGAAGCTGCCACCACATCACTGCGAGGAGAAGGCCCGCGACGAGAATGCCGACCAAACCAAAGGCCAGTGCGGCTCGCGCGAGAACGATTGCGCCAAACCACAACGACATCTCGAGACGCCACCCCCAGATGACCGAAGCCATCCGGGGGAAGCGATTTGCCGAAGTTGGCGTCGCCCTAATCACGAGGCCCGGACCTTAGGAAGTACCACGCGCACAGAGCAACGGCCATGAGGAGCACGATGCCGTAATGCGCAAGCGCCCAGCCGACAACCCAGAGAGCCACCGTCACGAGCACCAGGATGATTAGGAGCCAGATCATTAGTTGATCGTCACCTTGGCGAGCTCGATCTTGTCGGCTTTGAACGAGACACCGTGGTTGCCCCCGATGTCCCAGGTCGACGCAATCAGGTTCGTAACCTTTACCGGCGTGAAGTTGCCGATGCCCTTGGGTTCGCTAGCCACCTTGACCGTCAGGGTGTCGTAACTGTCCGGCGAGATGGCGAACAAGTGCACGCTGTACAGCGGCTGTCCGTTTCCGTCCAGTCTCGGTGCCTTCGTCTCGAAATCCAGTACCGGCTCAGCGGGGCCGGCCGACATGAACTGGACAGCAACCGTGTCAATTGGTAAACGCATTTCTGCTCCTTATCGGA
>Ga0182016_10003268_pt1 | contig 18643 bp, 20 predicted proteins | sample 712S2MmetaG_FD_120491 | JGI IMG/M metagenome (GOLD analysis project Ga0182016, IMG submission 120491) | Permafrost microbial communities from Stordalen Mire, Sweden - 712S2M metaG | ecosystem: Environmental > Terrestrial > Soil > Wetlands > Permafrost | place: Sweden: Stordalen | collected...
CCGCATTTGGCCGCCATCAATCCGTGGGAAGGTCGCGCAGACACCTACCGCGAGCTCGCGCGCCATGGGGGAATTCCCGACACGTGGTTCTGGTGGAATCGCATAATCCCGAACTGGGGAACCAGCAGCACGCGGATCGAGGATCTGCGCCGTGAGACCATCGAGCACCCCCTGTACGATGCCTTTTGGCAATCCAAGTGCGCTCAGTTCGAGAACATCGTGACCCCGGCATTCATCGTCGCCTGTTGGGGAGATCAGGGGCTTCACGCCCGAGGCACGCTGGAAGGATTCCGGCGCATCTCTTCCAAGGACAAGTGGCTGCTGGTACATGGACGCAAGAAGTGGGCGCACTACTACGCACGCGAGAACATCGCTCAGCTCAAGGACTTCTTCGATCATTTTCTCAAGGGCGAAGACACGCCCGTCACATCGTGGCCCCGGGTAAGAGTTGAAGTTCGCGAAGGCTACTTCCAGGGCGAGACTCGCCCATTCGCCGGATGGCCGGTACCGGGAACCCAGTACCAGAAACTATTTCTCGATGCCACCGATGGCTCGTTGCAGAGCGGGCCAGTGACGCACACCGGATCGGTGAGCTACTCGGCTCTGGCAAGCGGGCCCGGCAGGCATCGCGCCGAGTTCGAGTACGTATTCACGGCCGCAACTACCCTGGTCGGTCACATGAGGCTCCATTTGGTCGTGGGGACCGACGTCGCGGAGGATATGGATCTTTTCGTCGGGGTATACAAATTCGATGCCCAGGGTAATCACGTTCCGTTCGCGTTCTATTCTTTCTTTGAGGACGGTCCGGTGGCGCTCGGCTGGTTGCGCGCATCGCACCGGGAGCTCGACCCGCAACGTTCCACAGAATTCCTGCCTGTGCTCAAGCACACGCGCGAGTTGAAGCTCACACCGGGTACCAGGACGCCAGTTGATATCGAAATCTGGCCTTCGGGAACGCAATTCGCCGCCGGTGAGCGTCTGCGATTGATCGTGCAGGGGACGGATTTGCAAAAATATTCGAAGATCCGCGATCCGGTCTATTTTCGGCATGAGGACAGCGTAAACGTCGGTCAGCATATCCTCTATACGGGCGGCGCCGACGCTTCGTACCTGCTCGTACCTGTCATACCGGCACCTTAAGAGCGCCCGCGCGGAGCAATCATGTCACTGCTTGGAGTCCAGTCACTCGTGTACGGCGTCGACGATCTTGCTACCTGCACGCGGTTCTATCAGGAATTCGGACTGGAACTGGTGGAGCACGAGCCCGACGTTTCCCGGTTCCAGCTCTCAGAAGGCTCCTCGGTCATTCTCAGGCGCCGCGATGACCCCGCGTTGCCACAGGCGTTCCTCTCCGAGGCCGGCCCACGAGAGATTGTCTGGGGCGTCGATTCACAGGCATCGCTTGATTCCCTGACCAACAACATACACTCCGACCGCCCAGTGAATGTAGACGCGGACGGCACGGTTCGATGCAGCGACGAATCCGGCATACAAATCGGGTTCCGGGTATTTCCGCGCCGCCCTCTCGAAGTCAAGCCCGCGCAGGAAGAGAACAATCTGGCGAAAGTCGCGCGCTGGAACCGCCACCGCAAGTGGTACGAGCGCGCGAGTCCCAAGCAGATCAACCACGTCGTCTTCGGAGTACCCAACATCGATGCCGCCGTGGCGTTCTACACACGCCGTCTCGGTTTCAGGGTGACGGACATCATGCGCGGCTTCGGAATGTTCATGCGGTGCGACGGGCGCAGCGATCATCACAACCTGTTCCTGTTCCGCGCACCCAAGGTGCTTTTCAGCCACGTCTCCTACGCCGTTGAGACCGTGGACGAACTGATGACCGGGGCTGCGGACATGCGGCAGCGTGGCTGGAAGAGCGACATCGGTCTCGGGCGGCACCGTATCAGCTCCCTGATTTTCTATTACATAGTCAATCCGGCAGGCGGCCACGCCGAATACAGCGCGGATTCCGACTACCTGACGGATGAGTGGAAACCGCGGCTGTGGGATGCCGCCTTCGGCCAGTATCAGTGGCTTGCCTCGCCCCCGTCGGAGGTGAAGATGTCGCGGGAGAACTCGTCCGAATTCCTCGAGGGCCCCGTTCCGAAGCTCGAAGACACCATTCGTCCGACGACCGTCCCAACCAACGGCGAAGAACGACGATGACAATCAACATCAGGCGAATTGTGACGGGGGTCGATGCCCGAGGTCAGGCTGTTGTCGTGCATGACGGCTCGGCGCCGCACACCGTGTCACGGCCCGCCATGAGCGTCGAGTCGGCGCTTCTGTGGATAACGGACGAGACGCCGGTCGATCTGTCAAAGTACGCCGACCCGACCAATCGCGAGATTGGCGTGGCACCCCCGCCCGGCGGCTCGATTCTGCGTGTGGTCGACTTCCTGCCTAACCCAAACGCCAAGCTCGACAACACGGGCTTCCTCAAGGAAATGGGTCTCGCGCACGCGTCCGCCTCCAGCATGCCGGCCGCGCGGCACGCATTCATGCACCGCACGAAGAGCGTGGATTACGCCATCGTCCTGTCTGGCGAAATCGATATGTTGCTCGATGAGGGCGAAGTACATTTGTCAGCCGGAGATTTTCTGATCCAGCGTGGCACGAACCACGCCTGGGTAAATCGGACGAATGAGGTGTGTCGAATCGCCTTCATTCTCATTGACGCGCTCGACTTCCCGCCGCCGAACGGATCGCCATTCCCGTCTGCTTCCCCGACGTGAACGTCGTGCCGCACCAGGAGTACTCGCGCCGAGCGTTGAATACCGCGGCCGCCTGTGCCATCGGCATGATGGTCAGCGTCGTACCATTCCACATCGGGACGTTTCCGCTGTTCCTCGGGCCGGTTTCCGCCGAATTTGGCTGGGGGCGCGCGGCCTTCGCCCTATCGGTCAATATCAGCGGCGTATGCGCGGCCCTGGCCGCGCCGTTCGTCGGCCGTTTGGTGGATTGGCTCGGCGCCCGCAGAGTGCTGCTGCCCGCCATCGTGCTGTACGCGCTGGCGACCATGGCGCAATCACAGCTCACCGCATCCAAGCCTCAGTTCTACGCCACCTATTGTCTGTTGGGCGTAAGCGAAGCCATTGCCGGCCCGGTGGCCTTCTCCCACCTGATCTCATCGACGTTCCAGAGCCGGCGGGGACTCTTTCTTGCGCTCGTCATTGGCGCCGCGCCTACCATTTCAATCATGTGCATGGCGCCCGTGACGCACCTGTTAATCGATCATTATGGGTGGCGAAATACCTACACGATCCTGGGAGCGACGATCCTCTTCATCGGATTTCCCGCCATTGCGCTGCTGCTGCGGAATCCGCTGCGCCCGGCGGCCCCGCAAGGTCAATCGCCAGCCAGCGCGTCTCCTTCCAGCATTCCGGGTCGCACGGTGGCGCAGGTATTCGCCACGGTGACCTTTTGGCTAATCCTCGTGGCTCTCGTCATCCATTCGCTTGTGGTCGGCGGCGTGCGCGCCCACACTGTCGCGCTGCTCACGGACCGCGGCATCTCTGCGGGCATCGCGACACTCGCCATTTCGATATTCGCGCTCGCCGGTCTGGCTGGCAATGTCTCCTCCGGCTTCCTGCTCGATCGCATCGATAGCGCACGAGTCGCGTTACCGTTCTTCGCCGCCGCGCTGCTCGGGCTGCTGATTCTCCACCATGCCGTCGGCACAGTGACGGCCCTGGCCGGAATCGCGATCCTCGGCTTCGGCATCGGCGCCGAGTCCGGAGTCGGTCCCTATTTCTTCTCGCGCTACTTCGGCATACGCTCGTTCGGCACCATCTACGGCTGCCTCGTTTCGCTGCTTGCGATTTCCTCCGGTGTCGGACCCTTTCTGCTTGGGCGCTCGTTCGACCGATTCGGATCCTACGGCCACGCGCTGGGTGTATCGGAAATTGGACTGGCGGTCGGTATCGCTCTTGTGATGCTGCTCGGCCCCTACATCTACGCCGTCCGTCCACACGCAGCGGCGTGGGACGAGGACGCCACACCCTCCCCCAACGCGTTGAGCGGCAAGGTATGAAGCCTGGCCCGAGCGCCATTGACGCGAAAGCGGCGGGCGGCACAAGTCCCGGTGGCGAAGCGACGCCCTTCCGGTTCTATGACAATCGCCAGAAGTATCTGGCATTCGTCACCACATGCAATGAGAAGTCCGCGGTAGCGCGGCGTGCAGCGCTGGAATTGGAGCACATCCATCCGACGCCCCCTGCGCTGCGTCTCTTTGATGCCGGCATGGGCGATGCCACGGTGCTCGCCCGCCTGATGCGCAGCGCGCATCACCGGTTTCCGAGCGTTCCCATGCTCGTCGTGGCAAAGGAAATCAGTCTGGAGGATGTCCGGCTCGGGCTGGAAAAGCTGCCCGATCGACTGTTTGAGCACCCCGCAACGGTCTTTGTAGTCACCAATCTCACATATGCCGAAGCGCCGCGTTTGATGTCACGCGATTTGCAGTCCGCGACAGCTTTGAACTGGCAAGAGGTACGGCTAGCGGGCGGCTCGTCCCACGAATACGCTGAACAAATCGAGGAGCTCGGACCAACACTCAGCTACGGCTGGCAGACCAAGCCCAGCCCCAAAACGGGAAATCCCTGCTACGTTCGTCCCTCGGTGCTGGTGATCTATCGCGAGGACCACAAATTCCTGCTCGATCCGGTGATACCGAAGCCCGGTCGCATTTTCGAGAGTTACGATCTGATACTCGCCTCGCAGCCATGGCGCGCGCGCATGTCGGCGAAATTCAAGGCCCAGAGAGTGCTGGCACCCTTGGTGCGCAGCCTCACCCCCGGCGGGCGGCTCCTGGCCGTCCAATCTCGTGGCGGCGATCCAGGGTTGGAGATTATCCAGAAGCTCTGGCCGGGGGAGAATCCGTTCGAAGTTGACCGTCACCAACTGATTGCAGCGCTCAAGCAGGAGCTTCGGCGTGACGTTCGTGACTTTCAACTCAACGCCCTGCCGGACGACAAGAGCGTCTTCCGCTATGAGATGCACACGCTCCCATCCGAAATTGGCGACCGGATTGGAACCTCGACGCTGTTCGCCGCATGGAATGCGGCGATTTATGTCAATCAGATCGAGGACGAGCGCCTGGATACTGTCGTGACCACGGGTGCCTACCTTGACGCGACGCAGGAGGTGCTGCAGAAGCATGGAGGTCTTTGGTTCAACGATGAGACTTTCACCGTCACGCGTCGGCGCACATGAGGGGCCCCTCCGGACAGTCCGCGTCCGTCGATCCGATCGCGGACGACGACGTGAAGCAGCGAATCGTACGCTTCGTGGGCCAGGCCTCTACCGAGATCACTCCGGCCGATGAAAGGCGTCTTCCTGAACTTGCCAAGTGGCTACCGACTAGCACGGCGGTTTACGTGGCTCATACGCGAGCGGCAAGCCTGGGCGACGTTGTCCGTACGGCGCTTGCAGTACGGCGCGCCGGCTTTCCTGCGACCCCCCACATCGTCGCGCGCCGCATTGCCAATGCGCTGACATTGCGCAAGGCATTGGCCGAGCTGCGCGCTGGCGGACTCGATCAAGTCCTGCTGATCGCTGGGGATTCCTCAGAACCGGTGGGTGAATTCTCCAGCACGCTCGATATTCTGGATTCCGGCGCCTTGGAGCAGGCTGACATTCGGCGAATCGGCGTGGCTGGGCATCCTGAGGGCCACAAGGGCATAGGCTCCATCCTGCTGTGGGAGGCGCTGCAAGCCAAACAGGCCTATGCGGATCGCACCGGTGCGACGATGCATATCGTCACCCAATTCGGCTTCAATGCCAGCGCCGTGCTCGATTGGGAGTACCAGCTCCAACGCCACCAGATTCGATTGCCGGTGCATGTCGGTATAGCCGGCCCGGCACCTCTGCCCAAGCTCATCCAGTACGCCATGCAATGCGGGATCGGAGCGTCACTGCGCACCGTCATGCGAAACCTCAGCGCCGCGGGCAATGTGGCTGAACTGGCCATCACTGCCGAACAGCACCTGGTTCGGTTGCTCGCGACCGCACGCGCATCGCAGATTGTAGCGCCACATTTCTTTGCCCTGGGCGGGTGCATCGAGACGGCTCGGTGGATTGGTCAGGTCGCAGCCGGCGCGTTCGACCTTGACCCAAGGAGCGGCAAGCTCTCCGTGCGGAATTGATGCGAGTCTAGTTCCAAGCGCTTCGCGCTCGGTCAAGCCACGGATAACGGCGGGTTCTTGAGATCAGCTTAGGGGAGGTGCGAAGGTGTCGAATGCCTATCTGTTCACGTCTGAATCGGTTTCGGAAGGCCATCCGGACAAGGTCGCCGACCAGATCTCGGACGCGATCCTGGATGCGATCCTGACGCAAGATCGATACTCGCGCGTGGCCGCAGAGACTCTATGCAACACCGGCCTGATTGTGCTGGCTGGGGAGATCACATCAAAGGCAGTGGTCGATTATCAATCCGCCGCGCGCGAGACACTGAAGCGCATCGGCTATGACAACACCGACTACGGTATCGACTATCGCGGCTGCGCCGTGCTGGTGGCGTACGACAAGCAGTCACCGGACATCGCGCAGGGCGTGGATGAGGGCCGAGGTCTGAATCTTGAACAAGGCGCTGGAGATCAAGGATTAATGTTCGGCTATGCCTGTAACGAAACCCCGGAATTAATGCCGCTGCCGATTCATCTCGCGCACCGACTGGTCGAGCGTCAGGCGCAGCTGCGCCGCGCCGGCAAGCTGAACTTCCTACGCCCGGACGCCAAGAGTCAGGTGACGGTTCGCTACGTCGATGGCAAACCCAAGGAGATCGACACGGTGGTGCTGTCGACTCAGCATCACCCGGACATTGAACACGAGACGCTTTCCGAGGCGGTCATCGAGGAAATAATCAAGCCGGTGCTACCGCCCGAGCTGGTGGGCAATAACATCAAGTATCTGGTCAACCCGACCGGACGATTTGTCGTTGGCGGCCCCCAAGGAGATTGCGGACTCACGGGGCGCAAGATCATCGTCGACACATACGAGTTTTCCTGGGAACGCACCGATCGGGTGGCGAATCTGAACGCTGCAGCAGGCATGAATGCCACGGCTAGTGCACCGTGAAGATCCGCGCAGCAATCTCTGAGACCGGCGCCAAAGTCCCGGTCATCGAAACGGTTGATCTCGAGGAACCGCGCTCGGGAGAGATGCTCGTGCGCGTCGTGGCTGCGGGCATATGCCACACTGACCTCCACGCCCACGCCCGCCCGGGCCCAAAGCCGATCGTCCTAGGCCATGAGGGAGCGGGCGTCGTCGAGCGAATCGGTCCGGACGTGGTCGATTTCGCGGAGGGTGATCACGTCGTTCTAAGCCTCAGCTACTGCGGAGTGTGCCCAAGCTGCCGGAGAAACGCCCCGACGTACTGCTATGACGTGATGCCTCGGAATTTTGGCGCCTTGCGACCTGATGGTACCAGCCCGCTGTCGCGCAACGGCGAAAACATATTTGGCCGTTTCTTTGGACAGTCCTCTTTTGCTTCGCATGCCCTGGTGGACGCCGCAAGCGCTATCAAGGTACCGAAGGATGTACCGCTGGCAATGCTCGGCCCCTTGGCTTGCAGCATGCAAACAGGTGCTGGCAGCGTCATCAATTCACTCAAAGTGTCATTCGGCCAATCCTTTGCAGTTTTCGGCGCCGGTTCGGTCGGCCTCGCGGCCGTCCTGGCCGCAAGGCTTGTGGGCGCTCGACGAATCGTCGCGGTCGACGTTATCGAGGAACGGCTCCGCATCGCGATCGAACTCGGTGCAACGGATGTGGTCAATGCGCGCACGCACGATCCGGTCGCAGAGATAAGACGTATGCTGCAGTATGGCGCCGACTTCAGCCTCGTCACCGCAGCGGGGCCTGGCCCACTTACGCAGGCTATCGACTGCCTCGCTCAGCAGGGCACCGTCGGCTTCGTAACCGCGCCGGAGTCTATTTCGCTATCCCTCCTTGCACTGATGAGGCGTGGCATTCGAATGCGTGCCATCTTAATGGGGGACACCGTTCCACGCCTATTCATTCCAGCCTTGATCGACTACTGGAGGCGCGGACTATTTGCATTTGATCGACTCATAAAATACTACCCGTTCCCTGATATCGGCCAAGCCTTTGCTGAAGCCGAGTGCGGTACCGCAATCAAACCAGTCCTCGTAATGGACCATACGAGGGCTCTGCGTGGAGATATTTTTTGAATAGTTCTAAGCGCAAGATATAGACACGCCGAGACGAACCCCACCGGCGCCTGGATCGTTGCCCAGGAAACCGCAAGGCGAATGATCAAAGGCATGACGTACATCCGAAAGCCGTAGCTATAGCAACTTCATTGCCTTCAGAGCGTCGTCTGTGTTTGAGGATGCATCCGGTCATCCGCCTTAAAGTACTTACGGGCAAAGGCCACCAACGAACCATCGCTTGGATGATCCAGAGCCTCGACGCCGGAAATCCGCTTCGCCAGTTCGGGACGCTGCTGCTCAATGTAGTTCTTCAGCTCCGTCTTGGCATTGGCAGGACCGGTGATCAGAAGTGCCCCGGTATGCGTAAGCGCTTCGAGGACGCGGTGAAAGAATTCCTTGTCGACCCCAAGATGTCCGCTGCCGGTGGTGTTGGCCTTGTGATGCAGGTGCTGGCCCGTGAGATGCGAATGAAGGACCGCTCGATCCATATCCGTGGCGTTGAAGTGAAAGATTTTCGCCTCGCGATGGTCGATCCAGACAATGGCGTGGAAGTGCTCGCTCACAATGACCCTGCATTCGACTCTGAAAGCTCAGCTTATACCCTGTCGCTCACTTTGTCTTTCCGCCCCCCATGCAAACATTGCGCTCCGTTCCGAGCCTACCAAAGCTCCGTTTATATCTCTTGTAGAATGGTGCATTCTTTGAACATGGCTCGCGCAAGACGTATTTCATCACATTGACGGAAGGGCGCGATATGAGGGGCTTCGCTTACTTTTTGTGCGCATCTGTAGCGCTGGTCAGTGTGGTCGTCCATACGGCCGCATCTGGGCAAGCCGATGAAAAGGCTGTCCCGAACTTCGGAGTCAAACTTCCTCCCGGATATCGTGACTGGAAGTTAATCTCCGTGGCTCACGAAGCAGGTAAAAACAATGATCTTCGCGCCATTCTGGGCAACGATGTTGCACTTAAAGCGTATCGGGAGGGGAAGCTTCCATTCCCGGACGGAGCCATTATCGCCCGTCTAGCCTGGAGCTACACCTCGTCCGAGGAAAACAACAAAGTGTTTGGCCAGGAGCAATCTTTCGTTGCCGGGCCTCCAATCAACGTTCAATTCATGATCAAGAATTCGACAAAGTACGCTGCGACCGGTGGCTGGGGATTTGCTCAATTCAAAGACGGCAAACCTGACGAAAAGGCGCTGCTCAAGACCTGCTTTCCTTGCCATGTGCCTGCGAAAGCTCAGGACTATCTGTTCACCCATTACTCACCCTGATGGAAAGAATCGAAGATGCGCAGAATTCCGCCACACACCGCTGCGATGCTGCTGTCGACCCTATTGATTGCCGGACCGGCCCTGAAAGCATCGGCGCAAGCGAAGCCGGACGGAGCGAGTTCGTCGCTCACCGCCGCCTGCATCCGCTAACGGGTCAGGAAACACTCAACTGACACACGCCTATCAAGTGAATCACCGCATACGGGCTGAGTACAGCCTCCCTAAGGCCCCTGCCGGGCGCGCTGGACCAGGCTCTTAAGCTGCGCGGCATCCATGCCGCCCGGGGCGAGCTGATTACCGACGATCAATCCAGGGGTGCCGCGTAACCCCAGTTCAGCGGCCTCACGCTTGTTTCTTGCCAGGATGGCGGCGTATTCCGATTCATGGAGGGCGATGTCGGCATCGATCCGGTGCAGGTCGAAACCGGCATCGCGCAGCACTTCTTGGACCTCCTCTTTCGAATCCAGGTCCTTGGCCGACCCGATAAGAGCATCGTGCGCGGCAGGGTACTTTCCTGCGCGAGCCGCGGCGAATACGCAGTACGCCGCGTAGACGGAGGCTTCGCCAAAGACCGGCCAATCCTTGCGAATCAAGCGTACCTGCGGATCGCCCTGAACGAGCTTGCGCAATTGGGGCTCCAGGTGCCGACAGACGGGACAGTTGTAGTCGAAGTACTCGACCAAGGTGACATCCGCTTGGGCAGAGCCGATCGCTGGCGTACCCAGCGGCTCGGCTAGTATCGCTTTAACCGCTGCGGATGGGACAGAATCGATGGCTTGTGCACCGGTGTACACCGTAAGAAGCGCCACGAGCGATGAAAGGAGGACGAAGAACTTGCGTTTCGTCATGGGTGAACTCCGATATTTCAGGTACTGCGCTTGATCAGACGGTCGATTGAGATTGGGCCGGCACCGGCAATTGCCAGCCAGAGAAACAGCGCCAGGTACTCGGTTTCGTCGAAGCCCAGCAGAGTCTCGAGTGAATCGACGTCCGCCCACTTGGCGGACTTGATCGCAACAATCATCGTGACACCCAGCGCGCCGGCTGAAATGCGTGTGATAAACCCCAGCAACAGGAACAGGCCGCCAAAGAATTCGACGCCTGAAACAAATGGCGACAGCACGTGCGGGAAGGGAATGTTCCAGCCGATGAAATTCTCGGTCACCTGCGGCAGGTTGTTCAACTTGCCCCAGCCGCTCCAGAGAAAGACCCAGCCGACCGCGATCCGGGCAAACAAGGGAGCCAGCCAGCTTAAGTTGCGCGCGACGCGCTCAGGCCATCCGATCAAATAATCCACCAGCCGCTCCATTTACCGTTCTCCTTGCAGTTCAGAATATAAAATGCAATCAACCCTTCATGGCATCTCATTGGGGGCAATCGTCAGGTCGGCGATGACTTCATCGGCAAACCAGCCGTTCAGAATTGACGCTGCCCGCAGCGGCGCGTCGGCCGCCCCGACTTCCCGCGCTATCGCTTCGCACATCTCGCCAAACGTGCCGCCCGCGCTCGCCACTGCGAGCGCCGCGGATTCGGCCGCATCCATGGAACGGAACATCGTCCCGACGCCCTGCCGCCATAATCGCCAGCTTGCTGCCGGGGCGGATTCGAACGCTGTGGGTTTGACGCCACCCTCTCGGGCCCAGCGCCACCACTGCACGGCATTGCTGCTGATCGCAACTGACCGGACAGAGGCACGTAGAACGAATGCGACCAAAGGCCACGATTCCGGGGCGACGGCTGTGAGGCGCTCGGAGCCCATCGGCGTGTCATCAGGCGCATCAAAAACCTCTGCCAGTACCCACTCCCAGCGCGCAAGGTCCTGGAGTACTTTGGCATCGGGCTTGCTGTGCGTGGCGCCAATAAAGTCGCCGAGAGTCTCGCCGTAATATCGGATCGAATAGTGCCTCGAGGGAACGGCTTCTATGAATTGGCGCAGGGTGCGCTCGAACTCGGCTTCACCTAACACGGCCTTTATTCCCGGATAGGTTGTCTCGAGAGCTTCCAGCAGGCGGCTGCGGTAGCCGTCCGTGTAGGTAGCGAGGCGGGCTGGAAAGTCTTCGCCCTCGGAGTCCGTTAGTTCGGCCTCTATTCCAGAACGTCCTTCGAGGACACATTGCTGAAACAGGCTCTGCAGTTCTTGCAAATGCATCAGGCCGCCACCGATATGCGGGAGAGATCGCGGGCCAGATCCAGCTCGTTCACCAGTTCCTCCAGCGGCGGGATGTTCGCGTCCCGCTCGATCATCGTGGCCACGGGGCCGATGCGCGCGCGAGTGCGTTGGAAGAGCGCCCATACCGGTTCGGCGACCGGTGCGTCATGTGTATCGATGATGTACTTATCCTGGCGTTGATGTCCGGCCAGGTGAATCTGTGCCACGCGGGATGCCGGTATCCCGCGTATGAATTCATCCGGATCGAAATGATGGTTGACGCTGTTGACGTAGACGTTGTTGACGTCCAGCAGCAACAGGCAGTCGGCGCGCTCGGCGAGCTGCGCCAGGAATTCCCACTCGGGCATCTCAGAGGATCGATAGGCGACGTAGCTGGATACATTCTCCAACAGGATTTGCTGACCGATTCGATCCTGAACCTCCCGCACGCGTGCCACCAGGTGCGCCAACGCAGACTCCGTGTGCGGAATTGGCATCAAATCGTGCAGATTCAGACCATCGACGCCAGTCCAGCACAGGTGATCGGAGACCCACCGGGGTTCGACGCGACGGATGAGGCCTTTTAGCGCCTCGAGGTAACTCGTATTGAGCGGCTCGGTCGAGCCGATCGACAGCGACACGCCGTGCAGCACCAGCGGATACTCGGCGCGAATCCGATCCAGGAAATATAGCGGCTTGCCGCCAGGTACCAGATAGTTCTCGGTCAGGGCCTCGAAAAAATCGATCCGCGGCCGATCCGCGAGTATCGCTTCGTAGTGGTCAGGGCGCAGCCCTAAGCCGAATCCGAGGTTTTCAGGCATGTCTGCGCTCCAGGAACGATCGCCGCACGCGAGCAAGGGGTGAGCTCGCGTGCGGCAATCGAGTACCACCGGCTATCAGCTCTTTTGCGCTGCCTTGGCGGCGTCGCAGTCCTTTTGGGTCATTTCCTTAAATCCCTTGCCCTTGCAGGAATTCTGACCCTTACAGGAATTGTTGGCGGATTTACAGGCTGATTGACCCTTGCAGGCGTTGACACCTGTGCAGTGGATCTTCGCCTCATCGGCAGCAGAGGCCGAGCCGACCGGTGCCACGCTGAAGAACATCGCGGCAGCCGCTGCGATGGCGGCGCCGGACACGGACAGAGTTGCAACTTTGGACATTGACATATGAATAGCTCCTTATCGTGTTAGACAATCAAAACAGTTTAAGACGCCGTAAAAGGTGTCGATCGAAGCAGTGGACAGAGAACCCCCTATAAATCTTTGTGCTCGCGAGGACCCATGATGGCCCTTCGCACATACGCCAATGGCGCATCGTCGGCCAGGCTGACAGTACTCCCATCGCCGTGGACTCCCAACTGCGCCCACAACCCGGGCAGATCCGGTGTTACCGGTTGGTCCTTCATTTGGACGTAGAGCTGTTCCAGTACGTGCGTGCCTGTAGCAAGATCCGCGGTTTGAAACGTACGCTCGATGGACCAGTGTGATGACAGGCCGCCACTGCTCTTGAGCACCGCACGCATCGCATCCTGCAGGCCGAAGCGATTATCGGTCTGAAGGTGGATGGCGACGTCGGCCAGCAGGCAAAACATGGCGCCGCCCCAATAAGTGCGGCCCCAGGTATGCGTGTGATCCAGACCTTGATCACCTGCTTCCGGCAATCCGCGCGGCATCGAATGCAACTCCTCCGCGAACACATCCTCTTCGGATCGATTACCGGCCTGCACCCGCTCGATGCCCTCGATATAAACCGCGAGCCCCTCGGACAACCAGGCGTGCTCCTCGCCGACATCCGGCAGCGCGAGGTGGGTCATTTCATGCACCAGTACCCAATCGTTTAACATCTGGGTGTCGGTAACATCGCGTCCCACTTTCAGGCGAATCAAGCCGCCTTCCCGACCCCAGGTCGTGCCGGTATAGACACCGCCGCCCTCTCCCGCGACCAGCTTGATCCTCAGTGTCCGAGACGGAAAGCGCCCGTAGTAGGCCGAAACAATATTCATCGATCGCCTGATCCAGACCAGCAAGGGCTCGGTCCCAGCCCCAAACTGCGTCTCCGGAAACTCCACGGAGACCGCGGTCGTCCCGACAGTAATTCGCTCGACATGGCTTGCATCCGGACTGCCAAGGGCCATCGTTGGAATCACAACCGTTGCTCCAAATACGACTCCCAGGCGACCACGGATGCCTCGACGATAGTGTCGCTGGAGTGAACGTTGCCCCCTATTCTTCATAGTCTCGACCAGGCTCGCTTTAGGCTCCGCCAGCTGCTGGATCACATCGAAGGCGCCGGCAGCATAGCCGACTGAGGTTGCACGGAGCGCAGCGCCGAACGCAGTCATTGGAGAGTACTTCGTCCGCGGCTCGCCGAAAGTTACGTCGCCCTCGAACGCGTTTAGGGGACATTTCGATTGCCCCCTTATGTGTCCACGATATTGGTCGATGCTAGACTGACAGTCGCCAATACCTTGATCGCAGAGACATTTTCGTGGAGTCGCTCATGGATGCACGCTTGCGACAGTGGCGCGCCGATACCCCCGGGTGCAACGTTCGCGTCCACCTCAATAATGCCGGCGCTGCACTCATGCCGACGCCGGTGCTCCGTGCGACCATCGCCCATCTCGAACTCGAGGCAAACCTCGGAGGCTACGAGGCCGCCGATGCCTGCATGGCGCAGATCGAGCAGTGCTATGAAAATATCGCCGCCCTGCTGAACGCGGCTCCGCGAAACGTCGCTGTGGTCGCGAACGCCACGGCAGGCTTCACCCAGGCCCTGAGCACGATCGACTTCAAGGCCGGAGATGCCATCGTTACCTCGCGCTGCGACTACACGTCGAATCAGATTCAGTATCTGGCCTTGAAGAAGCGGCTCGGCGTACAAGTGCTGCACGCCGCCGATCTGCCAGAGGGCGGGGTCGACCCGGATTCGCTGCGTGACCTGGTGCAGCAACATCGCTGCCGCCTGGTTGCGATATCGTGGGTACCGACCAATTCCGGACTGGTGCAGGATGTGGAGTCCGTGGGCCGCGTCTGCCGTGAGCTTGGGATTCCGTACCTGATCGATGCCTGCCAGGCAGCTGGGCAGATCCCAATGGATGTCACGCAGCTCGGCTGCGACTATCTATCCTTCACGGCGCGCAAGTTTCTTCGCGGACCACGAGGGATCGGGGCACTATACGTCTCGGATCGCGCACTTCAGCGCGGGGATTATCCGCTGTTCGTCGACATGCGCGGCGCACGTTGGCTTGCCGGAGATCAATTCGAAATCGAGCGCACTGCGCGACGATTCGAAGACTGGGAGTTCCCTTACGCGCTCGTGCTAGGCCAAGGCGCGGCGGTTCGTTACGCGATGGAGGTCGGAATCGACACCGCAAAGTTGAGGTCCCGCCAACTTGCCACCCATGCGCGTGCGTGCCTTGAGTCCATTGACGGCGTGCAGGTGCTCGACCGCGGCCGAGAGCAATGCGCAATCGTGACCGCTTCAATCCGCGGCTGGCATGCCGCCGATGCAGTCAAACGGCTCGCGCAGCGTGGAATCAATACCTCGGCATCGTTGCGTGAATATGGGATTATCGACTTCGATGACAGGGGGCTGGAATCCGCGGTGCGCATTTCGCCCCATTATTACAACACGATGGATGAGATCGAGCAGCTGGTTGCAGCAGTTGCCGAGCTGGTGTCGATGCGCGATCACTTCCAGTAAAGGATTGCGCAATTGCCGCGTCACTCCGGCAGGTTCATCCTGCGCAGAGACGCGCTGCAGCGTCGGCTCTTCCCTCGAGCAGTAGCGCCCAACGCAAGCGGAATGTCGCCGCGGCGTTAAGCTAGACTGACCCTAAGCGAGCCGGGATTGCCAGAAGCAGTCTCGGCCCGCTGATTTGGCGATCATTGCAATGGTTACGGAGTCGTTGACGGCAACGCCAGCATGTCCAGACGCTCCACGGAATCGCGAAAACTCGGGCCGCACCAAGCATCATTGTCATGCCCGCATCGGCCGCCATGTCCGGGCTGCCCACGCTTCGGTGAACGCGGTATTGCGCCCGCCGCCCGCGGAGCGCTCAATCAGCTCGCGAGCGACCACGGCTTGCCAGAGGTCCCGGTAATTTCCGGAGCAACAGCCGGCTTTCGGCACCGCGCACGGCTCGCCATTCGAGGCCGGCTGGGCTCGCCCAAGCTCGGACTGTTCGAGACTGATTCCCACCGCGTGGTTCACATCCCAAACTGCAGCGTGCATCACCCGCTGATCAACCACGTTGCCGCCGTCGTCCGGCGCGCCCTGGTTGATTCGCAAATTACCAGCTATTCAGAAGTTCCTCATCTTGGTCTGGCGCGCTACCTGCAGGTGGTAGTGGAGCGCAGTTCGCAATCCGCCCAGGTAGTTATTGTCGCCAACAGCGCGACTCCACAACCGCTGGCGGAATGTTTGGACCTGATCCGCGAGCGGCTCGGAAGCGATCTGCACAGTTTGTGGTTTAGCGGCAATTGCGAGCGCGCCAATACGATTCTCGGTCCGGATATCCAAAACTGGTGCGGACCGGAAAGCGTGGTCGAAATCTTCGGCGGAGCGCAGGTGCACTACCCGCCAGGCGCGTTCGGGCAAAACAACCTCGAGATGGCACAGAACATCATCGAGCACCTTCGCACCCAAATCCCGCAGAGCGTGCGGATCGCCGAGTTTTATGCCGGCGTCGGTGCCATCGGCTTGTCGCTATTGGCGCGGGCCCATGACATCCGAATGAATGAAGTCAGCCCTCATTCGCTGCGGGGGCTCGAACTGGGGCTGGCCCGGTTACCCGTGGATATCCGAAGCAGGATTTCGGTCATTCCCGGACCGGCCGGCGCGGCGCACCTCGCCGCATCGGGCGCCCAGGTGGTAATCGCTGACCCGCCACGCCGAGGTCTCGATCCCGAGCTGACCGAGTACTTAAGCGAACAGCCGCCAGAGCGCTTTCTTTACGTGAGCTGTGGCCTGGACTCCTTGCTCAGAGACACTCGGCAACTTACTTCGCGCGCCGGGCTGTGTCTGGCCGGGCTCACCGCATTCAACCTCCTGCCATATACCGAGCATGTCGAAACAGTAGCGCGCTTCGAGCGCGCGTGAAGGCTTGGGCAGACGAATGGCCCTTGTGTCCAGTCGTGCGAAGGCTCTAGAGTCGGAAGGAAGACGGCCAGCGGCCTATCCCGGAGGACTTCCATGCACTCGGCGCCAAGAGCATTTGAGCAACTCTCATGGCTGCGTTCTTTCGCATGGATAGGATCTGTCGCTGTCCTTGCGCTCGGCTTTCTCGCCCTGCCTGCTTTCGCGACCAAGGCCAGCAAGGCCGCTCCCACCAGGATTGCAGTATTCGCTTTCGAGCTTGACGATGAAAGTCCTGCCGCCTCACTGCTCAACGAGGCCACGAGCACTGCCGCTGCAATGGAGAAGGTCAATAGCGACACGCGCGCGGAGCTGGCGCAGTCAGGAAGATACGAGGTAATCGATGCCAGCAAGACCGACATGTCGGCCGTCGCAAACAGATCGTTCAAATCCTGTGACGGCTGCGAGGCCGGCATCGCACTTAAACTCGGAGCTGAACAGTCCCTCATTGGGATTGTAAAAAGAGCGACGCAGACGGACTACTACATAGTGATTCAGATTCGCGACGCACGCAGCGGCAAGGTGCTCGACCAGCAGGCGGCAAATTTCGCCGGTGGCGAGGAAGGTTGGGGCACCGGAGCCCGGATGCTGATCCGCCACCAGATCCTGCCGAGTAAAAATTAGTCGCCTGCCCACGATGACCGACTCCACTTGCGATCTCTACGACTCACTCGGAACGCGTGCTCGAGTTCTGCCGCCGCTGTTTCAGGATTTTGGTGGCCGGCCGCGTTTCGGCGGTGTCATCGTCACGGTTCGCTGCTTTGAAGACAACTCGAGGGTCAAGGAAGTGCTGGCAACCGCCGGACGCGGCAAGGTGCTGGTGGTCGATGGCGGCGGAAGCCAACGCTGCGCGCTGATGGGCGATCTGATCGCCAGGAGCGCGGTCGATAACGGTTGGGAAGGCGTCGTGATCTACGGCTGCATTCGTGATCGGGTTGCGTTGCGCGATCTGGCGCTGGGCATCAAGGCGCTGGCTGCAATCCCGCGTAAATCGGAGAGAAGAGGCGAAGGGCAGATCCAATTGCCGATCGAGATTGCGGGGGTTGCCTGTCGTCCTGGCGATCGATTGGTTGCCGATGAAGATGGCGTAATCATCCTCGAACCAACCTAGATCGACACGCGTCGACCCAGCCACAGGGCGGCCAGCCCAGCCACGACCAGCGGCAGCAACGGCAGAGCGAATAAATGCCGCGCTTCCTTCATGCCCAGCAGCACGGCCAGCGATCCGACGAGCGGGCCCGCCACCGAGCCTAGGCGGCCGACACCCAGGGCCCATCCCAACCCGCTGCTGCGAATTCCGGCCGCGTAACTGGCCCCGCCCGCACCGTTGATGGCGTTTTGCGTACCGGTAACGCAGAAGCCCGCCACTATGACGCCCAGGACTAACAAAGGGGTCGATCTCAACCCCAGAACCAGCATGGCCAACGTCAAACAGGCCATGGCCGCGAACAGGGTCACCACATTCCAACCTCGGCGCGCCAATAGCAGGCTGGCGGCGATGAATATCAGCCAGATCGCCAGGGTCTTACCGGCGGAGCCGTGGCGAAACAACGATGCCGGACCCGGCAGAGTCCATGAACGTACCGCGGGCTGCTCGCGTGTCGCATACGCTGGCGATTTCGGCAGCAACAGCTGCAGCAGCACCACGATCATCAGCGGCAACAATCCACCGACCAGGAACATGGAAGGCCAACCGTAGCGGGGCAATAGCGCGGCGGAAGTGAGTCCAGCCACTACGCCGCCGAACGTGATGCCGATGCCAATCAATCCGGCTGCCGTAGCCTCACCGCCAGGGCGCGCGAGTTCGCTCGCCAGCGCCAACGCATTCGGAAGCACGCCACCCAGCCCGAGACCGATGAGGAACCGAAGGAGAATCAATTGCGGCAGCGTCATGGCACCCGCCGCCGCGAGAGACAGTAC